>WLWE01002843.1_pt1 | contig 10632 bp, 21 predicted proteins | sample 6718301 | NCBI WGS metagenome assembly WLWE01 (sample SAMN12718691, study PRJNA515312) | sponge metagenome | isolation source: marine sponge | host: Mycale hentscheli | place: New Zealand: South Island, Marlborough, Capsize Point | collected 2003-05-01 | reverse complement strand
GAATACGTCAGGATACTTGACCAATTCTATGTACATAGGTGCCCCGTAGTCTCCCGTGAGGCACCCATTGGGCCCTTATCCATTATGGATTCCATTAACTCTGTTTAAAAGTAGGTGACATAAATCTTCCTAAAGACTCTGCTTTGAGTACTACTCTTGCGGGCTCTGGTGAGTTTATTAATCTACTCTCTTGTAATTCTATTTTTCTAATCTCTTCTAGTCTACCATCCATTGTTTCAATATAAATTGGACAATCGGAAATGATTGTGCCTTTTTCATTTTTAGTGAATTTTCCTAAAACTTGTTGAAAGTCTCTTACTCTCATCTATCTTCCTCCCTATCTGTTTTACTAATTCGTACCATTTTTTTCTCCACATCTCTTTCATCTCTCCATTTGTCTTGCTATACATAGTATATATATTATCCAGACGTCTTTGCTCTTGAGCTATAATACTCATCAACCCTCCTTAAAAAGTTATGTGCGTGTTTTTTAAATTCTTCGCCCTCAACAATAAACTCTTGATAGTAGTTATCTTTACTACACATCATCACAACACCCTTTGAAATATTTGTATCAAATAAAACATTGTGTGCCATGGCATATGCAGATAGCTGCATGAAGTAGTCATCGATCCACTCTCGGCGCTTCGGTTTATTGGTTTGTTTGAAGTCTATGATTGCATCTTGGCCCTTGTGTATTCCAACCAAGTCTGTCTGGCCTGCGTATAGACCAGGATAATATAAGGTACATTCTGTGCCGTAATATTCTGTAACATTAGATAGTCCGCTTTGTATAACTTGTATGGCCATGTTGTGAGCTTGTTTTCCAACAGCTGTCTCATCCAGGTAACCTTGTTCTAATACATACTTTTCAAGAATCTTGTGCATTGCTGTGCCTCGCGTTGCAGACTCATCCATGATCCGCGCTGCACTGTCCTCTCCCACTCGCTCTCGCCACGCTCTCAACGATTCGCGCTTCTCGGCTGTTTGAGTTAGGTCCAGGATAGTTGTAACACTTGGTAATTTTTCTTTATCGAAAACATAATGGCGTTTACCATCTATCTTTTCGCGCTGCGTTTTTGGGTATCTATAACTATTATTTCTTTTCATGTGTCATTATCCATCGTAAAGCTGTAGTGCTAGGATCAAAGCTATCAAACTTCGCACTACATCCAGTTAGTAATATAAAACTAATTATTATTATTCTCATCATCCTCCATAACTTTATTAATTACATACCAAGCAACCATACCACCTACAATGATGGCACCCATCCCAAGAAAAAACATACCTAGTCCGTGATAAAAACTCATTCTAAATTCATCGCCGCTTTGTATTCATCTAATGATACTATTTTATTATTCATAATTTTTAATTTACGACCCGCATAGTGGTCTATAATTTTTTGTATTTTTTCTAATTTTACGTGAGCGTATGGAAACAAAGCACAACAAACATAAAACGCATCCTGATGAGAACAACGCCATCGCCATTGTTTTTTCCAACCCAAAGCATATCTACTCTTATATTTTTTTTCTCCAACGGTCCCAACACCCAAAACTTCACATAACCATACTAGTATAGATTTGTCAGTCATGGCTATTTCTAATCTAATCTGCCAAGTCGGATAAGGTTTTTTATTGTGAGATCTTTTACGCATGTATTGTTTGTAAGATACACACCCCTCACCATCAAATAGTCCTGCTATGTAAGCTGCCTCTTCATTTGTCATTTTTTATCCTCATACAAAGTTTCTGATGTATCGTTGTAACCATCATAATAATAACCAGTTATTTTTTTTCTGTTATATTTTTTTTTAGATTCTATTTTTTTAGGTTTAAATTTTGGAGTCCGGAGTTCTTTTGCTACAGGATTCTTTTTCACTGTAACCTCTTGGATGCTGCCATAGATTCTAATTGTTCAAATGTTGGCTCTTCAATGGTAAGTTCACCAGAAGAATCGCAGTCCCAACATTGATGAACCTTACTATGATCTCTAAAGTCTTTTGATGTATCGCCCGTAGCAATTCTTATATAGCCATTGCCATCACAAGTAGGGCAAATACACTTGTTATGAGCTATTTTTATTAGCTTTGCCATTTGATTTACCACCTTTGTTGTCCATAAAAAATCTAATTAGTCTACCAATCATTTTAGATCTGGTTCTATTTGTTTTATTCGCAAGTACACCTAGCTGCTCCCAGTCATCTTTGGGCACAGATAGTGATTTGTATTTAGCTGGATCAGCCATTTGTTTCCTTTCTTGTTTTGATTATTCTCACATATGGGAATATATACTATAAAATAGGCATTGCAAGTATTATTTTTTTAAGATAGAAAGAAAGTCTCTTCTCACACCTTTTGTTTGTTCGTCCCTTTCTTGGGACGGGCAGACATTTATATAGTAGTTTCTGGGGTGCAATAAAACTTAATAAACATGTTATATTTATTAACGTCCGCGGGACCTATTTGTTGCATTTTTACAATAGATTGTTCATAACCAAACATTAAACAATCATATTGATTATCGAATCCTTTTGGCCATTGGAATGGTTCTAAACAAGTACCTGCTACTTGTGAGCAGATCACTAAACTTAATAATATTTTCATTACTACTTTCCTTGGCCACGATATTTCTTAAAAGATCTACGTTTTGATTTGTTCATTTTACATTTACTAGGATGGCGTCCAATCGAAGTCTTGTGAAAGATAGCTTCGTGTTCCATGTGTTCTTTCCATTTCCTAGCCATCGTCTTCCTGCCATTCTTTTACAAAAGGTTTAGCACCTTCAGGTGCAACGATTACAGGAAGATAACTTATCTTACCATTTACATGTTGCTCTAAATCAGAACCACAACTCATGCATCTAAAAAAAGCAAGATCAATTCCAACTAACATTGTAAACTGATTGCATGTTGGACATTTACCATTTACAATTTCTGCTTCTATTTTGAATTTTCTTTTCTTTGACATTCTAGTCTATTATCAATTTCTTAATACTCTTACTACCGTCAATATTGTCCTCTAATTCTGCCTTACCCTTATAGCATTTGTAGGATACAGTTTCACTGTATTGTCTTTCTGCTGTAAGTTTACCACGTATACATTTTGCCATACCTTCAGGTTGCAAACGTGCCTCTTTGATTTCTCCGTTTACAAACATTAATAAAGCTATACATTCAACAATCATATTTTCTTACCTGTATTAATATAGCCATTACAATAACTGAAACTACAATACCTATAAAAAATAAACCTATCATTGGCCATTTCCATTTTTGTAATGCATATCTCTAGCTTTATCTTTTAATGATTCAATATCACTTAAAACTTTATCCATTTGTTTTGTTAAAAATTCTATGTTGACTTTGTTTAATGACATACTGTCTATGTGTTCAGATAACTTATCCGTGGTCTTGTACAAATCCTCCAGCATCATGTACTGCTCGCTATCCGCGGGCAACGATCCTAGTTGGCCCCTTGGCCATTTTATTCTAAACTCTGTATTTTCTTCTAGGTCCTTCTCCATTATTTGTAACCGGGTGTCTGCAACATTGAGACGTTCTATAATTTGAAAGTAACCCATCGTGCCAAGTGCTACGATTACGATTAAACTAGCAACCGTTTTCATAGGCATTTGCACAGCAGCCTCTTCAGAAATTTTTAATGGTTTATTACTCATTCGGTCCTATAAACTTGTCGCCCATAAGTTTTATATCAGGATTTTCTTTCTTATAATTATCTTTCAGATCATCCCAATGACTGTTGTCAGGCTTCTTGTTTTCAGGAATTATTATACCAGAACATTTTTGCACTAGCAATGCGAAGTTAGGATTACGTGCAATAGTGGGGTTATTATTGACTTTTCCACACATTTTCATCAGCTCTAATTGCTGTTTTAACTGTGCATTTTCTGTTTGTACTTTTCTAAATTCTTTTGTGCAGGCAGAACCTAAATACTTTCTCCAGGTAAGTCTTACGCTGCGATCATCACTATAATTGTCATAATCATTAGAATTATTGTAGTGCCTGTAATTATAGTCGGAATCTCTTTGTTCCACGGAGACATCAAAAGATCCAGTACTACAAGTATTAGTACCGTCATTAAGATATTCATTACGCGGATATGCAGGTTTTATAAAACACAACAACACAAATAAAATAATTAATGCACCTGTAAAGTAATAATTCATCCTGGCGATCTCCATGCATTACCTACTTAAATCCTTAATATCATAACTGTTTTCTCTAACTTGATCTGCTAATTGTCTGTATAAATTTTCTGCCATCTGCCAAGTTGCTTCAGCAGATGACAGTCTTGTATTTATTTCTGAAATATTTTTTTGAATTTGTTTTAAATCTCTTTCAAGATTTATAATTTCTTGTTCTGATGCATTAATAGTATCTGTAAGATTAACAACATAACGAACACCTGTAAATGTCCCCACTAATACTGAGGCCACAATAGGTATCATTACTATATTTTTCTTTAACAGATCTACTAAATTCATAGAGCATAAAGTCCTTTATTAAAAGATTACAGCTCCTAATACAAATGCAACAACAGCTATAATAACTTCTGTTCTGTAGTGTAGTTGCCAAACCATAACTTTGTCTTTAATTTTATTTATCATTGTCTTCCTCCAAGTTTTTAAGATCATAGTCGTACATACCTTTTTCGTGTTCGTCCGTGATCCATTTCGCAGAATTTTCTACGGAGTATATTTTATCTGTTACTAATCTATTAATCAAGGTTTTGTTTGGGTCCACTCCCATAGAAGGATCATATATTTTTAATCTATTATTTGGCTGTATTGCATAGTTTCCATCCTCTAATTCTATAACATGACCACACTTATGTTGATCTGGTTTTTCAGAATAACCAAAATTTAATTCGTTAAAGTCTCCTGCACACCAATCTATTGTAAATAAATACTTACCTCTACGTTTTACTTTACGTCTAGATGTGTATTGCATTGTGCATCCTGCAATCTCATAAAAAGTTGTAACACTTACATTGTAACTAAAACAATCCCACATAACTAATTCATCAAGTGGCAGTTCTTTTACTCCAGGTTTAGTACAAAAAGCTGATATAGGTGCTCTCCACCATAGACCACCATCTTCCATTAAGAAATGAAACATAGGTACTCTGTTTGGTATAGAACTAAAACCAAATATTCCAACCTCAAAATATTTATCGTGTGAATCTTTTTGATCTCTTAAATAGTTACCTCGAACGTAACATTCTATTATTGGTATGTTTGCATTTAAATATGCCATTACTTAATTTCACCCCAGTTAGCCCCCGCATCATAATCTACTTTGTTAGGGACCTTTAATTCAACAGCAGCTTCCATTATCTCAATAATTTGTTCTGCCTTTTCATCAGACTCAACAGAAATATCTACTTCATCATGAATCTGAATGTGTGGAATTATACCATTTTCATAGAGTGCTACCATAGATTTTTTTGTCATATCAGCCGCACTACCTTGTATTAATTTATTTAAAGCTTTGTAAGTAAATGCACGTTTTAAAGGTTCATCATATTCTTTTCTTGCTTGTTCTAATGGTAAAGGTTTAAAAACTCCAAACTGTACTGGCTGCCACAAATCAAAGTGACATGCTCTACCTAATAAAGTTCTAATCTTACCACGATCATTTGCTTTACGAGATACATTATCCATAAGCTGTTTTACAAACGGAGCTTTAGCATGATATTGTTTTATTAATTTTTCTGCAGAGTCTTTCATTAATCCTAGCTCTGCCATTAATTTATTTTTACCCATACCATACATCAAACCCAGGTTAATTGTTTTGGCTTGTTTACGTTCAATGCCTGCCATGTCTGCAACAACCTGATGGAAGTCTGCATCACCTGCATTGTATGCTTCAACAATTTCATCAACACCAGATAAGTTTTGTAGCTTTGCATAGTGTACTAAAATTCTAGGTTCTTGTTGTGAGTAGTCAAACGATCCCCATTTAGTTTTTTCTTCTGGAATAAATATAGATCTTATCATCGGTCCAAGCTCCGGGTGCCTTGCTGGAATCTGCTGCAGGTTTGGGTTGCTCATCGAGAACCTACCGGTCACCGTTCCGCCTGCGTCTGATCGTATTTGATTTATGTCGGCATGTATTCTACCGTTCACTGCATGTTTAGTTATAGAGTCTATAAAAGTTGTATGCGCTTTGTTTATCTCTCTTGCATCTGCAATAAGTTTTGGTAATTCATGTGGGTGGTTTTGTAAAAAGTTTTTTGTAAAACTTGGCTCTTTACTTTTTTCTGTTCTGTCGTATGGAAGTTTCAATTTGTCGAATGCTTTTGCGATGCTTCGAGCTGCATGTATTTCTACATCAACTCCTGTTAAACCTTTGATCTTGCTAACAATTTTAGCTTCACGATCCATAAGATTTTTTTTCAATTTGTCTGCATGTTCAAGATTAACTCTTACACCTTTGAATCTCATGTCAACTAAACATGGAAATAATTTTGTCTCCAGGTTAAATATATCCCACAACTCTTGTTGATATAATTCTGTCTCTAATCTTTTCCAAAGTTTAAGTGTAGATTCCGCATCACGTTCCGCGTACTGTCCAACAAAAAGCGCTGGCAATCTCCACATATCTTTTTTAGGATCAAGACCATATTCTTTTGCAGCTGCATTAAGAATACTTTCATCCTTACCCATGCCTATGTAATGTCGTGACAATGTATTTAATTGATAAGACAATCTGTTCTCATCAATTAAAGACGCTGCTATCATAGTGTCTACAATTTTACCCTTAACTATTACCCCTGCTGATCTTAACCAACAGATATCATACATTGCATTGTGAAATATGAAGGTAGTATCAACCTGGCTACAAATATCCTTGAGCCAGTTTAAAACGAGATTTTGGTCCATATTACCACCGGACTCGTGATGTATAGGGAAATACCCTGACCAGCCCTCTACGGCCACCGCAATGCCAGCAATGTGCCCTTTTCCAGTCACATTACCAGATCCTAGCTCTTTCAGGTTGGGATCATTGGTTTCTAAATCTATTGCTATTTCTTTTTGGCCTTGAAGATCTTTAAGTTCTTCTGGCATGACCCATTCCGTTTCAGGTGTGAACAACGGTATCTGGGTACTTCTCACGAATAGTCCCTTTCAAGAATCATTTCTAAATAGTGTATTGCCTTCTTCACGTCCTCTTCTTTTCCTTTAGATTGATGTCTACAGATATACTTTATAGCGTTGCCCTCTGCAAAAAGCAACTTGTTTTCGTTTATGAAATATGCAGGTTGAATGGCCATATTTTTGTAGTGTTTCCCGCCTACCTGTTCTTCTAACGAATCATATGTAGGTCCTTTAAACATATCTTTATTTGTCATAGTATGTAAGCTCGATCAAAATCTCTTGGGTCCAAGACATGCAATTCACGCTTCGCTCTCGTCGCTCCAGTGTAGAATAATCTATGTAATTCATCTGGGTCATAACTAAATGTTTCGAGTGCAGCGTTCGTTATATCTTGCATCAATAAAACTTTGTCAGCTTCTCCTCCTTTCGCTCCGTGTATTGTTGACATTATTATACGAGGATTTTTATTTAACGTTTCACCATTCGCCCTCATGTTACGAATGTAATTCTCTGTGATAGGATCAAGTCCTTCAAAAGATTCAAACCAAACAGCTGTAACTAATAAGCCATGATCTCTTTGACATTCTTCTAAACTGTATTTGTTATCTGCGTTTAATGTTTTACCTTTTCTAAATCCTTCTAATACATTTGATCCAAGGTATTCATAAATGTTTTTTATCTCCAGGTGATTTAACAATGCACCTTTACGCCAAGCTTCCCAATTGTTTAATGCCAATAATAATTTAAGTGGTATAGAATTACGTCCTTTGTATTGATAGTACCAACCTCGCAGCTCACATACTTCTTTTACTTGATCTAGAAAATGATTTGCAGAAGATAAAACTAACCAATTACCCTCGGCCATATCAACCTGCGTAATATCAGAATATCTTTTTAAGACTCCGTGTTCTTCTCTAGGTTTATAATCTTTATCAAATCTGTTCTGTACTTGATTAATTATTTTTTGTGACAGCTCATGTATAGGTCCACCAGGTATACGATACGATTGATCTAGTGTTTGTATATCATCAACTTCTTCTTTGAGTGCTATGAAGTGATCTACGTCTGCACCTGCCCATTTAAATATAGCCTGGTCATCATCACCAGCTATGTAAGTTTTTTCTGCACGACTCCAAATCTTTCTTACCATCTCCCATTGCAGCAAAGATAAATCTTGTGCCTCATCAATAAACAAAACCTCAAACTTATTGGTAGATTCTTTTGCAATAAAATCTTCTAATAAATCATTAAAGTCTTTGAGTCCTTTTTCTTTTTTAAATCTTTTAAGTTCTTCTGCTAACAAAAACAAAGTGCTACGTTCTATGTCTAATATATTTTTTCTAGAATCATAGTAGTCTAGAAGATCCATTCGCTTTACAGCTGCTGTATTTATTATTGTAAGGTATTCATTATCAGAATTAAATGTACCATCCCCTTCAGAAAATCTTGCAACCTTAATTGGAATCCCACACTTTTCACCAAACTCTTTGTAGTCATCACTGCCCATCATTTTTTCTCGAGTCATACCCAACTGATTAAATGCATACGAATGCAGTGTTCTAAAAAATGCAAGATCATTATCTATGTCCAGGCCAAATTTATCTGCAGCTCTTGATGCTGCTTCCGTTGCAGCTTTTTTAGTAAAAGAAAAATAACCTATTTGTTTAGGTCGAACACCATCTTGTATAAACTCATCAACTAGATTGAGCAGTGTTGTTGTCTTTCCTGTTCCCGGTGGTCCTAGTATTATTGTTTTCATATTTTCTTATTTTGTTTCTTAATATTCTGTTTTGTAAATTTAAATCGTCTACTCTTTTTTGTAATTCTTCTAGCTTTAATCTAAATCTTAAATGCCAGTTCTTACCTACATCCTTATCAAACATTAAAAGTTTTCTTCTTGATATGGAATTTTAGAAACTGCAGCCTCCGTTTGTTTCATTGTTTTAATTTTAACTAATCTTGGTTGTTGTTTTTTAATACGAACTCTTTCTTCACCAGAAAAATTTTCTAATCTTTTTAATAAGTTACCTGTTTTAGTTTTGTCCATCTCCCAATGATTTCGTTTACAAAAATTATAAAAGTCTTCCATTCTAAAATATGTAAATTCTTTTTTCTCATCTGTGTATGGCAGCTTGTTAAATATATCATCCATTGTTCTTGCTGCTTGTCTATTGGTAGTCCAGTCTTGTAAGAGTCCTGTAAGTTCATTGACTGGATCTAAAGACTCTAGTGGTTCTACCTCCTGGAGTCCCAGCATCATGGGTTTTAAAAAATGTTGTTTCCAATCTTTTGGTTTTGGTATTGGTACAATTAAGTTTGCTTGGTCTAAACATGCCAATGCAAATAAGTTTGGACTGTAAAGTTGTTCTGATTTTAATTCGATTCTTTTTTTATCTACACTTAAAAACCATTGTGGTGGATTAGATGAATACTTTGTAAGACTACCCAACACCGGCATCTCTTCCTCACCAAATCCTACACCAAATCTTTTTGTTCTACATAAACCTGATTGACATACTGCATTGATAGGTGCATCTTTACATCTATACTTGTCATAACCTTTTCTGTTTACTGATTTAATTAATTGTTGAACCTCACTATTACTTAATGGTGGCTCCATAAATTTTTGGTTTGCTTTTACAATTTCATCTTCCCAACTATCCGGATGTGATTGTTTGTAATACACTGCAATATTAAACAATGCATTATTCCTGGAGCCTTCACCAAAACCTGTTGATGCAAGTTTATTTAAACAAGGTGGTCCTCCAGGAAAAGCTTCTTCTATTTTTTTTGTTTCCGTTTGAATATTTTGTACGGCTTCTTGCGTGCAAGAGAAAACATCATAGAGCTTATAAAATTCCTCAAGTGTACAACCGGCGCCATTATCGTTGATAGCATAACGCAGTCCTTTCATTTCATTGTAGTAGGGTAAATTTAAAAAGTTACCAGTGTCCCCACGATCCACTAGTATCTCTGTTTGTTTTGGAAAAATTTCTGACCCTTCATACCCAAGTATGATAGACATCTCTCTTAATTTTGATTGCATCAAAGATGCAGGAATGTTTTCTTGTGTGAATAAAAATAAATGTGCGCCGCCTGATTTAGAACGGCAAACTACTAAAGGGAGTTTATGATTCCGAATACTTTTAATGAGGCTAATATGATCAAGGTTATATTCGTCAATATCAATACACCCCCACCTACAAGTATTGTTTTCCGTAATGGGGATGATTCCCAATGCAGGTCCTTCTCCTCGTAAGTGTTTGTCCCAGAGTTCGTCGGTAACGGTGCCACGTACAATAAAAGCTTTGCCTTTTTGTTTTCCGTTCTCTCCTCGCTCCCCGGGTTGGTATTGTCCATAAGCGATCTCTAATCCTGAAAATATTGATTTGAATTTATCCATTATCATTTCTTAATTCTTTGTAAAGGGGGATCTCACAATCCCCCTCATTTTATTTAGTAAGGAGTTGAATCCTTAACTTTCTCTTCTACATCAGCTTTTGTTT
>WLWE01002841.1_pt1 | contig 10636 bp, 2 predicted proteins | sample 6718301 | NCBI WGS metagenome assembly WLWE01 (sample SAMN12718691, study PRJNA515312) | sponge metagenome | isolation source: marine sponge | host: Mycale hentscheli | place: New Zealand: South Island, Marlborough, Capsize Point | collected 2003-05-01 | reverse complement strand
GCTTTGGCTGTGGGTGGTGCGTTTGCTGCAAATAAAGTGCTCGCAAAACAAAGAGAGGATGTTTTTAAGAAACTACAAGACAACATAAAACAAACCACAGATAAATTTGCCGAGATGGGTAAAGGTTTAGAATCTTTAGGCAAATCTGTTACAGACCTTAATGAGGCTACGAAGATAGGAGACAAAACAGCACAGAGTGCAGCAAAAACACAGATAAGAAGTGATGTAGCTAAAGTAGACTTTGATCAGTTTTTTAAAGATAGAGGTCCAACGACTTTGGGTTCAGGAAGGAAAGTATCAAGTGGAGCAGATGTCTTTGGCCTGTTAACTGACGAAACAGTCTCAATGGACGATAAGACTCAAATACAAAATTTAACATCAAATTATGTAAAAGATTTAACAAGACTCAATAGCAATACTTCAGCACTTGCTTCTGTATTACAAGAACAGGCTAAAGGACAAAATCCATTGTGGGCATCAACTCAGGCAGCGCAAGAGTCAATAAATGGTGCAAACTTAGCTTTTGGAGATATAATTAGCAGCATTAGTGGTGATAAGCTAGTAAAGGTTGGGGCGGCTTTAGAAGATTTAGATGGAAGTTTCGAAAGGCTTGGCAGGGGAAGCGATCAGTTATCAAGAAAATCGTTAAAATCTGTTTCTGATAAAATGCAAGGTCTAGCTAACCTCTTGATAAAGGAGGGTGTTGCTAGAGATCAGGTGATTAACGCTTTAGTCTCTTTACAGAATGCAAAAGGACTAGATGAAGAGGGTACTTTAAGACTGTATGACGAAACCACCAAAGGCTTACTGCCAAGGGTTAAGCAAAGAATAGAATCTGAAAAAAATCTAATTGACTCAGAAAAAGACCTAGAAGAAGCTCAAAGAAAACAAAAAAATGAAGTTGAAAAAGCTAGAAAACAAAGCCGTGTATTAGTTGAGCGTCTTGATGCGTTAAAAACCGCTCTAAGCACCGCAAGCAAAATAGCTGACATAACAAGAAGTTCAGAAGCGGAAAGAGCAAAAATAATTCGTGACAATAGTATAAAAATAAATAAATTATTATTGTCAGATTTTTCAAATGTAATTCAAACTTTTGAAAGCACAAGAAAAAATACTGAAGAAAAATTTTTAAATGAAAGACAAAAAATTAATACCAAAGCCTCCGAAAGAGCTTTGGAATCAGCATCAAAATTCGCAGAACAAAGATTAAAAGAGTTCGAAGGCACTCAGGGGGCTCTTGCATCCAACCCAAACACGCAGTTGGCTTTTGATAACGTTGTAAATCAACTGCTATCCGATCTAAGACGGGGCCAATCTACACAACAGCTTGTAAAAACAATAGATAGATTTAGCAAACTTAAAATTTTTAATGTTGGCGGTGTTCAATCTCAAGAAAGCAAGAGTATATTTGATAACCTTAGAAGAGAGATAAAAGACGGGGGAGCACAAACCCAACAAGAGCTTGAAGTACTTGCAAGGCAGAACGAAGAAAATAAAAAAATACAGCAACTACAGTTACAAGCCCAGCTAGACCTTTTACAAGTTCAACAGGCAGTAAAATTTGGCGGTGATGGAGCACTTAACCCACTTAAAGCGTTACAGGGGTTTGGCAAAGCCCAAACAGACATCGCTAGGGGAAGATTTACTGGAAACAGGGATTTAGAAACTCAAGGGCTTGTCAGCGTTGTTAATGCTTTTAGAGGTTTACAGATCGCTCAAGGTAGTGGAACTTTAGGAAATATAAGTGGTTCTGTTACAGATAGACTTCAAGAGCAGATAGCAGGAAATTTAAGAACTCTTATATCTGGCGTAGGCTTAAATGAAAGAGAATTTAGAGGTGTTCGAGTAAAGGGGGTAGACAGCGAAACAGGAATTGATGCAATTGCGCGAGCCAGAGCTTTGTCAATCACCAGACCAGACAGAGACCCAGTTGTTCAAGCACTTACAGGTGGCGAAGGTTCTGTGGTAGGAGCAATCAATAAATTAAGTGATAAATTTTCAACGCAAGATGGAGGGATTAAAACCTCTGAGTCTAACTCTGTATTTCTTGACGCGCTTAATAGAATTGCGCCTAAAAAAGAAGAAGAAGGAAAAAGCATACAAAGTCTCACAGAAAGAATTCGCGCAATACGAAATCAAGAAAACAAAGTTTTAGGCAACATTCAAGAGAGCGAAGCGAAAATTGCTAACCTAGAAGCTGCTCAAAAAGGTGGCATTAGTAGCCCTAAATTGGGAGCACAAAATTTAGGACTATTCAACGCAAAGGACACACTAGCAGGTATAAACGCGGCGATCAGTAAACAGCTTGGTAATAGAAGTGCTTTAGAAAAAGTAAAGTTATTAAACGACCCCAGCAATGAAAAGCTTGGGGGAAGCAAGCGCCTTGAGTCTCTAGTTAAGAGACGAAACATACAGGTTAATGTAATAGAAAAAATAGAGGCGGCAATAGAAAAAACCTTAGCAGAGTTGAAAGCAGATAGCTTAAGGCGAGAAAATGAACTTAAAGAACTTAAAAGGCTTCTAGAGCTTGATAGGGAGACCTTGGGTCGAGCAGAAGGCAATAGAGGTCGTCCGGGTACTGGGCTTAGAGGTCAGCGGCAGTTTTTAGAAGACAGACGGGACGCCCAACAAAAAGCCGCCGACGATCAAAAAACCAAATTCGAAGAGGAAAAGAAAGAGTTTGATGAGGCTTTTAGCAACTTCAAAAAACAATTCCAAGACAGCAAAATTGCAGACGAGACCGCAAAAGTTATAAAAGCTTTTGGCATACTTGGAGATGTGTCTAATGACTTAATAAACCTTGTACAAGAAAGAGCTATTACTAACCCCTCTCAGGCCAATCAAACAGACGTTATTCAGAGCTTGGTTAATGATGCAGGTAGGCAATCGGGCATTACCAGCAAAACAAAAGGGAGTCAGTTTTTCACAAGAGGTCCATTGGGTACAATAATGTCTGCATTGGGCCTTGGCGCAGATAAATTTACAACTCCCACCGACATGGATGAACAAAGAAAGTCGATAGGTTTAGATCGGTTAGATTCAGTAATCAAAGACTCTACTAACATTATTAAATTATACAGCGATAACATAGAAGAGCAATCATCTCTTCAACAAAAGCTAACAGAAGAGTCAGATAAATTATTAACAAGTTACAGAAAAGGTGAAATTGGTTTTGTAAAATTTCTTCAGGGGCTGAGTAAGATTACTAGGATATTCGGAATAGTTGCTAATCGAGATGAACCTGCAGAGAAAAGGGCAGCGGATACTAAAACCTCAATACAAAAATTGCTTAGAGAGGCGGGTGGTAGTCCACTCGCGGGTAGTAACTTAATAGAATTTCAAGATGAGATAGGCAGGTTGAGGGACGCTAACATTGATCAATTCAGAAATAGAACAGCTAACACTGGTGGAGAAAGTGAAGCAGCTAGACTGTTTGCTTTTCAAAGCCAAATCGCTGAAGGTGCTAACAGCCTCATAGATAAATTTCAAGGGTCTGGCCTAACAGGCTCAGACTACCAACAAAAGGTTGAGGAAATAGTAGCATTTTGGGAAACGTTAGCTGCAGAGGGCGGAAGTGTCGAGGAAAGAATTAAAAAATTCCAGAGCTTTAATCTAAGGAATCAAGCTGAAGCTGATGACCTAGCTTTTGATAACAACAAAATTAATGCAGCCACAAAACAGGCCGAAGCTAATAAAAGACTAGCAGAGACCTTTGACGCTTCGACTTACAATGCTGAACAATTTTCTCAAGCACTTGGAGAAGCTATAGGAAGTAGATTTATTTACAACGCAAACACAGCTAGAGAACAATTTGCAAAAACCGTTACAGATGTCGTAGATGATTTTAAAGGCGGAATTAAGGGCGCGTTTGGAGAAGCTATTCGTGGAACAGCCACGCTAAGAGAGGCTTTCTCCAGTATGTTTGATAAAATAACTGACAGAATACTAGACAATTCACTAAACATGGGTGTTGATGCTGCCTTTGGTGCAATTGGAAAATCTGCTAGTGGAGGGGTTCTTGCTGACTTATTTAAATCTAAAGGAGGCTTAGTCAAGGGCTACAACGCTGGCGGCTTCGTGAACCAAGGAAGCGGTGTTCGTGATGATGTTCCCGCGATGATGCAGGGCGGCGAGTATGTTATCCGCAAATCTTCTGTAAACAAATATGGTCGCGGAATGTTCGATGCTTTGAACAGCGGTGGGCGAGTTGGTTATGCAATGGGTGATCGAATCATGCAAAACCGCTTGCGTCCTGAGTTCGTTTACAACGATCCTAAAAGACCCACGGGCGGCTCTTATATAAACACGCAAGGACTTTCAGCTTTCGCACTTATGGAAAGCGGAAGCCCAATGATAGCTATTCAGAAAGAAAGAGAAAAGACTTTACAAAATTACATAAAAGACAAAAAAGCTTACGACGAAATGGTTCGTAAAGCTCAAGACCAATTCAAGAAGCAGCAGAAAGCTAGAATGAAAAGCACTTTGATTAGTGTTGGTTTACAAGCTGCTGCCTTTGGCATTGGTGAAATGGGAGCGGGAGCAAATACCCCTGAAGCGGTAGCTGCAGAAGCTCAAGCTTTCCAAGACGCAGGTTTACCGTTGCCACCCGGCCCTGTGTATACGCCATTTCAGAAAAGAAATGGTGGCTTAATCAAAGCTTTTGCTCGCGGAGGAAGAAACCGCGACAACATTCCCGCGCTTCTCATGGGCGGCGAATACGTTGTCAACAAACAGTCAGTAGACAAATACGGAGTCGGATTGTTCAACGACCTCAACAATGGTCGCGCTCAAGGATTCGCAAACGGCGGCATGGTTGGCGGCGATGGTGGCGGCGTTGGTGGAGCACCCACAACCGCAAACAACAACTTCGAAATCAACATAACGATGAACGGTGATGGCGAAGGCGAAACAACCACCACGTCGAATCAGAACGAAAACCAATCACAAGAACAGCAAGAGCGAAACGAGCAGCTTGGATTGGCAGTCAAGAACGCCGTTCAAACAGAGCTTATCGAGCAGCAGCGTCCGGGTGGATTGTTGTACCGCGAAGATCGGATTTAATTACTTCCAGTAGGCAGTCATCGTGAAGTTTATCATTGGCCTGTAGTAGGCAGTCCTGTGGTTTAAATTACAATAAGCTTGTACTGTGACTGTTCCAGCATCTGTATCACCTTCTGGAAATTCTTTTCCAACTATATCTAAATTAAAATTACCCCTTACGGTCTTACTTAAAGACATTGCAGTTTGTCCAGCACCAGCATCGTCATGTCGGGTGCTGAATTGAAATATTTCATCATCTCCTTGCTTCATTCCAAAAGTTACACCATTATATATAAATCTAAAGCCACCAACACCCTCAACATTCATATATCTGCCGTATGGCCGTTGAACGGCAACAGTAAATCCTTCAAATTCCATCCAAAGAATTTTTGTTTTACCAATTGGTTTAGTGATTGTATAAGTCTTAACGGTATTCCAATTTGCGCGGTTACCACCATATATATGACCTATTGTATTATCTTTAGTAACCCCAAATATAACAGGTTTTATATCACTTGGCCTTTCAACCAAAGGATCAACATAATTTACTTGACTAACACTTGACAAGGGTAAAGTAGAGCCCAAGTCATAATCAGGGTTATAGTTTGTGTTGTTTGGGTTTTGATCTAGGTACACACTTTCTATATCTCTGTCGAAAGTGTCAAATAAGCTATATGCACAAAAAAGTTTAGTCGTTAATAGCTCGCCCTTGAATGGAACGTACATTACGTCAGAGTAATTATCCATTCTCACTCTTTGTATATTTTTTTCGTTATTATCAAAAAAGGATTGTGGTTGTCCCGCTATTTCTTCTTTTGTGAATTCAGTGGGTGATGAATAGAAAAAGCCACCAGCAACATCTGCTTCGTTAGCTTTGTATGTGTTTTTTGTGAATTCTATTTTTAATCTATTGTCTGAGGTAATTGATTGTAGTGTACATATTCTATCTAAATCGCCACAGTCAGCTGCACTTGCACTGAACCTTGGATTGTCTATTTGTACGTTGTTAAGAACTGCAATGTCCCAACCCTTTGCTACTTCATATTTTAGAGCGTATTTTTCTGCAAAGGTTGAAGCACTAGCCACAATTTGACCTCCAGCAGAGGTCAATCCATCTTCGGTGTGAGCCTCAATAACCACATCAAAGTTTCTTGCATTAGACTCTCCTTCGTTTGTTTGTATAGTGGCTAAGTCGTCTGCAGGAATAGAATAAACAAATGATCCATCTTGGGTTAGGATGGGTTGAAAGCCCGTTATTATACTAAATATGTTGTTAGTTGGGTCGCTACCTTCTCTAATGTTTGGATCAATGGTTTGTCTTAGGGAAATTGCATAATTGAATTGAGTAGCTAATTGACCCGCACCTTGAATGGATGTGTCCCAAAGAAGATTTGGGCTTGCGCCGGTGTAGGCAGTGACTCCGCCGTCAAGGGTTTGTAATTCAGCACTATCATTTAATAATGTAGTATCATTTTCTAGCCTAAGATTAGATATCACTACATCTCTTATTGCTTCGCTGTCATTTATTTCTATATTACTTTTTACGGTTTTGGCAGAATGATTTCCTAAACCATTGAAGCTTACAGCCTTAAAATAATATTTTGATGAAGTTGTAGCAACTACTTGTTTTTCGATTGTTGAATCACTTTTGGGATGTTTGCCTATTCTGTATTTACTGTCTGGCACATAATTTTCATCATTAACAAGTGGGTTTTCTTGCATGAATGTTACATTGCCATTGTTGTCTGTCCACAAAGTTGGGTAACGTCCGGTGTAATCTGCGATAACCCAAGCGTGGGTGTCGCTTTTTTTCATGTACACTTCGTATCCAGCCAGTGCGATTTGGTCTTCTGGAGGAGAAACCGTGTACTTAATCAATTGTGTGTGTTGGGCTCCGGGGGCTCTTGATTCATCTAGGGTTATTGCTGATGGACTGTTGGGCAAAGTGGTTGAGACGTTTACTCCGTCTGCGTTTGCTTCAAATTCTTCTTCAATCAAAGAGTACTTTTCTTCGCTGTATTCAATTGCGCTTACTACATATTTATTTTTTCTTTCTTCTTTGACATTTACAATTCTGTACTGCTCTGAAAGATCATCGCTGTCAATTGTTATGCCTTGAGAATTTAAAAGAGAATCTCCACCAGTCGGGGAAACAGTCCAAACGGTTTGATCTTGTTGGATTGTGGTATTGTTTAAATCAAAATGGTAACCACCACTGAAGGTAATTCTTGATTGATTTTTTTCAATTGCTGGTTCCACAACAATATTATAAATATAATAACGGTCTAAGCTAGCTCCATCTCCAGCCCATTGGAATGTTGCAGTGGTATCAATAGTGCTGCTATTTGCCATCCATAGACTTATTCGGTTGGCATGGTCAGCATGGTTTTCATCAGTGGCTACCCATTCATATTCAATATCAGTCCATTCACCAAGAGTTGGGTGAGCAATTGGACCCGCATTACTATTTCCGTTACCATGCCTAAATTGAATGCCTCTAACAGTTACTGCGTTGGTGGGTATATAAATTCTTGCTTTAAATCTATATTTTCTTCCAACAACTACATTGGGAACATCATCAAAAATTATTCTATGGTAGTCGTTTGCTGTAGACGCAGTTACTTTAAGAGAATTGTCAACGCCATGATCTGAGGCTACTGCCTTGGTAGTATTGCTGACTACCCAATCACTTGTGCTATTAGCAAAATCAGATTCATAATAACGCTCATAATTATCTACCTGATTTCCTAAAAAGCTAAGAGCTTGAATTTGGCTACTTCTTATCTCACCTTTATCACTAGAACTTAAATCGTTAACATTGTATGGATCAAGGGTGGCTTTAGGAACCAGAATTGACAACTTATACATTTGAGGTTTATCAGTTGTTCCAAGAAGTTCGTAATTCGCATCTCCCTCACGGTATACATCTAGAGGCGAGTCAAGGGTAATCTCTGCATAAACTCCGCTTGAATTGTTATTTGATTGATCAATATTGCTAGTGCGACCACCGTTTCGTGTTATGTTTCTTCTGTTAGTGTCAGATACAGATATAACATCTCCGGGCCGAAGATACGTACCTTCTAGTCCTGCTGTAAATGTTACTGTTTCTGTTTCTAAATTTTCTGTTGCAAGCATCCATTTACCAAGCCTGACTGCTTGACCACGACTTGAGCAACCAAAGGCTGTTACTTCAGTTTCACGGATTCCATTTTTTCTTATTCCATCTACATCTTCTCTGTATTCTACTGCTGGTTTATAAAAATTATGTTTATCATTGTATCTAACAATTGCAACATTGTTTCTTATTTTTCTACTTGTATTGCTATAATTAAACTCACCCTCTTCTACATTTGCGTTTGTGAATTGATAAACAGGGTTTTTGGGTGAGTCTTGAATTGCATAAATTTGTCCAGCAGCAAAATAACTTAGCCCACGGAATACGCTTGCCATGTCTTGTACCACCTTAAACGCATCTTCGCGGCTTTGTATTAAAGTATTGCACGTAAACCTTGGTTCTAACTCACCTTTACCCATGCCATCATAAACGAGGGTGTCGCAGTATTGCCCTATTTCATACAATGTCCACTTGTCAAAGCCTTGTTCGGTTATGTATTTGCCAAGACCATATCTTGGGTTTGTAATTAAATCATAAAAACACCAAGCGGGGTTGTTTGTATAATATTTTTTTAATTCTCTAGCTGATCCGTCGCTTTGTGTTATTCCATCTGTTCCGGGTCCAGTATTAAATGGCCCCACTGATTCTGTAGAAAAAGTTCCATCCCAATCACCATGATAACTCCGCGTTAGCGGATCATAATTGCTTGGGATTTTCACTTTCATCATTTCTACATCAAAACTTCTTGTTGGAATTGAGCTAAAGTATTCTGCGCTGAACGAAGAAGATATTGTTGCAGCGTTTGGATATGAAAGTTTTGTTCTGTAAACCTCTGTTATCGCATCAACCATTACTCGCGATGTACTATCAGTGGTTGTGGGGTCTGGGTCTGTTTTGTAGATTTTAACTTCCCAACCTAAGAAGTTTGGGTTGTTCATTATGTTAGCAAAATCTGACCTCTTACTAAAATCAATAAAATAACTTTTAACAAAAGGACTAGAAATTCTGCCTGTAAAAGCTCCAGCTAAAGGACTTTGGCCTTGACTTACATTTGGATTTACACCCTGACCATTTTCATTGCTAAAGCTTTCTTCGTCATTAATAAATAGTGCTCTAGTTTCAGCAACAATATGAAGGCTATTGTCCTGAACTGATCCATTGTCTTTGTTTACCGTGTTTAGCGCAAGTATCTTTACGTTTAATTTAATTGCAAAACAATCAGTATTTAATACTCTATAAACCTTTTTGAAATACTCTGCATTATCTGGAAAATCACTGCTGCCTTTGGTTGGTCCGCGTAATCTTTCATTTATAGCTTGAGTTGTTTCTAGAAATTTAAAAAGTTCATCATCTGTTTCTGGCCTAGTTAAAGGCTGCGTTGACCCGTTTTTTGAACCAACGCTTTCTTTTATGTTTACATCTTGATAATTAAAATTTCCTTGCTCATCAATTACTGGTACATTGTTCCAGTAAACAGATGCAAGCGGTGACTGGCTTTTTACTAAGCTTGCGCTGGTATAACCTATGTTGCCAAGGGTTCCATCAAACTTGTACTCTTTGGTTACTAGACCTTGGATTTCACCTTCAGAAATCAAGTCAACAACGTGTGACTCTGAAAGTGATCCTATTCTACTAGAACCTGATACTATTCCTTCTGTACTGTCGCTTGCCATGATATTTTAACTTGGTCTATAAGTTCCTAATTCTCCAACCGTTAATTCGCGGGTATTTAAAGATGATTGTATTATTTGTGAGCCAGCAATTAATCTACCATACCCAATTGGAACTGGGCCTCCCTCATTTGCGGTGTTTACTGGTCCGCCAAAAAGATAAGATGTTGATTTTTTTGTTTGTTCTATTTCTCTAAAGTCATCAAATTTAGGAGGCTTTGCTAACATCATAGATATTCCCCCAGTAACTAAAGCCATCCCAGCCATTAAACCGAAGGTTTGCATAGCGGTAAGTGTCTTACCTGCAGCGATAGCACCCAATGGTCCTGTCGCAATTATCAATAAAATGCCAACGATAGCCATTAAAGCTCCACCACCACTGCCGCTACCCTCTAGAAGAGGAATGACGTCTATTGTTTTTATTTTTCTTTTTATGCAAAGCTCTGAGTTTTCAATTGTTGATAATTTTTCTGGATCAATTTCAGAAGTGTCTATAAGCTTGTTGTCTACTTTTACTTGATATTGTAATTGTTTTTCTGAATCCTCTATCAGACACTTTACTAAATTTCGTTTAGACATTGTGTCAACAGCATAAAATGCTTCACTAACACTTTCTACTGCTAAATTCCAAGTATCTTTCTTTAGCCTTTTGCCAAGATTGCCATGAAACTTAATTCTAACTATATTTGGAGACTTTTCCATTTTACATCAAGCTTTTGTGTCTTATTATTTTGTTTATATATCTCATATGCCTTTTGGTAAAAGGGCTTAACTCTGAAACCTTATTAAACGGCTGGTGAAGCATCGTATC
>WLWE01002828.1_pt1 | contig 10671 bp, 8 predicted proteins | sample 6718301 | NCBI WGS metagenome assembly WLWE01 (sample SAMN12718691, study PRJNA515312) | sponge metagenome | isolation source: marine sponge | host: Mycale hentscheli | place: New Zealand: South Island, Marlborough, Capsize Point | collected 2003-05-01 | reverse complement strand
GACGGTAACGCAAACGACATATTGACCACGGACGGCGCGGGGCAACTGAGCTTTACTGCGTTAGGAGCGGCAAACACTTTACTTAGTGGTATGTTAATGCCATATGCTGGAGCTACAGCACCTACAGGATGGCTTCTTTGCTACGGTCAGGCGATTAGCCGGACGACCTATGCAGATCTGTATGCTGTTGTTGGTACTACTTATGGCAACGGCGATGGCTCAAGTACATTTAACCTGCCGGATCTTCGTGGTCGCGTAGTCGCTGGTAAAGATGATATGGGTGGTGTTTCCGGCAATCGTTTAACATCTGCTTTAAATGGAGATTCATTGGGTGCCGCAGGTGGTGCAGAAAGCCACACGTTATCAACTTCACAAATACCGGCGCACAGACACTTTGTTGCGGCTAACGTAGCGCTAGGAAGTGCCTCATCCAGTGTTGCGGCGGTTACTTCTACAACTCAGGTCGCAAGGCAGTATCAGTCTCCTTATGGTGCCGGGGGAGAGATATTTAGTATGTCAATGGTTCGGACTAGCACAGACGCTTCAGTTGGTCGCTCTAGCTCTGTGGGTAGCAGTAATTCACACAACAACACCCAGCCTACATTTATTCTGACCTATATTATTAAAACATAGGTGGTTATATGCCGCTAACAAAGCTACAGTTCCGCCCCGGCATCAATCGAGATATTACATCATACTCGAATGAAGGCGGTTGGCGTGATGGTGACAAAATAAGATTCCGTCTTGGCTACCCTGAAAAGATTGGTGGCTGGCAAAAGTTTTCAGAAGCTACTTACTTAGGGTCGGCTCGTGCGCTTCATAACTGGATCGCGTTAGACGGTTCTAACTTCCTAGGTGTTGGCACACACCTTAAATACTATGTTGAAGAAGGCACGTCTTTTAACGACATCACACCTATCCGCCAAACAACAGCCGCAGGTGATTTAACTTTTGCAGCTACAACGGGTAGCGCAACAATAACTGTGACAGACACAAGCCACGGATGCCAGCAGTTTGACTTTGTAACCATATCTGGAGCAGTTAGTTTAGGCGGGGACATCACGGCGGCAATTCTAAACGCCGAGCATCAAATTACTCGCGTTATTGACGCAGATGATTACGAGATAACTGTGTCAACTCCTGCTTTGGGGACAGACACAGGCAATGGCGGTTCCTCTGCTGTTGGCGCGTACCAAATTAATGTAGGTTTGAACAACACAGTTGGCGGAACAGGTTGGGGCGCAGGTACTTATGGGCGTGGCGGTTGGGGCGCTGCGGCTCCCGGTGGCTTGACCACAACAAACAAAATTCGCCTGTGGTCGCATGACAATTTTGGTGAAGATCTTCTTATCAACCCACGCGACTCGTTTATTTATTACTGGGACAAGTCAAGTGGCGTTAGTTCAAGATCCGTGGAACTGTCCACATTGTCCGGCACAAAAACATCTGTCCCTACCGCATGCAAGCAGGTAATGGTATCAGACCGAGATCGTCACGTTTTGGCATTTGGTTGTGATGGCATCAACTCAAGTTCATCAGCAACGCAAGGTGATGGCGTACAAGATCCACTTCTTATTCGGTTCTCGGATCAAGAAGACCCACTGATTTGGTACCCATCCGCAACCAACACTGCGGGTGACTTGCGCCTCGGTTCTGGATCTACGTTTGTGCGAGCCATTGAAACAAAACGTGAGATTCTGGTATGGACAGACACAGCGCTGACTTCACTTCGGTTCATTGGACCGCCCTTTACATTTGGCCTGCAACAGCTTGCTAATAACATCACGATCATTGGTCCGAATGCTGCTGTGGCTACAGAAGACTTTGTGTTCTGGATGGGGCTGGATAACTTCTACGTCTATGCTGGTCAGACAGCACAGCTACCCTGTACTGTAAAAGACAAAGTGTTTGGCGACATTAACTTGGCTGAATTTGATAAAGTGTATGGCGCTGTTAACAGTGAGTTTGGTGAGGTGTTTTGGCTATACCCATCTGCCGATTCAACTGAAAATAACAGATATGTGATATATAATTACATTGACAAAATTTGGTATTTTGGAACCCTTGAAAGAACGGCTTGGCTGGATCGTGGAACACGAGACTTTCCTATCGCTGCATATGATGGCCTGCTATACAACCATGAGTTTGGCTATGATGCTGATGGCGAAGCAATGGAATCTTTTATTGAATCAGCCGCTATAGACATAGGAGATGGCGATCACTTCGTGTACATAAGAAGAGTAATACCTGATCTTACATTTACTGGCTCAACTAATATTAGCTCGCCGCAAGCTACGTTTACTGTCAAAGCCAGAAACTTCCCGGGTGAAGACTTTGGCAATACGGCATCAGGCACAACGTCAAGAACAGCTATTAGTCCTGTTGAAGAGTTTACAAACCAACTAGATCTCCGTGTTCGTGGCCGTTCCTTTGCGGTTCGTGTAGAATCTAACGCATTAGAATCAAAGTGGAAGCTTGGAAGCCCTCGCGTGGATATTAGACAGGACGGTAGACGCTAATGTCCAGCACTCAGATTGCACCACCAAGGCTCCCAGAAGCTCCAGCAGAGTATTCGCAGCAACATATGCAAGACCTATTACGGGCATTGGAAGCCTTTATAGAACAGGAGCGCAATCCAGGTGAGTTGCGTGGATCAAAGATTACTCTAACGGATTTACCTACTTCAGCTACTGGGTTAGAAGTTGGTGCATTGTATAATGACTCTGGTACTGTGAAGATAGTGACATAATTGGAAAAACCTGTATAATTGTTCGTGTTTAACTAAGGATTAGCATAATGGGACTTTTTGACGATCTAGTAAAGGTGGCCTTGCCTGTAGCGGCTGGAGCTTTTTTAGGGCCTGCGGCGAGTCCGTTATTCGCTGGTGCTACAGGATTTATGGCAAACCCCGCTGTGCAAAGCGCTTTATTGTCTGGTGGCATTGGCCTTCTTTCTGGTCAAAAGCCGAAAGATGCACTGAAATCAGCGCTCCTTGGCGGTATTGGTGGTTATGCTGGTCAGAAATTCTCTGCCGCTGGAGCGCCTGCTACAACTGGTGGAAGTCCATATACCTCTTATAGTCAATTAAGCGGTAGCCCTAGTGCTGGTTCAAAGCCGTTTACGCCTCCAGCAGCTCCTCCGCCAGTAAAAGGCATAGAGACAAAAACAATGTCAGCGGAGTTACTGAAGGGCATAGGTTTTTCTGGAGATCCGGGGCAAGAGAATTTATTATTCAAGATATTAAATACACAAGCTGGCGAAGGTTTGCTTGCTGGCCTTGGTGCATACGGATTAGATAAGTTGATGGGCGATGATGAAGAAGAAGACAATAGGGGGTCTTTTGAGCGCCGTCCTTATGGCGCAGGTGGACCCAGCGGAAAGCTTGGCGGTATAACTTATGCAGAGTACGGTGGCGCTATGGGCTTCCCTCCTCGTGATGGCGGCATTGATCCCAGCGAAGGGTCTGGCAGATCTGACGATGTTCCAGCTATGTTGACTGCTGGTGAGTTTGTAATGACACGAGATGCCGTAAAAGGAGCCGGAAACGGTAATTTACGTCAAGGCATAAACAATATGTACAATATGATGAGTCAATTTGAGGGGATGGCATAATGGCTGTTCAAACGGTAGAAAACGTACAACGACTCGCGCCATATCTTGAAGGTCTGGAAAAGCGTCTGCTTGGCACTGCTTTTGGTGAATTTAGTGGCGCAAGTCAGACAAGTCCCGGGCTGCTTGATAAACCACTTGGCTTGCCACAGTATCAGGTAGCCGGTCTTGACCCGCTTCAGCAACAAGCACTGAGCGCTGCACCGCAAATGTTTGGTTCATACCTCCCATTTACTATGGGCGCGGGTATGCAGGGGCTTGCAGGCGCAAGTGCCTTGCAGCAAGGTGTTGGAATGCTCGACCCAAGTCAAGGCATATCAGCGTTTATGAACCCCTATCAATCAGCAGTAATTGACGAAATTAATCGTCAAGCGGCTACAGGGCAACAAAAACTAGGCGGTCAAGCTGTTAAAGCAGGTGCATTCGGTGGATCTCGCTTTGGTGTGCAATCAGCAGAGCAGGAAGGCCGCAGACTCGCCGCAGTTGGTGAGGCGCAACGCAAAGGCTTCCAAGATGCCGTTACGTCATCACAAAGGGCTGGTCAGTTGCTTGGAGGGCTTGGACAGGCATATGGGCAACTAGCAGGCACCACAGCCGATGTTGGGCGTGTGCAGTCTGAGTTGGGTCGTGCCGATCTTGGTATGCTTACACAACTTGGCGATATTGGTCGCACATATCAGCAACAGCTTTTAGAAGCCCAACGTCAAAACCAGTTACAAGCTGTGCAAGAACCGTTTACTCGTTTAGAAATTGGTCAGTCGCTGCTAAAAGGATTGCCAAGCGGAGGGTTATCTAGCACATTCAAGTCTGCCACAACACCAGATGCGAACCCATTCTTGTCTGGCATTGGTGCATACACAGCTTTGCAGGGCATTAACCCAACTGGAAGCGCATAGGGGTAACTTATGGCAGATGACGGTATTCTCGCAAGACTTGACGCTCTTTTTAATCCAGTACCAAGAGATTTAAGTTTACGACCAAAAACATCCTTTGAAAAAGTTGCATCAGTAAATCCGCGTCAAGGTGGTTTAGGTGCAGCTCTTGCTCCGTTAGGCGATGCCCTTATGGGCAGAAGCGCTAATTTGGGAATTTTACCTCTTTCACCTATGACAGGAGACAGGTCAACAGTTGGTGGAGAGCTTTTGCAGGGTCTTGGTAATCTAGGACTGGCTGGTTTAGAGGGCGTTAGAAGAACTGGTGAAACTGTTTCAGAAGTCCCTTTTGCTTTTGGCAGGGCTTTAGGTACAGAAAGTGAGTCTGCTTATAATCAAAGAATGAGCAGATTAGCTGATGTTCTTGATGATCAAACAAGAATGCAACAAGGTCAGTTGGGTACAGGCTTTAGCGTTGCTGAACCTAGAACAGTTGTCGGTGGGCCTAGCTATCAACAAACCCCAACTGATGTAGATCAAGACGCCGCTATCAGGAGTCAGATTAGAGATGCTCAAGACATCACAGAAGAGACAGGTGTTTTTGGTGACATAACACAGCCAGGCATGGGCGTTCCTGATTTTGTTGGCGGTGCGCCAAGTGCCAGAAAAGAAATAGAGCAGGCTATAGCTGCGGCAAGCGCTGAAGATGATGGTGATGTAACAATAGAGATGCAGCCAACTCTTGATGATGGTGGCGAAGAAGACGTTGCTTTAGGAACGGCAACTAAACCCGGTACGTCTAGTGTAAAGGGCGCAGACACAGAGATTAAACAATCTACGGTACAAGCTCTTGACGATGTGCTAAAGCAGGTTAAGCCAGACGCAAAGCCGAAAGATTACGATGACTACATGAAAGAGTTTGCTGACTTAACAGGCCTTGATATTTCTGGTCAACCAGATAACAGTCAGGCTCTGATGGCTTTTGGGCTGGCTCTTATGCAGAACAAAGCTGGCAAAGGATTTAACGTAGGTCAAATGCTTTCCGAAGTTGGTTCTGCTGGCGAGAAGGCTATGCCAGCATTGGCAGCGGCTCGTAAAGAAGCTAAGACAACTAGAATCAAGGCGGCTGAGTTTGCAATTAGTCGCAAGAAAGAGGATGAGGCAAAAGCTCTCAATAAAGACTTTTATTACGTTGTGCCAAAGGGTGGCAAAGGTTTTGTATCTAACTTTGACAAAGGCGAACTTAAAAGATTTAACTCACGAGAGCTATTTAATCTTGATTCTGATGCAGACTTTCAAGCTGGTTTTGAAATTATACCCATGTCAACTTATGAAAAAGTTTCAGCAGCAATTATGAAAGAGCCAGAATACGGCAAAAAATATGCAAATTCTTATGCTCCTGTGTCTTTATTTACTGACGCTCCTGAAGATTTGCAAATTAGCGTTCAAAGAACTGATGGCAATTATAAAGGCCCAGATGCTCCCCAATTAGGTCGCTTCAATAAAGCAGAGTACGAAACATATGCTAATAGACTGGCGGCGATGGATAAGGACTTAAATAAATTTGCTGACAAATTAGGCGAAGCTTATTCTATAGTAGATAGCGGAGAGGTAACGACTGGTGATCAGATAGCAGATGCAGCAACTGGATTCGCTAGAGCTTTAGGCTTTGAATTTGGTGCAGATGAAGCAACGCCTACCGCTAAAGTAAAACGCATTCTTAATGTTATCGCAGCAGAGAAGGCTCCTGCCATTCTTCAGGAGGCTGGCAAAACAATTTCTGACGCTGACCGCGCAAGGGTTCAGGAAATTGTTGGGAAGCTAGGCCCCATGTCAGACCCAGAAGATTTGAAGCAGGCATTGCGTGACATGTATGCTAGAATCGTTGATGGCGGTAAAGCTGATATCAGGGCGGGAATGACAACACTTAATCAGTATTCTGGGGTAAAATCTCCAACAGCAAGAGCCAAAATGGTGAACGGCGTTTTGGTATTAGAATAGGAGTTCTGATGGGAATCCTTAAAGTACAAGCGCCAGATGGCAATATTGTTGAAGCTCAGATTGCTGGTGATGAGCCTACGCAAGATGAGATTGATGCTATTGTTGAGTATTTTTCTGAAAGTCAAAAGCCAGATTATTCTACACTTGGTCAAAGTGGCACATTAGAAGAGACTGCCGCGAAATTTGGTGATGTCCGCAGAGAATCATCTTTCCAAGGCTTTGCATCAGAAGACATTGACACAGAATCAGGTATTCAAAATGCTGGTCTTCGTGCTGAACTGTCAATGGCAGAGACAGACGATGAACAAGTCGCTGTGCTTCAGAAATATGGACTAGAGCAAACAGACTTTGCCCGTGACAATCGAGGTCGTTTAGCCGTTACTCCAGAGGGTGCTAAGAAGCTTGGCGTTGACACAGAAAAGCTAACGCTTATTGACGAAGAGGGATTCAGCCGCAATGACATCTCTGACTTGGCTGGCATAGCACCAGAAGTTGTTAGCGCAGTTGGGGGTGCTATAGCTGGTCAGGTTCTTATACCCATCCCAATTCTCGGCGCAGCAATAGGCGCGGGTGGTGGCGCTGGAATTGGACAAGGCTTAGAAGAGATATTTGAAGCTGTTCGTGGCACACAAAGACAATCTGACATAGAGGTATTAGAAGATGTCGGCAAGGAAGCTACTATAGGCTTTTTGGCTGATGCTACCTTTGGCTTGTTAGGGCTTGGCATAAAGGGTGTTAAAGGCTCTGTAAAGCCCGGCAAAGGGCTAACAGAAGATGAGCTTAAAGTAGCTGGTGAGTCACTGGAGATGGGCATGACGCCCACTCTAGGCGCTGTAAAAGCACCAGCACTTGTTGCTAGACAGCAGGGAATATCTGAAAAGATGTTCGGCACATCTCAGCGTTTAAAGAACAACAACGAGGTTATGCAAGATAAGCTTGCACAACTCCGCGCCGCTGTAGGGCAGGGAACGGATGAGGAAGTAGGCTCTATACTTATGAACGCAACTGGCAGAGAAGCCAGTAGATTAAAGGGTCTTGAGCGTGAAGCTCAAGAGTCAATTATCCAAACTTTGGATGATCTTGCAAAAAATATTGGAGCGGCAACAGAGAAAAACTTGTCACTTGAAAAAGAAACTTTTGATATCTTGTCTAGCGCACAAAAAGCGTTTGATGATCAGATGAACCTTTTGTTCAAGCCAATAGATGATGCTCTTGAATCAAGCATTGGCACATCAAAGATTATTCCTGTCGGTAGAGTAAAGCAGTTAGCCGCAACAGCAAAGGAGTTACAAGCCTCTGGCATCTCTGGCGGTACCATGAAGGAGCTTGATTCTGCGATCAAGGCAGTTAGCACATTAAAGAACACTGATTCTTTCCAGCAGATCTACACAACAAGAAAAACTCTAAATGACATACTAGCGAGAGCCAAAGGAACGGAAGCTCGTTACATATCTGATATGATTCAAGAGTTGGACAAACAGCTAACTATTGGCAACATAGATGATATAGCCAGAACAGCAGGCAAAGGATTTAGCAGAGAAGAATTTGACGTATTGCGTAAAGCGTCCGAGCGTCTTGACACAGCAAGAGGTCAATACAAGCGCGGAGCTACGATATTTGATGAGTTAGAAAGCGCTGGTGTCATTAAGAGGCTGCGTGAAAAAACTAACGCTGGACAAAGCTTGGGCATTGATGATGTCCGTATGGAAAAAATAATTAAGAACGACAAACCGGAGGTTCTTGAGCGCACACTAAAAGCTGTTAAGTTTTCGGCTGGCGGTACTGGCAGACAAGCCAACGCATCAGCCGAACAATTTAGGCAAAAGCTTGCTGGAGAATGGTTGCGTGATACGTTGAACAAGTCTGGCATAAGTTCGCTTGACAACTATGCACCAGAAACATTTAAGGGTGCGGCCTTTGCTAAAGCTGTAAAAGATCTTGGCAGGACGGCTGATACATTGTTTGGCGCGGATGCCAACAAGATACGACAGTTAGCTAATCAAATTGACAAAACGTCTTTATCTAATATGAAGCAGTCTACTGTTGATCAAATATTCAAAGAAGGTGCGCCAGAAGGTCTTGTCGGTCAAATGCAAAGACTGGTAAACGCACAAAAAGAAATATTTGAAGCGAACAAAAGTTCGGCTTTCAAAAAACTTTCTTCAGGTCAATTAAATGAAATTGAAGCCGCTGAGTTAATAGCGCATAGATCAACAAAGGCTTCAGACATAGAAAAAATAGTAAAAAGCTTTGCCGATGATCCAGATGCCCTAGCAAAGATACAGGGCAACTATATGGAAAAGCTTATCGCTGACTTTGGCGACACACTTACTACAGACGGAAAGGCTTTGGGCGCTTTTGCAAAGCGTTTGCTTGATGCAAACGAAGGCGGAAAATTGACCGCAATATTTGGCAAGGAAACTGGCGAAGACATGGCTAAGTTTGCTAGGATACTAGAGTTCAATGCTAGAACAACGGCTGGTGGTGACTTGGTTGCCGCAAACATAGCGGCAAGTCCGCTACAGAACTTGGGTAAGCTTGCTAAGTTTACTATTATCGGCAAGGTTCTTTCATCTGGCGGATACTATGACGACATTTTAAAACAGTATAAGAAACAAATTGTAGGTGAGTCTCCCGATCAGCGCTCCAGAACGCTTTGCAGATTGATGTCGCAAGCGTTTACAAACGCATCTATACAAACCCCACCGCAAATAGCGCAAGAGGGCATAGCGGAAGCAGAACGTCAAATTGGCTCTATGATACAAAGCTCCGGCATAGACGAACAATTGTCCGGTATTCAAAGTCAAATGACAGGGCCAGTTCCTGCGTCTGAGCTGTCTGCCGCAAACGTATCATCACCGCAACAGCCAGCAGGAAGTATACGTCAGCAAGCCGCAACAAATCCTGCGGTAGCTCAAGCTCTTGGTATAAATCCAGCTACGGCTACGTTACTAGGAAATCCATAAATGAACATAGATCAATTACGCGAAGAGCTTGCAGATGATGAAGGATGCAAGTACGAGATATATTTGGATCATCTTGGCCTGCCCACGTTTGGTGTGGGAGCCTTAGTTAAGGAGCAAGACCCAGAATACGGTCAGCCGGTAGGCACACCCGTATCAGAAGAACGTGTTCGTCAGCGCTTCAAGCTGGACATAGCAGTGACAATTGAAGACTGTCGCCGCCTGTGCAGCAATGTTGATGTTGACTTTGATGAGCTAGACGAAAGGCATCCAGACGCAGCGTTGTGTTTATGCAACATGGCGTTTAACCTAGGATACCCTAGACTAAGCAAGTTCAAGCGTATGTGGGCGAATGTAGAAAAGGCTATGGAAGACCCCAAAGCATGGCTAGATGTGGCTACAGAGGCCGAGGACAGTCGTTGGTTTGATCAGGTGCCTAACAGAGCCAAAAGGCTTACAGCGCGTTTTAGAGCGCTTGCGGAGGATTAATAATAAAAGTAAGGGCAAATTATGAATATATACTGGGCAGCGATGCCAAATGAAATCATATCACCGTTAAAATTTGACAACCCCTCTCCCGCAATAAAACACTTTCCAAAGACATCTGGTTCAAACGTGAACAAATGTCCGGCTATGATTGATTATCATAAGAACACATATGCGCTGAAGTTCCCAATCTCATACAATCTTACAATCGCCGCAGATGGAGAAGTGCTTACAGGTGATCACACTAAAGAAATTTTAGAGTATCTGCTAACAATAAGAAGCCAGGACGAAAAACTTTATTCGCTTAACTTTAACAGCTTGTTTGTTTCAGATGAACCATGTGAGATTGAAGTGTTCACCCCCACGACAGTAAAGAACAGCTTCATTAAAAATACGTTTCTTGTCCCTGGGTTGTATGACATAGGGCAATGGATAAGACCGCTTGAGTGCGCGTTTTTTGTTGATAAAGAAGGGGCGAAGCTTGACATAAACGAGGGAGATGTCTGGGCGTATATTAGGTTCAAAACAGATGAGCCTATAAACATGCACCGCTTCTTTTTCACACCAGAAATGTATCCATTACTGGAAGCAATATCACGCTCTGTGTGGCCTGCCACAAAAAATGTTCGCAAACTAGAAGTGTTCTATCACATGTTGCGCCGTTCTGGTTATAAGGCTAACTTTATTAGGAAGATAAAAGAGAATTTGGTTTGAGCGGCGCGGAACATACGGAGAGTTGC
>WLWE01002822.1_pt1 | contig 10688 bp, 16 predicted proteins | sample 6718301 | NCBI WGS metagenome assembly WLWE01 (sample SAMN12718691, study PRJNA515312) | sponge metagenome | isolation source: marine sponge | host: Mycale hentscheli | place: New Zealand: South Island, Marlborough, Capsize Point | collected 2003-05-01 | reverse complement strand
TAGTAGATCAACATATTTTAATTACACTGTTAAAACAACCAGCGGAAGACCAAGTCAATACTACTTTGAGCGTACGATAAACCCAAAGCTATTTCTATATCCTGCAGCCGATACAACGTACACTCTAAAATATTATGCTCTTGTTCGGATGAAGGACTCGGGCGCTTACACAAATAATAATGAGATTCCTTTTCGATTTCTTCCATGTTTAACTGCTGGTTTAGCTTATTACATAGCAATGAAAAAAGCGCCAGACAGAATTCAATTATTAAAACAAATTTATGAAGATGAGTTTCAAAGAGCCGCAGCTCAAGACGGTGAAAGAACAAGTTTATTCCTAACACCTAAAACTTATTTACCTGGAGTTTAATAATGGGCAAATATGCGTCTGGTAAATTTGCAAAAAGAATATCAGATAGATCTGGTATGGCTTTTCCTTACAACGAAATGGTTCAAGAATGGACAGGTGCTTGGGTTCATATTACTGAGTTTGAACCAAAACAACCTCAATTAGAACCTTTACCAATTGTAACAGATCCTCAATCTTTACAACATGCAAGAGCACAAATAGCTAATTCAAGAGTTTTTGTAGGTGGGGCTACAGGTCCTGTGAATGCTGGAAGAACAGTAGTCAAACCAACAACGGGAGATGCTGCTTATGATGGAGAAGGATTTGGATTACAAGTAAATGAATTTCAAACATTAGATATGCCAGTGACTAATTTTTATGCAAACGGTGTATCCTATGCTTCCACTCAAAAAAGCATGATGCCATTAAGTATACAACAACCAAATAAACCTACAAGGTTGATATCTGCCGTAGGTAATGTTACAGTGAGCACTTCATGACCGATTATTCAGATTTAACAGATAACGTAAGAAATTATACAGAAACAACCTCTACTGTACTTTCAGATGCTGTCATTCAACCTTTTATAGAATCAGTTGAAGATAAAATAAGAAGAACAGTAGATTTAAATTATTATAGAAAATATGATACAGCAACACTAACAGTAAATAACGCTTTTTTACCACTTCCTGCTGATTGGGAAGCAACGAGATATGTGCAGTTAATAGATGGTTCAAATAACAGAACTTTCTTGATACAAAAAGATATTTCGTTTATGAATGAATACGCACCTGATAGCACGTCTACTGGAGCTGGAACGCCTAAATATTATGCTGACTGGGACCAAGACACACACTATCTTGCGCCAACCCCGAACGCTGCATTAACTGTAGAGCTCGCATACACGTATAAGCCTCCTGGTTTAACAAGTACGAATACATCAACTTGGTTAAGTCAGAATGCCCCGAACGTGCTGTTGTATGGTTGTATTTTAGAAGCACTTGGATACTTGAAAGGTCCAGCGGATATGATACAATACTACGATAAAATGTATAATCAGTCTGTACAAGCATTAGCCACATATGAGATGGGGCGTGATCGTAGAGACGAATTTCGGGACGGCGTTATTCGTATCCCTCTCGAATCAAGGAACCCATAGGAGATTATTATGGCAATTACTCAAGCTGTATGTAACAGTTTTAAAGTGGAGATCCTGAAAGGCCTACACAATTTTACGGCAACGACAGGGAACGCTTTTAAACTAGCATTATACGACAATGAAGCAACGTTGAGCAAGTCGACAACTGCATTTCAACAAACTGATGAAGTAGCAAACTCAGGCACTTATTCTGAAGGTGGTGGAGCGTTAACATCTGTTACACCAGCACTATCAAGTGACACTGCTGTTTGTGATTTTGGTGACATATCATTTACTAGTGCAACTATTTCAGCACAAGCTGCTGTTATTTATAATAGTTCAACTGTATCTGGCTTAACTACAAATGCCTCTGTTTGTGTATTAGATTTTGGTGCAGTAAAATCTTCAACTTCAGGAACATTTACAATTACGTTCCCTGCTGCTGAAGCGACTGCTGCAATTTTAAGGATAGCATAAGGAGATAAAATATGACTACCCCACTAGCAGGATGGGGGCGGTCAACCTGGAACAATGCAACCTGGAACCAAGGTGGTACTGTTGACGCAACAGGTGTTACCCTCACATCCAGTGTCAATGACGTAGGTCTGATATTAGATATAACTGTGACTCCAACTGGAGTTTCAGCTACATCATCTACTACGATACAAATTAGAGAAGGATGGAACCGAGGGTTAAACGTCGGTGATGCTTTAATATCAAGTTTTTCTTGGAATAATGGTGCGTGGGGTAATGGTGATAATATAATTACCGTTACAGGAAATGGTTTAACATCTTCACTAGGAGATGAAACTGTTACTGGAACGGGATCAGTTACACTTCCAAGTGTTGCATTAACAAGCACTGTTGATGATGTAACAGTAACTACTTTTGCTTTTGCAAATCCTTCAGGTAATATACTAACAGCATCTTTAGGAACGGAAACAGTTGCTACAGATCAAAACATATCAGTTACTGGCGTTTCTTTAACTTCTTCAGTAGGAGATGAAACACAAACTGTTACTAAGACAACTGGTTGGAACAGAGATCATGATATTAATACTGGTGCTGAGATTGGTTGGGGTGATCAACAATGGGGTGCAGTAGGTTTATCTCAAGCCTTAACAGGACAAGCATTACCTGCTTCATTAGGAACTCCAACATTATCAACTGATCAAATTCTTTCTGTTACAGGTATTGGATTAACTTCTTCAATTGGAGATCCTGCGATTACAGGAAGTTCGGCACATACAGTTACTGGCGTTGCTCTTACTTCTACTGCAGGAGTTTTACCTACAACTATTGATGTAGCAGGTAACGGTATGACCTCATCTGCAGGGTCAGTGTTGACATCGATATTTGTCACTGGATTAGGCACTACTTTAAGTCTTGGACAAGCTGAACAAGAAACAATATATCTAGCGCCAAATGTGTCTGCTTCAGCAAGTGTTGGCACTGTAAATGTTACTATAGATGCAGTCTTTACAATATCAGGAGTTTCTGCTACTAGTAGTACAGGTAATCTACAAGGGACTTTCTGGTCTGTTGTAGATGATTCTAACTCAGCCATAAGTTGGACGGAAGTTCATAAAGCTGCATAAAAGTTTTGACAAACTTTCAAAAATTAACTAAAACTTTATTAGGAGATTAAATGAGTTCAACTTATTCAACTGGCTTACGAATAGAGCTACAAACCACAGGAGAAAATTCAGGTACTTGGGGTACAATTACGAATAACAATTTCTCTCAAGTTTTTGAGTTCGCCATTGCTGGTGTTTATTCAAAAGCAATTACTACAGGGACTTCAACAACGCTAACAAATGGCGATGGTCCACAATCTCAAGCAAACAACGAAGCAAGACAAAGTCAATTAATTTTAACAGGTACAGTTTCTACAACTCACACTTTACAGTTTCCAGCTACACAAAAAACTTATGGTATTTATAATAACATTTCTGGTGGTGCAGATATTTCAGCAAGACTAGGAGCTAGTGGTAATACTCTTACTGTAGCAAATGGTAAATATAGATTAGTAGCAACTGACGGAACTAATTGGTATGATATTTTTACTTTAGCAGGTCTAGGTGAAACTTGGATTAAAAAAACTGCTAACTATACCGCAGTAGCAGGTGACAATATTTTTGCAGATACTTCTGGTGGTGATTTTACAATAACATTACCTTCATCTGCATCAATTGGTGATCAAGTTAAGATCATTGATGCGGAAGGAACTTTTGCAGCAGAGAATTTAACTGTTGGAAGAAACAGTCATAAAATCCAAGGTGCTACCTCGGATTTGGTAATTAGCACTTCAGGTGCGGGCATTGCTCTGGTATATAATGATTCAGACAATGGATGGAGGTTGAAATATAACGACTAATGGCTAACTTACAAGATATAACAAATAGAAGTGAGGTTGGAAAAATTCAACCTTGGGGTAAAGCAACAGCTCCTGCAGGATACGTCCTGTGTGATGGTGCTGCAATTTCAAGAACTGATTATGCAGATTTATTTGCAGTTGTTGGAACTACTTATGGTACAGGAAATGGATCAACAACTTTTAACGTTCCTAACTTACAAGGTAAAATGCCACAAGGTTTTGATGGTAATACTTATAACTTAGCAGGCACTGGTGGTGCAAATACAGTAACAGTAAGCTTAACTAATAACCAAGGTGTATCTGTAACTGGTAACGCAGGAAACACTTCATTAACAACTGCACAATTAGCGTCACACAATCACACTTTATCTTTACAAATGGGTAGACAAAGTATGATTGGTACTTCTTTCATTGATGTTGCATCACAAAACGATCCATCAAGTATTACTATTGGAAACGCTGGTTCAGGAACTGCTCACAATCACACACTTACATTAACAGGCACTCTAACAGGAACGGTCACTGGTGCAGGCACTAACTCATTTTCACCGTTTGTGGTGGTTAACTATATTATTAAGCATTAGGAGATACAATGGCATCAAAAATAACAATATCCAATAAAGACTACGTTCTGATTGATGAGTCTGGAGCCAATGATGGCTATTATATGGTATGGGCAGACATAGGATCATCTATGCCAGCTTTATCAAGTAATGTTCATTATGTTATTTGGGATGGTTCAAAAGGTGAAATTCAATACAATGATGGAACACAAAATTTAGATTTATCAGCTTCATCTGATGCTGTGGGATCTACAACAATTGATGCATTACTAAGTTGGTCAGAAACTAGAAAAGGTGAATTAAATACTGCACAGTATAATTCTGATCTTGCATATTGGAATTCTTGGGACCGTGTAAGACATCAAAGAGGTGCTATATTAGAAAGCACTGATTGGACTCAAGTAGGTGATTCAGCTCTTGATTCAAGTGCAAAGACTGCTTGGTCTACTTATCGTACAAAAATAAGAGATATACCTTCAACTTATTCATCAACAGAACCTAAGCTAATTAAGTTTGCTGAAAATGGAAATGTTGAAATAGGAACAGGGCTAGAAGAAGGCACTTTAAATGTTACTGGTGCTTCTGTAGTTATTACTTCTCCATAAATCTAAAAAAATTAGCAATACAATATCTAAAAGAACTATTGTTGTCAGCCCATTGTAATGGTGAGTGATAAATATTACCGTTAAAAAGTATAGCTCTATTTTCTTTAAAACCTATGTGGGTATTTAGTTGTAACTCATTGTTAATATTTTCATAAAAACCTGTGCCGTTGTTTAATAAATGTTCACCTTTTAAATATATTAAACAATTATAATCTATGTCTAATTCAGGATGAGGTGTATCTTTATGTGGTATTGCTTCTTTTGGGTTAGATAAAAAGTAATTTATCTGATGTGGTTTTTCTTTGTTATAGGTGTCAACTTTTCTATAAAAATATTTTTGTATTAATTTTGTTACTTCTTTTGCTACATCACTTTCTGTAGATAGTGGATGTTCAAAATAATATCTGCTACTAGCTAATTCATTGTTAACGTCTGACTTCTCTCTTATACCAAACTCTATTGAAGTTACCTCTTGTTGTATTTTATTTAATGTGTCTGTATCAAAAAAATTATCTTGAACAAATATTTGACCCATTACTTAATCCAAGTAACAATAGCACATCTATCACCATTGCTTACAGGTGATATTGAATGAGGAAAACAAAAATTACTTGGAAAGACTACCGCACTTCTTTTCTTTTTCTTTATAACATGTTGTTTATTAAAAAAACAAAAATCTCCACCATCATAATCATCATTTAAAATTATTGACATGGATAAAACTCTTGGATTAAAATCTGAATGATCACTATGTTCTCTGTACTCTCCTTTTTCACTTCCTAAATAGTGTAAAAAAATATATCCCGTGTCTTCAGTAGTTAATCCAGTTTGAAATGTTTGAACATCATCTGTATATTTTTGTAATAATTTTCCAACTGCTGCATGTAATTCATTATCTAGCTCAGGTAATTCAGCTTGTGTAATTAAATAATTGTAGCAATTTCTATGTTCATCTACCTGTCCATCTCTAATCATGGCTCTGTATAAATTTTGTTTTATATGTTGATTGTTTATTAATTTATCACATAAATCTTGTGATATAATATCATCGTATTGTTTTATATAGTTGGTTAAATTCATCTGTAATTTTTTTTCTTCCAAAACATTTGTTTGTATCTGTCTGTAAATTTACTTCTTAATTTATTTAAAGTTACTTGATGATCTTTTTCAAACCTAAAGCCAGACCACTTCTTCCAGCTTTCTCTTTTAAATGGTATAATTTGTACCATCGGTTCTCCTTTTTTTACTACAGTTTGACTATTCCAAACATGCCAATAAAAAGGAAAATTTATTACGTTCATGTAATTATCTGTATCAACAACACCTGCAATAATTTGAAATCTTTTCTCAGCTCTGTTCATTGGTTGTATAAACAAGCAACTGTAACCTGGCGGCGTTTTTATCAACCATTTATTAATCCATTTACCAGCATTAGTTTTTCCTTGCTTTAAACCTTTTGGTAACTGTTCATGAGAATGAAAAGAATCACTTGGTTCAGGTTCTTTGTTTGCAGCTATAATACTGAAATCATCTGCTACAGAATCAATAATATAATCTTGATCAAATGGTATTATATATCCTGCTGTCATTGCATCTAAAAAAGGCATACAAGTTTTAACAGTAGGATGATGTAAATTTTTGTCTCTATGTCTTTCTAACTTTTTATAATCATCAGGTATAAAATGACCAGCAGGTTTTGGATGCGGCCAGACATCAACATACTCTTCTTCTATAGCTGTAAATTGTATTTTCTTATCACCAATCATAACAACACATCCAGATTAAAAGACAAACTCATTCTTACCTCTTGACTTAAATTTTTTAAAACACCATGCTGCAAAGTAGAATCAAACATAATTATTTTTTTATTTTCTGGTAACAACATTTTTGAAGAAAAGGTATCTAATAAATATTTATTTAATTCTCTATCTGTGTAAGCTAAAGCTTTACTTTCTAGAAATAAAGCACCTGAATTAGGTTGGACGTCAACATAATAAACTCCTGATATATCACTGCCGTGAGTGTGAGGCCAATTTATATCGTTTGGAAAATTTAAGTTTGCCCACAAATCTTTTAAAATTATTTTTTTATAATTAAATCCTTTTAAATTATTACAAAAATCATAGGCTGTTTCTGTTATATATTTACATATCGTTTGAAATGATTCATGCTCATCTAAATCAAAATTAGATTGCCATCCAAACTGTGAGTTGGAAGCCTGCACAGGTGACAAAGGATTGTTAGCACATAACATTGTTATTGCTTTTGCTATCAATTCGTTTTCTTCATCAGTAATGCTCAAAAATTTTTGACCATAAACATGTGGTGTTAAATCAAATTGTGGTTCCATCTCTACCCTCGTTTGATGCTAATTCATAATTTAAAGCAACTGTTGTTCTCTCTTTATTGTTAAGGTGTTCAGTTACACCGTGTTGCAAATATCCTCTAAAAATTATTACTGATCCCTCTAACATATTTAGTTTTAAAGTTGGTTTGTTTTCATCTAAATCACTTTCTAAGTTTAATCCAATAGGATTATAAAATAAAAACTCTGAACTATTTTCTGGTATATCTGTAAAATAAACAGCAGAAAAACCATAGAGAAAATGTCTATGAGGAACTGCATGATCACCTCTTTTGTAATTATTAATCCAACAAGAAGCTAGATTTAAAAAATTATGATCTAAACTAAATTTTATTTTTTCTTCTTTTATTATATCTACTACACCTGCTCCTATATCATCTGCTATTTCTCTCAAAACAGGATAATTTTTATGAGAGTTCCAATCGGACCTCCAAGCAAAAACATTACATTTTTTATTTGCTTCTGTTGTATGTTCATGTTTTTCTTTATTTTTTTCTACTAATAAAATTTGATTAATACGTTGTTTATATTCTTGATGTTTTTCTAAAGAAAAGGACCAACATTTTTCCACGAATAAAGGGTGTTTAACTATTTGCATTATCTTGGTATTTTTTGTGATTCGTTTAAAACACTCCAACACGGAATGCTCATTGACAATCTTTTACCAAGGGGAATAGCCTCATGATAAACTCTTGCAGGTAAATATAATAAATCTCCAGCTTCCAAAACCACTTCAAATTTTATATCTAACAGACTAGGATCTTCTAACCAAGGTTTCTCTGCTTGTATTTTATCCAAATCATGTAACGTTGATAGTCTATTATTATATACCTTCCATTTAATTTTGCCATATGTAGGTATAATAATATTTGTAGCTAAGTCAGCATGTAGATTAAGTGAATGACTTTCCGTAGTTTTACCACCAAACACATGCACGTCAGTAGTTACCATAAATTTTTCTTGTATTTGCTTACATAACTCATTTACTATTTCTTTACTGTAACTATATTCCAACATAATAAACCCCATACCTTGATCAATAAATTGTCGTATTACATTTTGATCTTGTATTGGATACCTAAAGTATTCATATCTATTAGAGGGTATTGGAATACGATGACGAGAGGGCGATGGATCTAATATTTCCCACTGTATGTAATTATTTTTAAGAGAACGATCTATATCATCCCAAGACAAATATTTTTCAGGATTAGCTAAAAAGTTTTTTATTACAAAAGGTTCATCTTTTAAATTATTAATAAATGATTCAAACATATTAAAAGTAATTTAGGTTAAGAGTTAATCGTCTTTGTTCATCAGTGCAGTTAGTGCTTTGATGTAAAGTATTACCATCAAGTATAACACCACAATTTGCCATAGAAAGTACTTTAGTATCACCAATTTTAGTATAGCCGTTGTTAGTGTTAAGATAATAAACAAAAGCTTTTGATTTAAAATGAGTATCACGATGTGGTGCGTGTTCAATTAATTTAGATTCACCTACATAAAGATTTATTTTCATTCTAAATAATGCTTTTACATCTAACGCAGCTAGTAAAGGTTTACATAATTCAAAAACTTGTGGTTGATAGATAGTATAATCTTTAAATAAAGTTGTTGCAAAATAACAAGTTTTATCTGAAATCTTTTGTTCATCATTTAAATGATGTTGAAATGTATAAGGTATTTGTTCAACTACGTTTACAAGATTTTTAAATTCTATATCACTTAATAAATCATATTTTTTTGTAATGTTTGAAGGTGTAGCATTAGTTTCTCCCCACTGTATATCTCCCCAACCTTGCACTTTTTTACTCATTGTTTTACCGTATTAAATGCTAATGACAATCTTTCTACATCCTTTTTTTGTGGAAGAACCCTATGATATGTGCTTCCTTCAAAAATTAATATATCATACTTTTTTGGTTTTATCTTCATTTTTATTTCTTTTGGATAAAAATTAATAAATTCTATTTCAGAGTTATTATCAGTTAAATATAATACACCTACCCAAGGATGAGCAGGATGATTGTGAAATTCTTGAAATCCTTTATGTGTTAAAATATTTATCCATGAGTCTGAAATAATAAACTCTTGATCTTTATATAATGCTTTTAAAAGACTAATTAAATAATCTTTCATGTATTTAAACTCTCCTAACTCTAATATATTTCTTGTTAAATTAAGAGATGTAATTGCGTGACAATCCCAAGACTCGTCTGTAAACTTTTCTTTGTTTGAATTTATAAACGTTTCAAAAGTTTGAAAAAGATGTGGTCTTGCTAATGACTCTTTGTAAACAGCTGTTTTAGTAAGTATTATTTCTTTCATTAATGAATCCATGTGATGATAGAATACCTATCATTTTTTACTACAGGACTAACACGGTGTGGGTAGCAGAAATTACTAGGGAAAACTATTGCCCCTCCTTGTTTTTTGGGTGCTTTGTATTGATCATCAAAAAATAAAAAATCACCCCCGTCAAAATCATCATTTAACAATAACGAAATACTTAAAGTTCTTGGGTATAAATCAAAGTGATCAACGTGACTTTTAAATTCACCTTTTTCATTACTTTTATAATGAAGAATTTCATAACCAGTATCTTGTATATTATCCATATTGAACTCTTTTATATCTTGCGAATATTTAATTAATATTTGTCCTACGCTTTCAAACATGTCATTTTCAAATTGTTTAGGTAAGGGTGCACCATGACACTTTCTCTCTTTTGTAAGATAATTACCATCTGGTGTTTCACGAGTAAGAGCTTTAAAAGATAAACTTTTACACTCATCTAAGATTGCATTACATATTTCTGGTGACATAATGTTGTCATAATGACGTATAAAATCTTTACTTTTTTTCATGAGGAGTTGCTAAAAAATTAAAAGACATAGATCTTCTTATCTTGCCTGGTTCTTTTGTTTTAAATGGCATTACAGAATGTTGATGATCTGCTTGAAATATATAAAAATCACCTACTTTGGGTTCAACCCAAGTACCATTAACACCATCCACACTTATAAATCTTAATTGGCCATCTTTAAATTTATGTGGTTCAGTAGCATCATTTATAAATTCAGGAACTTTTAAAAATAATACAGTAGAAAAACCAATATTATCATGATGAGTATGTGGAGGATTGTATTCTCCTGATTTCATATCATTTACCCAACAAGATAAAATATCTAAATTGTAAGTGCCTTTGTCTAGTATTTCAAACTTTTTTAATTCTTCAACATAATCATTCATGCAATTTATAATAGGCTTAAAAGCTTTTGTGTTTTC
>WLWE01002820.1_pt1 | contig 10696 bp, 10 predicted proteins | sample 6718301 | NCBI WGS metagenome assembly WLWE01 (sample SAMN12718691, study PRJNA515312) | sponge metagenome | isolation source: marine sponge | host: Mycale hentscheli | place: New Zealand: South Island, Marlborough, Capsize Point | collected 2003-05-01 | reverse complement strand
AATCGCGACAGCTTTGAGATAGTCAGGATTATGTGCCCCTATCAGCACACTCCCTTCATCACCCGTTCCAATAAAGCCAACCCGGAGAGGATCACCAACACTTGCTCCATACCCGAAATAAATTGATCCTAGTCCCGCTCCTGTTGCCAAACCCGCAGCAACAGTACCGGATAGAAAGTCGCGCCGCGTAACCGCAACGGCTTCATCAAAGTTTTCCTTACCCACTTTTTGCTGTTCTGGAGTTAGGTTCATCAAATATTATCTCCGCTTCACTGACTTCGTGGTAAAATTTTTCTTCGTTCGATTCCTGAAACATACTATTTTTTGTTGTTGCAGCACATCTTCATCGGACAGTATCTCTGAAGTATAGGCATCAGGAATGCATCAATACCTGCCCACGCCCCAAGTGGTGCCGACGCTAAGACAAGAAGCCCTGCGATTTCGACCCATTGTTCGTAGGTACTCTGCGCCGCTGGCAACCAAAATGGCTGTGATGCCACAACCGAGAGGAGAAAAAAGACACCTCCCATTGCATTGAACTTCGTCAGTAATCCGATGACCAGACACGCACCGATGGCAGTAAGAGACCAACTTACAAACCGATCTGCTTTCCATAGCCGGGTCGGCTCAATTGCCGTAGCAGCTCTTCGCCTGTCTTGAGCCGACAGATTTTCATTCCACATTGAAATCAATTCTCGCCCAACGGCGTCTGCTTCTCCCATCCACCCTGCCTTCTGGACTGCTAGCTCTCGCTGCTTAGTGGTAACTCGGTCTCGCATGAATGGAACGTCACGAGCCATCACTGATTCCTCTGTCTCTCGAAGTCGAATGGCTTCCCTGCAATAATTCACAAGGTCTGCCTGGGCATCGTCAAGCATCGATGCGAGTTTCTTGTCAGCAGCCTCAATTGCTGCTGATGACGTATCCGACCAATTTCCTGGAGGCGTCCATCCAGAAGCACGAAGAACTTTCTCGCGTCGCTCCCCCAGGTTCTTCCATTGTTCAACAAGAGACGATCGCCAGCTTTTTGATGCATTCGCAACCAGCACAGGATCAGCGTCTTGAACATTCCCCAGTGTATCCTTCCAGTCACCAGTCTCAGGAAGATCCGCCTTAAGGAAAGCAGAGAGCGGCCCAACTGCTGCTTTTCGAAAGCCAACACTTGACCACGAAGGATCTCTCAAGTGACTGGAACCTTCAAGAAAAAAATGAAGACCAATAACTATTCGTAAAAATGTAAGAGCGGCTGTCATCACCACCACTGTTCGCATACAACTCATGCTCAATGTACATCCAAAGGAAAATGGTTCTAAATATAAATGTCGCCAGCTGCAGTCTATGACTGGGAGGCCCTCGGAGGGCGAAGAATTCAATATTATCTCATTTTTCAGGTATCTCGCACTTTTGCAACAAGTATCGACAGATATCCGGCCTCGATCTCTACAAATTGTGCTTCCCGTGATTACTCGATATACCTCATAATGATGTTCTCAATAGGTTTTCGATCGGTCTACGAAGGCACACCGCGGATGCTTCAAAAACTGTTCGTACTTCAATCTCTTACTTCACTTAAGCAACAAGAAATTCTTCGTGCGAATCGTTCTCTGCTACCCGGTTGAATCTCGACATATCGAACAAATCCAAGCTGTTTACCCGGACGCGACAGTGGTTTCTGCTGGGCAAGAACACATAGCGGAAGAACTACCAAAAGCTGATATTTTTTGCGGGCATGCCAAGGTACCGGTACCGTGGGAAGATGCCGTCAAGTTCCAACGCCTGCGTTGGATTCAATCATCAGCTGCTGGCCTAGACCATTGTCTGGTCCCGTGCGTCATCGACTCCGACATTGTTGTATCGAGTGCATCGGGTGTTCTTGCTGATCAAGTTGCCGAGCATGCACTCGCTTTGGCTACGGGATGTAGCAGAAAAATCCCTTTGTTTCTTCAGCAACAGCACCAGAAAGAATTTGTACGAAGGCCAACTCGCGACCTTACCGGATCAACTGTTCTCATTGTTGGACTTGGAGGCAATGGACAGCGATTAGCAGAGGTCCTCCACCCACTGAAGACCCGTATAATCGCGACGGATTATTTTCCGAATCGACCAGCCCCGCTTGTAGACCATCTTGGTGCACCAAATGAATTGCAGGAACTCCTGCCACAAGCTGATTTTGTTTTCCTCACGGCTCCCCTCACTGACCAGACACGAAAGATGTTTGATGCTGCAACTCTTTCTGTCATGAAGCCCGGTTCAGTGCTGATTAATGTTGCCCGGGGTGATCTTGTGGTCGAGCAGGCAGTCGTTGATGCGTTAGAATCAGGTCATCTCGACTCTGCTGGATTTGATGTCACTCCAGAGGAACCCCCTGCCGCAGGTAGCCCTCTGTGGACTGCACCGAGACTTATCATCACTCCCCACGTTGGAGGGCAAAGTGAAAAAAGAATTGACCGAATGACTGATCTGTTTTGCGAAAACATCATACGATATAGGAAGGGCGAGCCACTGATCAATTCTGTTGACAAAAAACTAGGCTTTCCTCCGCCAACTTCCTGACTGTCAATCCAACATCTTCAACCGTAAACCTTTCTCAAAATACTTCACACCAGCATTGATCCCCTAAACAGCACCACACTTCAGGCCCAAGGCCATCACTCATGTCAACAACAATTTTCCAAGATGGCCAGCCAACCTTACCTGCGGCAGGTGTGTCAGGGGGCCGCTGTCCAGACGCTCTCCTTGCTCGATACGGTGATGTTCTTGATGGCGGTCGGCTCAATTGGACTCAGTACCACAATCTTGGACGACGTCTTGGGTCCGGGGGGCAGGGCGTTGTCTTCTTGACTACTCGCAAAGGAACAGACGGATTTACGCTTCCAGTTGCGCTCAAAGTCTTTTCTCCTGAGCGCTACGATTCTGAATCTTCATACAGTGCGGCGATGGAAAGAATTGCTCGAGTGTCCGCACAAGTGGCCCAAATCCAGCAAGACAATTTACTCGACGTCCAGAACTTTGTTGAACAGCGTCAAATCCGGATTATGGAAATGGAGTGGATTGACGGATACGACCTCTCTCGCCTTCTGGCTCCAGACCTTCTCGAGCAAACTCGAGAACGTGTTTCGGCTTCCCGCTGGGAATACTTAAACAATGTTATTGTGACGCCAGGGCCACGCCAGTCTCGCCTCAAACCTGGTGTGGCTATTGCAATCGTGCGCGAATGTCTAGCAGCATTGGCCGCGCTTCACAGAGTAAATATTCTTCATGGTGATGTGAAGAGTTCAAATATCATGGTGAAGCGTACCGGTAATGCAAAAATAATCGACATCGGTTCAGCAGTCACGCTAGCAACTGCGCCCTCTCACAGAACGTGCACCCCAGCCTATGCAGCACCAGAAGTACTAGAGGGCCGTGATCATTCGCCACGGTCAGATTTAGCGAGCCTTGGCTATGTTCTTGTAGAAATGTTAAGCGGCCAGCCTCCATTTTCAGGCCTGACTTCATTCCAAGATCTACTCGAGGCGAAACGTTCTTTGGGTCACAGACTGCCCCAAATTCTTCCGAGCGAAGTCAGTTGCAACGAACTTCTTATGAATTTCTGTGGCGGCCTCGTTGCTGCAGATCCGAGCCAGCGATTTCCTAGTGCTGAAGATGCCGACTTGAAACAAGAAGGTGCAGCAAGTTTCCACCGCCAACTTATTGTTGGTGGCTTAGCCAGTGAATACGAAAATGAGATTCGTGCGTGGCTTCAGGACATGGCAGGCATTGTCTGATTCTCTAGGCAATCCGAAGAAAAATCGTCGCATGCTCTCGTCAATGCCTACTCATCTGGTGAGATTTTACGATACATCCTGCCGATTAATTTCATTGTGAGGCGTGGTGCGAAACGCTTCAGCATCCAGAGCAATCGAGCCTGTCCACCAAGGACCACATAATGCTGACCCCGAAAAGCTGCAGCCAACACATATTGGGCCACTAACTCTGACGTCCATGCCGTTTTCGACATGCGACGATCTGCCTCGTAACGCTCCATGCCTTGAGTGAAGTGCCAGGAATTCAAAAGTCCGGATCGAAAAAAACCTGGACATGCAACAGTGACGCTTGGTTGTCCTTGGGACTCTGCTGCAAGAGCATCCGACAAGGCAATGATTCCTGCCTTACTTGCCGAATAGGCAGCCATTGAGGGCGGTGATAGAATCCCTGCAATCGAAGCAATATTTAATACTCGTGCCGACTGCTGCTGGCTTCGCATACGCGGCAGAAAAGTCTCGCAGGCAATGGCTGTGCCAAGAAGATTTGTTTCAAGCACTCGTTGCCACTGATGGATCGGCAGTTGTCCCACTTCGCCTGTTGCACCGACACCCGCAGCATTGACAAGAAGATCTATAGAGGGCCATTGTTTTTGAAGTTGATCAGACAATCGACGCCAGGAGTCGATATCACGAACGTCAAACGGACTTGGCAGATGCTTTCCATCACTAGAGAGAATATCGTGTTCAAGGTCTGACCAGGCCTGATCACTCGTGTCTTTCGAATCGACAGTTGCAATTTCCCACCCGCGAATTGCCAACTCTTGGGTGATGGCCTTACCAAGGCCACTGACAGCACCCGTCACAATGGCTCGTCCAGCGAGGGGGATAGGCATTGTTATAGACCACACTGAAAGAACGTCGGGAACGCTCGCAGCGTTCAATCGACAAGCGAGGGTGACCGGACTCGAACCGGCGGCCTCCAGCGTGACAGGCTGGCGCTCTAACCAACTGAGCTACACCCCCCTCAAATTTCTCCAATCGAAACAATCACAGAAATTCAGGGCGAGAAACTCTCGCAAGTATCTCAGAATATAACAGAAAAAGGATACCAGAAAGGGGTCTCAGCCTTTTCCGAAGAAAACCTGCTTGGAAGTGATGAGAGAAAAGCTGGTCAATGAAAAGCCACGGTTGGATCTCAAAAGAAATGTGCACCTGTAATGCGACTGTAGTTGGGGCCCTCAATCTCTGGCTTTCGGTGCGTCGGAAAAATGATTCGCAACGCCCTGGCCCCGAGCAAGAGATTGGAAAGCTTACAAAAGCCTCGACGGCATCATTCCACGGGAGCCGCGGGAACGGTAGAATAAATTGTGGGCTCCAACACATACACGCACAATTGTCTCTTGATTGGAGAAAGGCAGTTCCGTCCATGCCACTTTTCGAGATTGAAACCGAAGCACACATCATTATCTCATGGGCAGACGATGAACATTCTGCATCTTCTGTCGTCGCTGAAGCCTATCCTCAAGAGAAAATTCTTCGCCTCACTCGTCGACCGCGAGACACATGGGTCATATCAAAATCTGCGCTTGGCATTGTGTCTGAAAGACATGACGACCAGCCACTCATGCCGAGCAATACTGCCCGAGACTGCCTCGCTCGAGCATCTGGTGACAAGCTTCACGCCATTCGTCTTTATATGAACGAAACTGGAGATGACCTCGAACGCGCCAGAAAAGTTATCGAATCAAATATGGTAATGGGCTGGTGACTACCAAACGTTGAGAAGTTTTCTTTTGCTCAGATCAACCACAACTAGTTCGGTATCTGCGGGCTACCAAGCTGAGCCTCGAATGAAGCCGGAGTTATGTCCTGATCAGGAGTTGGTTGCCCACCAACGCTATCGAGGTGGTACTCCGATTCTGGCGACTGAACAATAATAGGTCCTGCTGGCTGATAACTTGAAGTGCCGCCCGGCCTGTACCCAGGATCAGGACGCCGAGAGGTTGGAGGCACAGGTGGAGAATGCATCGGTGCCTCAAGAGACGGATGGCCTTGCGGAGCAGTCAATGGAGACTCTTCTGGAGAACTCATAGAGGACACACTCTGCTGACCATTCGGCCGTGTTTCGGGGAATGACACTGCTGGTGCCCCAGCAGAAGAACGAGGCATCTCCGAAAACCTACTTCCCGAGGAAGGTTCGCCGGAAGCGGTCTGGGAAAATGCAGGACTCACTGGAGAACCGACTGCCGGCGGACTACTAAATCGACTCCCCGCCATACTGGCCGACGGCTGAAGACCAGCTACCCGCTGATCCCCCAAAGTTGAAAAACGGCCACTTGCTGCACTATCCGCAATCGGTGGAGGTGATGTACTCCCGGCAGCAGAGCTAAACCGGCTTGTCGTGCCAGATGCCTGAGGGGCACTTGCTAACGCGTCAACTGCGACTGGAGCGGCGGCTGGCACCGCCTGATACGGACCTACCTGCGGTTGTGGTGATGCGGATGCAACCGCACTTGAGGCTGGTGTCGTCGGCTGATCAGTTGGAGGCGTTGAACCATATGTTACAGGAGACTGTGGCGGCGGAGCCGCTGCAGCAACCATGGCAGGAATGGCCTGGTCGCCCGGAATAGCCTTGTCACTGGGCTGCAGTGCATAGCTATCAGGTGTTGATGTTGTCGGATAGGGCTGCGCGGTGGCTGATGGCTTTGTTGTATCTCCCTCAAACGCTGGTGCCTCAGCAAGCGTTGCAGCATCAGGCCCACCCATACCGAGTGATCCCCATGAGGTACCCATTGATGCTCCACTCTTGCAACCACTGCCGCAGGCAATGAGTACAAGTAGACACGACAACTCAACTGTGCCCACTACGGCACTCCAACGGCAATGGTTGATCCGGGTGATCAGATGCATGAACGTTTCTCCCAAACAGCATGGCTAGAAAATCGGATTAGGCAGGGAATACGTTTTCTATCGGCTAGCTGTCAACGTCATCCTTTATCTGAATTACCACCAGCAAAAAAAAACTGCTGTATCACGTTGAGATCGTGATACAGCAGCTCATTGATTCAAAAAAGGGGCGTCTGGGGGGAATAGGCTACGACTTGGTTGCCATGAAACGATTCCCGATAACATCCCAATCCACTACGTCAAAGAACGCCTGCACATAGTCGGCTCGGCGGTTTTGGTAGAGAAGATAGTAGGCATGCTCCCACACATCGACTCCCACTAGGGGAATATTGCCATGCATGACGGGACTGTCCTGATTTGCCGTGCTCTCTACAAGGAGTTTGCCTTGAGGATCAACAGACAACCAGGCCCACCCACTACCGAAACGTGTCATTGCAGCTTTCGTAAACGACTCTTGGAAATTTGCGAAACTGCCGAACACCGAGGAAACCGCCTGACCAAGTTCTCCAGACGGCTCACCACCTTTACCGCCTCCCAATGATTCCCAGAAAAGTGAATGATTTGCATGTCCGCCGCCATTGTTGCGGACAGCAGTACGAATTGCTTCTGGCACCTGTTCCAGGTCACTGATGAGTTTTTCTATTGGAAGTTCCGCTAAGGGGCTCCCTTCAAGAGCTTTATTCACGTTTGCCACATACGCAGCATGATGTTTGTCATGGTGAATTTCCATTGTGCGAGCATCGATATGAGGCTCGAGTGCGTCAAAGGAGTAGGGGAGTGGGGGAAGCGTGTAAGCCATGAATGTACGTCTCCGCGAAAAGCAAGTGGATGGGTGGAAAAACCAGTCAAAGGTGACCTTGTAACAGGAAAGAGCGTACCTGAGTTGCTCCGAACGGGCAAACGCTTCACGGAACTGCCACCACTTTGAAACTCTAACGATCAGGCAGAGAAAACCGATCACGCAGAGACCTGCGTTGAAACCACGAAATCTCAGCAAACAGTCCCGAAAAACCGACAGACAATCAAAGAGACCGTTATGCATCAGTATCTATTTTCGTAAGGAGACCGTCCGTGATCCGACTATTCGGTCGCAGCCAGCCACAGCGACCGAGCACCCAAGCTTCAGCCGTCAAGACAACACCATATCAGGGAAGTGGGAATACGAGTTCCGGCATATCGGAGACTCTTCCGCCCCTTTACAGGCACGTGGCTTCCCTTGTCCCAACTCGAGTAGCCTCTCTTTTTGGTGTTGCGGCAATCCAACTCTGCGTACTCTCACTTGCACTCGTTCCTTGCTTGGGCCGTGAATTTGCAAGCTATGAATTCGTGCCAGATGGCGGCGAATACAGCCTAAGTGTGGACATCCTACGGGGAGGATTTGGGCTTCAGGGACAAGCCAATCTGGCAGGATGGCTCACGCAGACATTTCTTTTGCTTGCAACCGGAACAGCGTTGATCCTTCGATCCATTCATCGCAATCGCAGCGACACATCCAAACCTGGCGTCCGTCTATGGGGAACTCTGGCGATCGTTTGGACCAGTGCGTCATTGGCAACAACATTACCAATTGGGCCAGCGGTTGCAGCAGCGTTACTTCAGATAACAAATACGCCTTTTGGGCCGCAGGGCCTCGGCTGGTGGGTCTCACTTGGCTCTTTTTGTATCAGTATTACAGTTTTCGCAACGTTTTTCAGGCTTCGTGAACGACTCGCCTCTTTGATAGCACTGACACCCGGACTTCTTTTATGGTGCGCCTCAACAGCCTGCATCTGGTTTTCTGTAAACGATCCTCGCCTTCTTCTTCTCGCAAATGCAACATGGCTCGCTGGTAGTGGCTGTATCTTGTTTGCAATGATCCTGGCCGTTCGCAGTAGCATCCGAGAGATCGATGGCCTTTGCAAACAGAGAAAGCCCACGGCAATCAAGAGAAAAACTCGACCCGTCACCTCAGCTCCAGCATCCTTTTCCACGGATGACGCACGGCCGACGACAACGACAGCCATTGACTTTGAAGAGATTCCAAATCACATCGCCACAGGCCGGAACCCAGTACGTGACGATGGTGCAATGGAAAGTGACACCGATACAGGCGATGACGAAGCTCCTCTGCAACGCCGTCTATCAAAGTCTGAACGCCGGCGACTTCGCAAACTCGCGAGGAACGGGCGGGCTGCTTAGCGGCCCTTTGACGAAACGGCTTCGTTTCCCGATAGTGACGGCGGAGGTAACCCGTGAAAGTACGAACTCGTTTTGCGCCAAGCCCGACTGGCTTTCTTCACATCGGCGGTGTCCGTACCGCATTATTCAATTGGCTGTTTGCTCAACGCCACGGTGGCAAATTTATTTTGCGGATCGATGACACCGATCAAATCCGTAATCTCGAGACCGCTCTGGAACCAATTCTCAAAGGCCTTGAGTGGCTTGGAATTACGTGGGATGAAGGCCCAGGCGTTGGTGGCGACTATGGCCCGTATTTTCAGTCTGAACGTGCGGACCGATACGTGAATGCAGCCAAACAGCTTCTTGACACTGGCTTCGCATATCGAGACTTTGCAACCCCTGAGGAACTTGATGCAGAACGCAAGGAAGCCCAGGCCGCAGGTCGTCCATTTCTCTACAGCCGAAGATTTGCTGCTTTTGATGAAAAAGCCGCTGCGCAGTTTGAGGCGGAAGGACGTCGAGCCGTTGTTCGACTCAAAATGCCAAGGGAAGGAAACCTTGTCATCGACGACAAGGTACGTGGACAGGTGACCTTTGCCTGGGAACGGGAACAAGATCACGTCATACAACGAGCTGATGGATCATGTCTTTATCATCTCGCAACTGTTGTTGATGATCATGACATGGAAATTAGTCATATCATTCGAGCAGAAGAACATCTCTCCAACACACCTCGACAGGCCTTTATCTATCAGAGTCTCGGCTACACCTTGCCGACTTTTGCTCACCTGCCACTTGTTGCAGAACCAGGGAGTCGAACAAAGCTCAGCAAGCGTAAACTTGCAAAATATCTCAAAAACCGTGACTTTGCTCAGGTCAATGAGCACGGCATGAAGATCGCAAACCAGATTGGTCTTGAACCAGAGTCTGATACGTTCAATCCAGTTATTGTCGATTTCTATCGCGACGTTGGCTACCTTCCGTGGGCCCTAGACAATTACCTCACGCTCCTTGGTTGGTCTCTTGATGATCACACCGAGTTCTTTACTCGCAGTCAACTTATTGAGAACTTTTCACTCGAACGTGTGAATAGTTCCCCCGCAAGTTTTGACCCAAAAAAGTTGTGGACGGTCCAGGATCATTACATGCAGCAGCTCTCAACGGCCGAGAAACTGGACCTTATGATGCCATTTTTGCTGAAGGCCAGCCTTGTTGACGAGCCGATAACTGATGAAATAAAAGCTCTTGTTGCTCAGATTATTGAAGCATCAGGCGACCGGCTCAAGGTTGCCGGAGACATCCTGACGTACGCCTCTTTTTTCCTTGTGAAAGACTTGGTGTTAGATCCCGCGGCTGTCACTAAACGATTGGCGAAGCCCGGAACTGCAGATCTGCTCAAACGTTTCATTGAACACATTGAAGCCGTTGAGCCGTTTCAGCCTGAAACGCTTGAATCTTCCCTTAAGTCTGTTGTTGAAAAAGCAGGAAAGAAGGTCGGCGATCTTATTCACCCGGTGCGTGTGGCCGTAACAGGGACAACTGTTGGGCCTGGGCTCTATGATTGTCTCGTTATTTTAGGTCGTGAAAAATCTCTGGCTCGACTCCGCGCTGCTCTTGAATTCTGTCAATAAAAGATGCTTTGGTAGGCGCACGGTGCAGGAAACGGGTACAGTTCGATTTCCAGATGAATGGTTTTCTTAGAAAACCAAATCTATGCTTCAAAATTTTTTGATTACGAAGGAGATATGAATGCCGCTGCTTGTCGTTGGAAGTGTAGCCTTTGATTGCGTTGAAACCCCAACAGACAGGCGAGACGATGTCCTCGGGGGCTCTGCTGTATTTTTTTCATATGCAGCAAGTTTTTTCTCCCCGGTCCGCATGAT
>WLWE01002818.1_pt1 | contig 10717 bp, 25 predicted proteins | sample 6718301 | NCBI WGS metagenome assembly WLWE01 (sample SAMN12718691, study PRJNA515312) | sponge metagenome | isolation source: marine sponge | host: Mycale hentscheli | place: New Zealand: South Island, Marlborough, Capsize Point | collected 2003-05-01 | reverse complement strand
TAATACAATAACAATCCTCTCCAAAAGTTTCATAAATCTCTCAACGTGTTTAGGGTCTGTATCGTGGTCATTAAGTTTTATAGTTATTTCCATTAGTGTACAGTATCAAACCGCTCCTGCTGTCGTGTGTGAAGATCTAACATAAAAGCATCTATAGTTAGTAGCAACCTAGCCTCTATCTCTTTTTTGTCATACCCAACATCGTGCATCATCCCAATGCTTGTTGTAACAAACGCTACACACAGTGCTAAAACATCCTCTTCTTTCTTACATTCAGACGCTAACGGATGCAGATGCTCACGTATAAGCAACTTTACTTTTTCTTCAAACTTTGCGTCAGGCCATTTTATTTTTGACATACGTTAAACGTGTTTTTGCTGTTAATAAAAGCGCCCACCGCGCACTGGGAAATCACTGGCACTCGCCGTATGAGCTGCCAAAACCACCCTCACAATCTAATGGCAATTCAGGAGCCCAACTAGGCCGTACTCTCATAATCTCTTCAATACGTTTCATGCCTGTTTCCACTTCCTGCTCAGGTACAAGACAAGCAATCGCATCATGCACTGTCATCACAACTTTGTATTCTTTTGAAACATTAACTAATTGCTCCCCAATAACAATACGCGCAACTGCTTGACAAATATTCTCGACAACTTTACCCCCGTAGATACGGGTTGGGACTCTGGATTTACCCCGCAAAGTGTCGTATAAAAACTCCCCGCGCCCCGTGCCAAGGTTAATTTCACTGCGTAAATTGGGGTACCGTAAATACAAGTTATTAGGTAGGCGAATTCCTTTTTGCCCTTCGACGACAAGCAACTCAGGACAGCCCAATGGCATTTGAGTATTAGAAATAATAGCGGATAACGCATCCCCAGAGCTGTGCCAAAATCCCCTGATGGCGGGGAAAGAAGTGCGGTACGTTTGGATTATGTGTTGGCAATCACCCTCGGACAAAGCAACACCCATAGATTGTAATTGAGCTTGGAATCGAACCGACCCCATACCATAGCCACAACCCAGAACTGTCTGTTTACCTACGAATCGTTCTTCTTTAGTAACGTCCTCTGTTGACTTGTCGTAGATAGCAGAAGCCATTATCTTGTAGACATCAGCCCCGCTATCAAAATCACCCACTAAATTTATTTGGTTAGCCAACCAAGCCAGTACCCTAGCCTCTATCTGGGATAGGTCACAATCTATAAACCTGTAGCCCTCTGGAGCTAACAACGCCTTCTTGAGTAACGATCCCCTTGGTAAGTTCTGCATATTTATCTTGCCGTCACCACCCCATCGCCCTGTGTGAGCAGCATAATATTTAAGAGGTACCGGAAGTAGCCCACGCTCTGCAATATCGATAAAACGTTGAGTGCGTTTCTCTTCTAATGTGGACTTGACCCCAAGCCGAGCAGACACCAAGTTCTGCACCTCGATATTGTTGTGATCCTGTAATAACTTAAGCCCCTCGTCAGTTTTGGCAAAAGCATATGTCTCCTTGCCAGTGGTTGGGCTAATCTTTTTGGGGGGTGTTACGCCGTAACTTTCCAAAAGAGCCGCAAACTTAGGGTTGCTTATCAACTCTTTTTGATCATGCTTTATCTTCAACATCAAAGACTCTTTATGGTCAGCTATTTCTGTAAGATGGTTGTCGAGCAATTGTTTATCAAGTTGTATAGCCGGCTCCGTAAACATACGCATGGTCAAGTCTATGAGTTGAAGCTCTATAACAGGGAATCCTTTGGCGAGGGTTAAAAATAATTGGTAAGTAAGTTCTGTGTCGTTAATACAATACGACCCATAAGCAGCAAGATCATCTGCCGAAAAGTCTATCCGAGTCTTGTTGATGGCTTCCAAAACTTCTTTACCCTTGGTGCCCAAACCGTAATGGGTTGTGAGCGCAGCAAGACTACCCCCCACCTCACCAGTATGAAGAGCCCGCGCCATTGATAAAGTATCTACAATCTTCCTGGGACGAATATCAAAATGCCAATTGAGTATCGCCATGTCGAACATAGCATTGTGAGCTACGCCTATGGCGTTAGCCCAATCAAACTTGTCCAAAAACTTTTGTGTGTTTTGTTTTGTTCCAGAGAACCACTCGGTTGGCCCATCATCTACTTTCACACTGACACCGATAACCTCAAACTGCTCGTGTCTTATGTACTCTTCAGTAGTGCAACGCCTCGCACCGAGCCCGTAATCAGTGCTGTAGTATGTCTCAAAATCCAAAGTAATAACCTGCATTAACTATGCTCCTGGGTTGTAGCTGCACACCAAGCAACTAACTCTGGTAAGTTATCCTCATTTATAACTACCGCTGTGCCCCCTGCTTTTTCTATAAGAGCCAACTCTCGATCCTGCAATGCAGTGGTATTGTTGGACCCCGCTTTGCATTCAATACCAATGAACTTCCCTTGGCAACAGGCGACGATGTCCGGTATCCCGCTGCGGCCATACCCATAAGTGGCGGGGAAAAAATAGTAGGCACCATGTTGTTTGAGGATACCTACTACTTTATTTTTCACTTTCTTTTCTGGGGTGAGAGCCATCCCCAAGCATAGCACAGGACTAGACTTTGTCCAACTCTGGCTATTCAAACAACATGGCGCCTAGTTCCTTCGGATCATACTCCTCATAATCCACGGCGGGACACACTTCCCCCTCAGTTTCACCGCGCAATTTGTAGAGAGCCTCGCGTTCTGCTTCAGCTAAAGTTTTAGCCTTCACCGTGTAATAGCCTATTTTCTCTTCACGCACTCGGATGTGAAAAGTTTTGTCCTCATTTATTGCTTTTGACATTTTTGTCCTCCTCGTATAAAAATTAATCAATCAAAACTTGACCGTACTGCGTAGCAATCGCTTCACCGATGCCCTCAAAAGTTTTGGATCTCAACTTCCACCGGTCCTTACTCGGGCTAAGGTAATGCAACCGTTGCTGTTGGCTCTTTGGGAGAGCATCAAACTTGTCCTTGACGTTATTGGTTTCCTCAAGCAGTGGCAAGTTGTGTAACCATAGTCCTGTTTTTTTGGACTCAGGGTGACCATACTGCCAAGGCTGAATGTATTGGCTAGGTTTGAAAGGCAACACTCCCACCGGATTTTCCATAATCCCGTGATTACTGTGTGCCTGGATAAGGTCCCACACATTGGTTGTCCATTCCACAGCTTCAAGACGTTCCGCATTCTTGGGCATACCCGTGCCATACCAAGCGTTCCCACTCACCGCAATAGCGGTGCAAGGTGGGTGGGCCAGTATCAGGTTCCAGTGCTGCGATACAATCACATTGACTGCGTCATCAACAATGTGGTTCATGGAATTATCTTCCGATGGCAACAAGTCACAACTAGCCACGGCCCAAGGACCGTCGTAATGATTACCCATGAATCGCTCGAAAGCCCTGCGAGTTACACCGCTCTGTTCAAAAGCAACCAAGATATGGATCGTCATCGGCATAGCACCTCATTAAATTCAATTTCATCAAAGCGCACCGCCGCCATGTCGAAATAGTCAAGTGAAGCGCCTGTTGTTTCACAATGAACACGCCAATGAGAGCGCATGGCTTTTTCGGCCTCCTTTTGCGTGTGGCTAACTGCATTAAAAGTAAAATTAGGGGTTTCAAATGTCATTAGTATCATCATCGTTCTCCTCTCTACAAGTGCAGCCAAATTCCTCGATTAAATCCTCACTCCACTCTCCGTTTTCAGATAAACCGCACTGGCAATTTTCCTCGACCCACTGTTCCATTAAAATTCTCTCGCCATCATCTTTTGCATATCTCATCATCATCGTCCTCCTCGGCAAGGATATCCTGCCATCGTTGTTGGTCTAGGGCTACGCGAGTAGACCCTTCGTTATCTGCTTGAGTAACGTGTTCCTCCAGTACCCTTCGCATCTCCTTGGTGTAACTGGGAAACTCTTTAAAATAACCGATCACGTACTCGGGTAACCGCAAATTTATATGTAGCATGGGGGTTTTCTTCTCGGTCATTCCGGTACTCCTAGTGTTTTATAAACTTCATGGGCGATGTCATCCACATCGATGGCGCTATAGGTGTCCATCAAAGAGTTTCCATCCTCGTCAAGAACGTCCTCCACGGCTACCGCTACTTCTCCGTTGCCGCATATCCCTATATCCGGTTCGGCAGGGGAAACATCCACTTCCACTTTAAGCGCCTGGTTTTTATATTGGATGTGATATGTGCTCATACTTCCACCTTAACTACTGGCTTGTGTGCAACGAAATTAACTTCCATGTCATCGAGTTCTCGAACCTCGACACTGGTGGACCCAACACTTTCATTGGCAATGTCGTCAGCAAGGGTGGCACGGGCCACCTTCTCTGCCTCAATGAAGTTGTCATTCTCGATGGTGTAATAGCCTGTGTGGACTTGAGTAACTTTCAGATTCCACTTCATGGTGCACCCCATATTTCACATGCGGCCTCAATCGGCATTAAGTTTAGGCATTTCGGGTTTTGGAATTTTTGAACTTCTTTCACTTTTTCATACAATGCTTCGGGTGTAGGCCATCGTTTGTTAATACCTTGGTTAAACTTCCAAATGAATGCTGCATTTGGTCCACAATTGTCATCAACGACTATTAGTTTAGTCTTTAATGCACGGACAAGGTCGCGCTTAGTTAAGAACTTAACAATCAAGTCATCTATGTGAGATTCAAGTGTGAATGCGTATGAAAAGAATTCACAATCTTGATTATCAGGCTCAGGGTTAATTGTTGTCAAAGTGACTTCATTGCCCGCAGCATTAGTAGTTTTCTTGATGGCGGGATAGTCAGTGACGATTTTAGGCTGCTCTTTCTCCCAAGCTTCAGCTTGTGTTTGAGCCTGTTTGTCAGTGAAGTGAATGTTAGTTTCGCCGCCTTGACCTGAGTTCTCAGCGTAACCGACTTTCTTGCCGTCCCAATGGACGGAGCATTCAAAGCAGTTTGTCTCATGTGAGGCAAAGTTGCTGTGTTTCACGTTTTTTATGGTAAGCATTACTTGTTCTCCTCTAAAATTTTTAAAATGTCAGCGGCCAAAACCCGAGCCCCCACATAATCTTTCTGCAAATAGTTGCTCATCGCGGTACTCCACTTTTTCTGAGCACCCGCGTGTATATCATCGCGCATCGGGTGTGCCGCAATAGCACTCATTGCATCGCGCAACAGTTTTGAAACTACGTCTGATTCAATCTTTGCCATTTAACATTATCTCCTCTATTTTTTTGGATCTAATTTTTAACTGTTGCTGTATGTCTTCGGGCAATGCTTCTAGCTTTTCAACCAAATACCCCTTTTCACACACGATACCCACCGCTCCGTCAGGCCGTATGCTGAGACTAGCCCACCCCCCTGGAAGTTTTGGGCTATCGATTTCAACATAAGGTGATAGGCTTTCGCCCAAAGGCCCCAATTTAATTCCCTCTTCATCGCGCACCATCACAACAGCAACCCCCATGAGCGAGTCCATTAGTGAACCCCCCAATGTTCTGGCCTCATATGTCCAACCATCGGTTTCTTCGGCATTGAGGCGACTAGCTAAGTCTACTGCCACATCAATAGGCATACGCTTGCCGCCCACCGGAGAAATTTCATTAGCCAAACGTTTTATCCCTTCCATATCTTCGCCAATACTACTTTCTTGTTCTTCGCTCATATCTACCTTCCTCCTAAAAATTAAGGGCCCGTAGCGTGGGCTAGACGCCCCACACGCGCAAGTGGAGGACCGCCGCTATTCGACGGCCACTGATCACGCCATGAGGTACGGGTGTTTGAGGGTGAAACAAATCCCAACTCACCGCCCGTTGGAGCTGCGCCCACCAAAAAGTTTAAAAAATAGGCGCACTGGTTTATAAAAATTCTGCCAGAGAATCGACGCGGCTCTCCAAAGCAGATTGCGACCAGTCAAACCCGCTTTTCTTATCGCCGCTGATAGCTTCACAACACCATGAACTTAGGCAATACGATTCGACCTCGTCATATTCATCCTCCGAATTGTGGATAAAAAGAACTTCACCGCTCACAGCAAAAGTTAACTCCGCGTCATCGCCGAGAGGGTATCCGCGCTCGCCAAACCAATTTCGTACCTCTTCTTCTGTCATATTCGCCTCGCAATTATGCCCAAAGATCCACTAGGGACAGGGCGTGGGTTGATGGATTTAAAGTTAATTACTGGATATAAAAACTTGATCGCGCCCCGTTCGATATCAAAGGTAGTACCTTTTGAGACCAAATGTTCGGCACGCAATTCATTAAACTGTGCTGGATTGACGGCCATAGCCCTTCCAAATTCTGCAAACCCTACCACCATCGCGGGTCCATTTCCGGTACGCACAATACCGACCCGCTTGCCGACATAGGGATCAAGCGAGCGGGTACGCCGCGATTCCCACAACTTCTCGCCAGATACAATGGCGGTTGCGTAATCCAGGGGGCCATCGGACCTGACATTGATGCCAAGCCGATAGCCTTTTTTATTCCTAGCGAACTTCAATTCATCCAACCATCATCATAGACAGCTTCGAGCCCCTCATTTTTGAGGTATTCCAAAACAGGCTTGACGGCCCGCTGTGCAGATACATTACCTTGCACAAAATTACAGTGAACTATCGGTAGGTATTCAATGGTGCGTGCTCGCTTTCGCAAGAACGGAACTTGAATGCACTTGCCACCACAACAGCTCCCTTCATCCAACTCCCCCTGAGATTTCCAGGTTTCCAGCCACAGCTCCTGAGCCTTATCAATTATGGGTTTCACCCTATCTAAATCCGCTTGTTGATAAGCATTAATGTCGCGTCCAAACGTGTTTACAATTTTCATAATTACCCCTTAAAAGTTATCAAGCCGTCTAATCTGTTGATGAATTTGTCTGAGGTACGGCTTTACGATGGCTCTCTCATCAAGCCATGATTGCATCGCCGCATCCACTTCCACCCCTTTAGGCAAACGTCCATTTCTATACTTCACCCCGTTTACTTCCAAAAAAGCCCAATAACAAATGCCATCATCGCTACTTGAGCAGAATGTCCAACTAAGATCACACTGGCGACTTTTTACCCCTTCACTATCGGCCACCTCATGCCAAGCCGATATGAGAAAATAATCAGTGTAAATTTGATGCTCCCCACCCGCCACGTATTCAGTAGCGAAAGCAGGTACACGCGGGCTTTTAAAATCATACCAATCAAGGACAGGAGGGCCCTTGTAGACCAATTTGTCCTTCTCCCTTCTGTCGCGGACCTCAATTTCGTAACCCTTCGACAAACAATAAACGAGCACCTCATTGACTATATTCATTTATCCCTCCGTTTTAATTCTTCACTCGCATACAATGCCATGTCCAAATAATCGTTTTTCTTTATACCTGTAGCCGCCTTGGCGGCCAACGAGGAATCATCGCGAACCCACTCCAACTGGGCGATGGTGTATCCGCTGTACTGCGCCTGGATTTGGCTGTGCCAACTTGAATCCCTCATAGTATTGCGCTCCCTTCTTGTGTGCATTCGCTCCAAATGAGCCCATCCCCCACGGCGTACACCGTAAGATCACCGTACTGATGAGGCCGAATGCTCGCTAACAACTCCACAGCCGTGCCAATTTCATACGCTGTTTCTTGGCCGACCAATGCGCGGCGAATAAATTCAACAAGCGATTTTGCCGTCAGCCCCACGGGAACCGCCCAACCGTTCCAGTACTGCCTGGTTTTTGGAAAATAGCATTCGTAGGGTGGGCCATCCTCAATTTGAACAAAGCCCTTCTCAATATCGTCTATCGAATAGCTCATAAAATTGCGCTCCCATTAATTCTCACTTGAACATCATCTAGCGAAATACCGCGTGCTACCGCCATTTTTTGCTTAATAAATAATAGCTCAGGCGTGCTAGGCATATACCATTTCACCTTGACCCCCTCGCATAATTTGGCCCACGAGACATAAAATTTTTCCCCATTTTGTATAACTTCAAAATCAATATTCATCGCGTTACCCCTTCCGATTTATCTGGATCTAACAATTGATATGGCATAGAGCACTCAAAGAATGCGCTATACGCTACCAATTAAAATAATTTTTTCTGATCAGGGGCTGCTCCGTGATCTACTTTACTGATATTCGCTTCAGCGTAAACTTTGCGACATGCCGCGCACGTTACATGCTGATCTATGTACGCTTGTGGGCTTTCTACCCCTTTCTGATACGCCGACTGCAAGTGTATTCCTCCACCCTCCCCGCGAGCAGCCCCGCAATAAGTAGCGCCCGCGTATCGGCCCGTGTGCGTTAAATGCACTAATTTGCTCATAATTAACCCCTTGCGATTATATTGTTATTAAGAAAATTTGATTTTCGAGAGCCGTGAACCATAATAAAAATATGACTCGAGCCGTCGCATTTCATGCAATCGCGACATTCTAGCCCGTGACTATCAGAGAGACATTCGCGCTCAAATGGGAGCGCCTGGTTTTTGTCGGTGACGATACGAAATGAACCATTACCGGCCGCGTGCGCTTGTTTGGTTTGTTTCTCAGTATCGGTTGAAACTTGGCAGAACTGGAGCACGCGCTGATCGAAATTTTTATGCTTCAACTGGTGAGTGTAGCCGGTATATGAAATCGCCGTATCAGTGAGATTTTTAAGCACTGAAAAAGGAAGGGCAGCAGGATCACCATACGCGCCTAATCGGACTTTGCGTGCTGCTATGCGCTGATCATGATCAGCTGCGCAATAGGCAGGATATTTTCCCGCCTTCCACGCCTTATATACTACCGTTGGACCTTGACCAATATTGACGTAGCACGCGCCGCCCAGACTATGCCGGTGCGGACAATTCCCGCAAATAGCGGTATCCAGTTTGCGCTTGCTTGCTTCCAATGGCGCGAGATCTTCGCGCATAATGTGGAGTTGCATGATATCGCCGGTTTTAAGATTCATACTTTTAAAAATCAAAATGGCGATGATAGGCGAGCCGTCAAGGATCGACGGCCCGCGATATATTTCTATTCCGTTGTATTTATTGGGTTGCATTATTGACCCCGCGAATAATTAACAGACCATTACCAAATTCGACCTCAACACGAGAACAACCCGCGAATCGATCAAGGATAGTTGAATCTGATAAATCAATTATCGGCCGAGATTTACCTTTGCGCGTCGCCTGAGTAACACGCCGCGAACCACGGCCAGAAAACAAAGATATTTCGCCGCCTTCTATATTGTCGACGCGGGTGTAGGGCACGCCGCAATTGAAACCCGAGGACCGGATCAATTCGCCTTCCAAGAATATTCGACCGTTGCCGCGATGATTTCCAATTTTATATGATTTCTTTTTATTCATTATGGGAGCTCCTAATCGTTAAAATCTAGAGGTGAATAATTATCTCTAGATATATCTGCTATATCGTTTAGAGGGCCATCCGCAAGTGAAACGAGATCGCCGGCGAATTGGTAGCCCCAATCGCTAGCAAAGTTATTGTTAATATCTATTTCTAATTGGTTCATTTTTATTACCTTGTAAGTTAAATTGATATGCTTTCACTGCAAAAGGCGCAGTTAAGCGCCGATGCAATAGACTAAATTGGATCCAAATTAATCGGTTTTTAGTGGGACCTTAACAGCGGGCCACCTTGGATTTTCCCGTAGGCGCCTATCATTAGCTTTCAATTTGTTAGACTTTCTTTTTTTGGTGTAGCACGCGTTATGAGGGTTATGTCGCATTTTATTTGCTCCGTAAGTATCAAAAAGTTTATAGGATGAAATCGACTAAAACGGAATAATCAGGGTTAGCTTTTTGGACTATCTCGCTAATCGTGATCGCGTCAATTTGGGTAGTATATGGGGTTGGTATCGTGGCGCAGCCGTTGAAGGCAGCAATCACAACGGGATCGGAATATGTCACCATCCAAACCCCATTTTGGTGACTAATCGTGATTGTCTCTTTTTCCATGTTGATCACCTTGTAAGTTAAAAAGTTAATTTTGTATCACGTTTTCCATTATCCATATATGTACTACGTTGTAAAGCTTTGTAGTAATTTAATTTGTTTACAAGAGAAGAAAAGTTTACGCGCTTTCTTACATTGCAAAGCTTAGGAATTACCGAGCGTAGAGAGAAAAAAATAAGGTAATGTTATAAAGTAAAGTTTTAAGATAGATATATAATACTCGCGAGCTTTTTTATTGCTTCGAGCCCGAGGCTTGTTAAGGGTTAAAACCTAGATATACCATTTTTAATTGCTAACATTATTACAATATTACAGCCCAATAGGCGCAAGCTTTGTAAGCTTTCTATAATGTAAACTTATTGAGGCATTGTTTACAACGCACGATTAGCGCATATAAGCCACCTATACGTATCACAATGTAATAGAAACATAGGGCCCTAGCCCATAGTATTACTTAAGTGATATTCCTAGCGACGCAATCAACTCAGCTTGTAAGATCTCAATCGATGGCGCCACGGATAGGTTCGAGCTCGGTTTTATAGGGCCCCTCAAATTGTGGGATACGGAGTCGACAGAGCCCACCACCTAGGCACCCCACCGAACCTGGAGCAAAAGTACCGATACCCCTATAATTACTAATCTGCACATTAGATATTCTATTTTTGAAAAACTTACCCCACCCCCTTTGTTTTTTCGACTTCCTCTACAGACCCCACCCCCCTGTTCCACGTGAAACACCTCCTTTGGAGTCCCAAAACTTGCACCCCCCCCCCCAATTACA
>WLWE01002815.1_pt1 | contig 10720 bp, 7 predicted proteins | sample 6718301 | NCBI WGS metagenome assembly WLWE01 (sample SAMN12718691, study PRJNA515312) | sponge metagenome | isolation source: marine sponge | host: Mycale hentscheli | place: New Zealand: South Island, Marlborough, Capsize Point | collected 2003-05-01 | reverse complement strand
GGGTGGGCGTTTGGGCTCGGGCCGCGTGGGCCAATTGAAGAACGTGACCGGGCATGGCTTCGTGGATCGTGAGGTCGTGCAGCAACGTCGCGTTGTACTCGCGGTAGAACGACGCGACCTGCTCCTGCTCCCACGACGCCGGCGTCGGCGAGACGGCGACGTAGGTGGGCACCGATGCCTGCTCCAGGGGTCCGGGGGCGTCGCAGTAGGCCACCGCCACTCCCCGATGGATCTCCGGCATTTCGATGACCTCGGTGTCTTGTCGGGGAATCGACACCAATTCCCGGTCGCGAACGAAGTCGGTGGCGTGCTCCAGGGCCTCGCGGACCAGCGGCAACACGGTGGTGTCAGTCACGACCGCCTCGGCGGCAACGCGCTCGAGGGCGCGTCGCACCACGCGGTCGGCGTGCACGGATTCATCGAGGTACTCGGCGGCCACCTCGCGCATGCGACCGGTGACCTCGTCCAGGTGCGCTTCCGCCTCGCGCAGCAAGTGATTGGCGCTGGTGGCGTCGTCGAGCGAGTGCCATAGCACCCCGGCGTAAATCCGCTGGTTCAGTCGCGGACTGCGAGTGCTGACGGGTAGTTGTTCGTTCAGCCAGGCGATGTGTTCATCGATGGCTGCGACGGCGGCATCGACTCCCGCAGGGAGGTCGGTCTCGTGTACGGCACATTGCTCGCCGATGGCATCGGTGACGACGGCACGCGTTCCCGTCAATTGACCGATGGCCGTTTCCACGTGGATATGCGGCATGGCCTCGAGCGACCGACGAGCAGAGTCCAAGAACTCAGGAATGGCAGATAGGCGCGATTGGATACTCGCGAGACGTTCTGGCCACGGAGCGAAATTACGCGAGAGCAGCAAATGCAACGCCGTCCCCGGGTTCCACTCCATCGGGTTCCACTGTGCACTTGCAAGCTCGTCGATCTCGAAAGCCTCACGCTGGAGTCTCGACCGCAAAATCTCAAGATCGACCAGGTCGACGACATCGAGTTCGACATCGTCGATCGCATCGATAGCGGTCAACTGGTCGTCGATCTGTCGCGACCGTGACGCCCGTGCTTCGGGTGAGTAGTCGGGCAACCGGTCATCGAATCGATGATCGCCGAGCCAGGTTGCGCCTACCGGATCGGCTTCGAGCGCAGCATCGATTGAGTCTTCTGCGAGCCGCCGAAACTGTGCTGTTGCGTCGTTCACCGACTCTGTGCCTCTCGTATCGAGGTGATTCGGCGTCGGACCGCTTGCCGCAGCGCTGCCTCCGCATCCCAGCCTCGGTCCCGAGCAAGAGACGCGACCGCGAGGAGGAACTCACCGAGGTCTTCCTCACCGTCGACGGAATCGAGGACGCGGGCAGCCGTGTCGTGTGATTCCAGATCCGGAACCGCGTCGCCGAGCGATGCGCTGCGCGAGTGCACCTTCGATGCCCGAAGCAGCGCCGGCAGCTGTTCGGGAATCCCGTCCGCGACCGACGAGCGCCCCTTTTCTTCGGCTTTCAGCGCATGCCAGTTGGCTTCCACTTGCTCGGCGGTGTCCGCATCGACGTCCGCAAAGACATGCGGGTGGCGCCGGATCAATTTTTCGACGATGCCACGAGCGACGTCGTCTATGTCCCAGCCCTCCTCCCCTCGCTCCTGAGCAATGCGTGCATGGAAGACAACCTGCAGCAATAGGTCACCGAGTTCCTCGCGCAAGCCGGAATCATCGCTGCCTTCGATCGCTTCGACGGTCTCGTAGGCCTCCTCAACGAGGTACTCGACGAGACTCTCGTGCGTTTGGCGTGCATCCCACGGGCAGCCGCCCGGTGATCGAAGTCGATCCATCACCTCGATCAGGTCGAGGACGCTCTCCCCACGCTTCGCCATTCGTTCGCTTTCTGCGTGCGCGTCCGGTCAGGAAATCTGAATCGGGACGGACAAGTCGTTCGGGGGTGGGCCCACGAGCAAGCCGGCCGGGTCCCACTGTCCGTAGCGTGGGCTCACCGTGGTGCCGACTTCCTCGCTATAGGCGGCAACGGCCGCGAAGATCGCGGACGATTGAGTCTCCGGGGTTCCGCTGGGATCGAACAGCACACCCATTTTTTGCGCCAAGAGGTTCACGCGAAACAGTTCGTCGATGTCGTCGGGTGCGAGGTCCTGGGCCAACAGCGTGTTCTGGAACGCTTCGCGCCCTCCGGAGGCCTCGACGTAGTTCGCGATGGTCGCGTCTAATTCCCCCTGCGTGACGACAACGTCGTTCTCCGCCGCCAGCTGCTCGACGAGTTGAGTCGTGATCATTCGATCAAGGGTGGTCACCACCAGGGCTTCGGAGGCCGAGTCGACCGGTCGTCCCTGCGCGCGCAGCACCTGCTCCACCTGCTCGGTCAGGTTACGTTCGGAGATTCGCTCGTTCCCCACCACCGCTGCAGCTCCCGGGGTGGCGGACGCGCAACCACTCAACACGAGGACGCTTGCGGCGACCGCTGCAACCACGCCCGCTCTCCGGCTATTCACCCTCGACCGCTCCATCCTTCGTCTTCTGCTGTGCCGGGGCACCTCGAACCACTCCCACAAGTTCGTCGGCCCACGCCAGCAAGTCCTGGTCCTTCAACGCGGCCGCTCCGATCGCGGAACTCGCGGTCGGACGCGGCACGATGATCGTACGGACGGCTGGCTTGATGGTCGTGCGCGGGTATAAGCGGCTGATGCGCATTTGGGCTGACTCGGGTAGTTCCACGGGGTGCAGTCGTACGCCACTGCCTTGGGCGATGACTTCGCGAAGACCCGCTGTTTGGCAGTGCACGCGAAAGCGCGCAACGCTCACCAGGGTTTCGGCTTCCGGTGGGAGCGGTCCATACCTATCGACGAGTTCGGCAGCAACGTCGTCCACCTGCTCGTCGCTGCGGGCGTCTGCCAGTCGCTTGTACGCCTCGAGGCGAAGCCGTTCCGCCGGCACGTACTGCTCCGGAAGATGGGCGGTTATCGGAAGTTCGACTTTGACCTCGGGTGTTTCGTCATCGCCCTCGCCCGCGCCGGCTTTGTGCTCGGCGAGAGCCTCACCGACGAGACGGACGTACAAGTCGAAGCCGACGTCGGCGATGTGGCCGCTTTGCTCACCCCCCAGCAGGTTGCCTGCACCTCGGATCTCCAGATCCTTCAGGGCGATCTGCATGCCGGATCCCAGATCTGTTCGCTGCGCGATCGTCGCCAGCCGTTCGTGCGCCGTTTCGGTCAGTGGCTTATTGGGGTCGTACAGCAGATACGCGTACGCCCTCTCCCGGCTGCGCCCCACGCGACCACGAAGTTGGTGCAGTTGAGACAGGCCGAAGGTGTCCGCCCGATCGACGATCAACGTGTTGGCATTCGCGATGTCGATCCCGGACTCGACGATCGTCGTGCACACGAGAACGTCGATGTTCTTGTCCCAGAAATCGACGATGACCTGCTCGAGTCGCCCCTCGGCCATCTGACCGTGTGCGATGGCGACACGAGCTTCCGGCACAAGATCCTGAACCCGTCGCGCTGCTCGCTCGATGGACTCGACCCGATTGTGAACGAAAAAGACCTGACCATCGCGCAGCAACTCCCGACGGATCGCCGCTGCGATCTGCTTATCGTCGTACGGGCCCACGTACGTCAGGACCGGATGCCGATCTTCCGGCGGTGTTTGAATCACCGACATTTCTCGGATGCCGGTGACCGCCATCTCGAGCGTTCGCGGAATCGGCGTCGCCGACATGGACAGCACATCCACGTTCGCGCGCAGAGCCTTGAGGTGCTCTTTGTGCTCGACTCCGAACCTTTGTTCCTCATCAACGATGACGAGCCCGAGATCCTTGAAGCGAACCTCCGGGGTCAGCAATCGATGCGTCCCGATGACGATGTCAATCGATCCGTCGGACATGCCCGACAGCACGTTGCTCCGTTCTTTGTCCGCCGTGAAACGAGACAGCGCCGCGATCCGCACCGGGAAACTGGCGTACCTCTCGCTGAATGTCGCGAGGTGCTGTTGGACCAGGAGGGTCGTCGGCACCAGGATCGCGACCTGCTTGCCATCTTGGACGGCCTTGAATGCAGCCCGCACTGCAATTTCCGTCTTTCCATACCCGACATCACCACAGACCAGTCGATCCATCGGCGTGAGGCGCTGCATATCGACTTTGACCTCATCAATACAGGCCAACTGGTCGGGCGTCTCGACATACGCGAACGCATCTTCGAGCTCTCGCTGCCAGGGAGTGTCCGGTGCGAAGGCGTGGCCGGTGCTCGCCTGGCGGGCCGCATACAAGCGCACCAGTTCACCGGCGATTTCTCTGACCGCCTTGCGCGCTCTGCCCTTCGTTTTTGCCCAATCACTCCCCCCGAGGCGATGCACGCTGGGCGATTCACCCCCTACATACCGGGTGATCATGTCGAGTTGGTCCATCGGAAGGAACAGTCGATCCGCCGGTTGACCGCGCTTACTGGGTGCATACTCGATGATCAAGTACTCCCGCTCGGCTCCCTGCACCGTGCGGCGCACCATTTCGATGTACCGACCGACACCGTGATGCTCGTGCACGACGAAATCCCCGGTTGCCAAGGTCAACGGGTCGATGGTCTTGCGACGACGACTCGGGAGACGCTGCCCATCGGTGGCGCTCGTTCGTTGCCCGAGCAGATCACCCTCAGTGATCAGCGCAACTGTCGGCAGTATGAACCCCTGGCGACAGTGGCTGCGGACCAAGTGCACGACCCCATCCGGCGCACTCGTCACCTCGTCTTCGATTCTGGATGGGATGTCGCTGTGGGCCATCTCCTCACCGAGCCGCTCGAGGGGGCCGCGTCCTCCGGCCGTCACGATGACGTTGAGTCCTTGCCCGAGCCACCCACGGATGTCGGCGAATGCTTCTTCGGAGTCGCCCCGATACTCCCGCGGAGCGCGGGCGCCAAGGTCGACATCTGGGTCGATCGAGGGCAGGGGATTGAGCGTCCACCATCGACATCCGCGTGCCCGGGCGTTGTCGTGCACCTCGTCCAAGGTCCGGTAGGCGGCGGGTTCGATATCGATCGGCACATCCGCGCCAACGGCTGCGCTGTGCCATCCCGCTTCGAGGAACTCCTGCGCGGTCCGCATCACGTCCGACGCCCGGGCCGCGACGCGCTCCGGCTCGCTCACGACAATCTGAGTTCCGCGGGGAAGAAGATCAACGAGGGTGACCATGGACGCATCGAGAAGTGCGGTCAAAGACTCCATGCCTTCGACCGGGATTCCTGCGGCGATTTTCTGACACATCTCCGCTATCCCGGGGGCACCGATGGCCAATTCTCGGGCTTTTGCCCTCACGCCGTCGGTGAGCAATAGTTCTCGAACCGCGGGGGCCAGCAGTCCGTGCTCGAGTAGATCGAGGGATCGTTGATCGGTGACCGAGAAGTGCCGAATTTCTTCGACGTCGTCCCCCCAGAACTCGATGCGGACGGCGTGCTCCTCACTCGGCGGAAAGACGTCCACGATGCCTCCGCGCACTGCGACCTGTCCACGTCGCTCGACGAGATCGACGCGCTCATACCCGAGTCCGACGAGGGCTTCGACGCACGCCGTCAGATCGACGCGGTCACCGGCTCGCACGCGAACTGGAGCGGCCTCGATCACCGAGGACGAGATCGGCTGAACGACGGCCCGAACGGACGCCACGACCACGTCGACGGGCAGCAGCAACGGATCCTGCGGATCGGCGTGGGCGATTCGGCGCAGCAGGTGGGTTCGCCGCCCGACCGTGTCGAAGGACGGGGATAGTCGTTCGTGCGGGAGGGTCTCCCACGACGGGAATGTCGCGACGCTTACGTCGGGCGCGAAGTCTCCGATGGCCGCGGCCATGTCGTCGGCACCCGAGCCGGTGGCGGTGAGCACCAGGATCGGGTTCGTCGTTGATCGATTGATGCGGCTGACCGTGATGGCGTGCATGCCGAGGTCGGCGTGCACGTCGACGTCCTGGGCCGTTGCGTCGGATGCGAGTTCATCGACCCGCACGAACGGTGGATGTCGATCGAGATCGTCTACTAGTCCGCGGAGGCTCACCGTTCGGCTGTCTCGGCCAGGGCGCGCATCACGTGCGGGTAGAGGACCGGGTGCGCGACCACGAGATTGTTCACGTACGGCGGCATGTGGTTGAAGGTGATGGGCTCACCGGTGGTGTTCGAGCAGCGCAGGCCGTAGTGCGTCGCGACCCCGTACGGCGCGGCAACGTCCCACTCGTAGAACCCGGTGTCGTGGAGGTAGACGTCCGCGCGTTGGCTCAGGATCTCGTTGACTTTGGCGCCAACCGACCCAACGTCGACAACCTCCACGCCGCGGTCGGTGATTGCCGCGTCCGAAAGAAGACGTCCGAGCGCGTCGCAGGTGGCCTGGAGGGTGGCCGGTGGCCTGCTCCGCGAGGCCACCATCCGTATCGGGCGGGTCGGATCTACCGACGTCTCGACGGTGTCGTCGAGCACGCTGCGCGTGATGCCTTGGGCCGGGAGGTCGACGGTGCACGCGTGCAGCTCCCCTGCCGCCCACAACGCCACATGGACGGCGAAATCCGCGCGGTTCTGTCCGTACTCCCAGGTTCCGTCGAGGGGATCCACGATCCACACCCGTTCGGAGTCCAGGCGCGATGGGTCATCTTTCGCTTCTTCACTCAGTACCGCGTCTTGTGGTCGAGTCGAGGAAAAGAAGTCCAGGATCAGATCGTTCGACGCCGCATCGGCTTTATCGCGCAGCATGTTCGCCGTCTCTTTATCCCCGATGGGACCGTGTTCGGCGATGAAGTCCTGTCGTATCTGCAGCAGGAGTTGACCGGCATCCTGGGCGACGTCGCGGGAGATGGCGGCGTCGGAACGTGGATCGTTCATCCCTTTCCTCCTGTGCTGGCATCGTCACCGCTGGACGACCGTTCGTTGTAGGCATTCTGCGCCACGTCCAGGCCTTGTCGGATCAAGGTCTCGGCGGCCTCAGCGCAGCGGGACAAGAAGGCCGGAAGGTCCGCGCGTTGCTGACTCGAAAACGCCTGCAGGACGTAGTCCGCGGGGGCTTGCCGACCGACCGGGCGTCCGATGCCGAGCCGGATGCGGAAATAGTCCCCGGTTCCGATCGCGGAGCGGATGCTCTTCAGGCCGTTGTGCCCACCATCACCTCCACCCTTCTTGATGCGAAGGGTGGCGAAGTCGATGTCGAGTTCGTCGTGCACGACGACGAGTCGCTCCGGAGGGATTCGATAGAAGTTCATGGCGGCCTTGACGGGTCCGCCGCTTTCATTCATGTAGGACAGCGGAGCGCAGGCGATGACCGACACCCGATCGCCAGGGAAACCGAGATGGGTTTCGGCGATGCGGGCGTGCACCTTCTTGTGTCGGGACAGTGTCGCGCTCGTGCTACCAGCGATGACGTCGACGGCCATCGCTCCGATGTTGTGTCGGGTCGCGGCGTACTCGGGTCCGGGATTTCCCAGACCCACGATCAGCCAGGGATCGGACATGAGCGTGGCAGCCCGCAGGGTGTCGAGTGCGTACGGGGCAAGCGCACTACTCCGCGGATGCCTCGTCGTTGCTCGCGGCAGGCGCGGCCTCGCCTGCGTCGCCGTCGGCTGCAACCTCGGCGGCCTCGGCGGCCTCTGCGGCTTCGCGTGCGGCTTCGCGTGCGGCGGCGGCCGCGGCCATCTCTGCAGCCTTGGCCTTGACATCGGCAACGGCATGGTCGACGGCTTCCAGCGGATCCTCGCCCCGAGCGACGGCTTCCTCGAGAGCCATGATTACGGATGCGGCGTCGTATCCAGCTTCTGCAGCGGCAATTTCGGCCTTTGCGACGGCATCGGCATACGAGCTTCGAATCGCGGCCTCTTGCTTGGTGATGATGACGAGGTCGACATGCTCGAGGTGCTGCTTGACCGGATCACGCTGGATGTCGCGAGGCTTGGTGAGGTAGGCGTTGCCGTCGTAGGAGATGTTCAAGACCACCCGCGGCTTTCGCAACGCCAGGTTGATCTCGTGCTCGTCGAGAGCCACGTGGGTGAGGTCGATTCCCGTGCCGTAGATGACGGCGGGAACGCTTCCCGAGCGACGCAGTCGCCGGGCCGCCCCTTTTCCGAAGTCGCTGCGGGGCTCAGCGGTGATGTCGACGTTGGTCACGTGTTCTCCTCGGCGTTTCGTCATGCGGTTGCACGACTATGCGGCATGCCTCGCGGGGGTGCGGACAGACGTCAGGTGGCACCACCCGCGTCGATCACGGCGACCGGTCCGGTAGGACGGCCTCCCTCGCCGAGGACGTCGGAAGTCTAAGGGGGCGCCGTTGAGCCTGGGGACACCGGGCCTAGTGCGAGGAGGCCTCGTCCGCCGTGGCGGCTTCGAACATTGAGGTCACCGATCCATCGGTGAATACCTCGTTGATGGCCATGGCCAGAATCGGTGCGATCGACAGCACGGTCAATTTGTCGAACTGTCGCTCCGGGGGGATCGGCAGCGTGTCCGTGACGACTACTTCGGAGATCTGCGACTGCTGGAGACGATCGCGAGCCGGATCGCTCAAGATGCCGTGCGTTGCCGCGACGATGACGTCTTTGGCGCCGTTCTCGAGCAGCGTCTCGGCTGCTTTCACGATCGTGCCGCCGGTGTCGATCATGTCGTCGACAACCACGCAGACTCGATCCTGCACATCGCCGACGACTTCGAAGACGCGGACCTGGTTCGGCACATCGGGATCACGGCGTTTGTGGATGATCGCGAGAGGGGCGCCGAGGACGTCGGTCCATCGTTCGGCAACGCGCACCCGTCCAGCGTCTGGCGACACCACGGTGATCTGGTCGGTGGCTACCCGTGAGGCCACGTGCTCGGCGAGGAGAGGGAGCGCGAACAGGTGATCCACCGGGCCGTCGAAGAAGCCTTGGATCTGGGAGGTGTGCAGGTCGACCGTCATCAATCGATCGGCGCCGGCCGCTTTGAACAGGTCGGCCATCAACCGCGCGGAGATCGGCTCGCGGCCCCGGTGCTTCTTGTCCTGGCGGGCGTAACCGTAGAAGGGGACGATCACGGTGATGCGTTTGGCCGATGCGCGCTTGAGCGCATCGATCATGATCAGTTGCTCCATGATCCACGTGTTGATCGGCGTGGTGTGGCTCTGCAGGACGAACGCGTCCGTCCCACGAACAGACTCCCGGAAACGAATGAAGATCTCACCGTTGGCGAAGTCGTAGGCCAGTGTCGGAGACAAAGCGATGCCGAGTTCGTCGGCGACGGACTCGGCGAGTTCGAGATGCGATCGGCCGCTGAGAAGCACGAGACGCTTTTGCGTGGGTACGGACTTTTCGGCCACTCATTCCTCCCGGGCGGAATCCTCTGACTGAACCCTGTCAGACGCACCGTCACCGTCATTCGCCGCCCTGGCAGACCGCGCCGATGCCGAATCCGCCCGGCGCCTCTCGACCCACCCCTCGATGTTCCGCTGTCGGGCTCGCCCGACCGCCATCGCCCCCGGGGGAACGTCATCGGTGATCACCGAGCCCGCTGCGGTGTAGGCGCCGTCGCCGATCTCCACGGGGGCTACCAGCATCGAGTCGCTTCCGATGCGCACATCCCGTCCGACCACAGTGCGGTGCTTGTCCTGACCGTCATAGTTGACGAACACGGTGGCCGCACCGATGTTGCTGTCCTCGCCGATGTCCGCATCACCGACATAGGAAAGGTGCGGAACCTTGGCTCCGTCGCCGACGGAAGAGTTCTTGATCTCCACATACGCTCCGGCCTTCGCGCCCGCTCCCAAGTTCGCCCCCGGTCGCAAGTAGGTGAACGGGCCGACGCGGGCGTCATCGCCGATCACCGCGAGTTCGGCCCAGGTGTGGATCACTTCGCTGTCCGCTCCGACCTCGCAGGACACCAGGGTGGTTCCCGGGCCGACGCGGGCTCTGGCGGCGATGGCGGTCGGGCCCCGCAGGATGGTTTGTGGCAACAGCTGCACGTCCGGTTCGATTTCCACGTCTACATCGATCCAGGTGCTCGCGGGATCAGCGATGCTCACGCCGGCGCGCATCCAGCGCTCGTTGATTCGATCGCGCATGATCGCTGCCGCCTGGGCTAGTTGCACCCGGTCGTTCACGCCGCGGATGTCATCGGAGTCGGGGGAAATGTGAGCGTTCACCACCAGTCCGTCCGCGGTGATCATGCTCACGACATCGGTGAGGTATTCCTCGCTCTGAGCGTTGTCGGTGTCCAGGCGCGTGATTCGCTCGACGAGGGCTGATGATTCGAAGACGTACATACCGGCGTTGATCTCGTTGATCAACCGTTGTTCATCGGTCGCGTCACGCTCTTCGACGATCGCCGCGACTGCGCTTTGGTTTCGCACGATTCGGCCGTACCCTGCGGGGGACGCAACGGTGGCCGTCAGCACGGTGCACGCACCACTGTGGGCAGACATCAACCCATCCAGGGTTCCTCCGTTGACCAGCGGTGTATCTCCGGTGAGCACCACGGTCGGTCCGTCGGTAGACACGCCCCGGGACGCGAGATCGTCCAGAGCGATTCGCACCGCGTGCCCGGTGCCGCGCTGCTCGTCTTGCACCACCGGCACGACCCACGGCGCGATCTCCGCCAGATGCTCGACCACGTGTTCCCGACCGTGGCCGACGACGACCACCACGTGCTCGGGTTCAAGGTGAGCCGCGGCTTCGATGACGTGTCCGACAAGGGACCGTCCGGCGATCGGATGGAGGACTTTCGGCACGGCGGACTTCAT
>WLWE01002810.1_pt1 | contig 10730 bp, 18 predicted proteins | sample 6718301 | NCBI WGS metagenome assembly WLWE01 (sample SAMN12718691, study PRJNA515312) | sponge metagenome | isolation source: marine sponge | host: Mycale hentscheli | place: New Zealand: South Island, Marlborough, Capsize Point | collected 2003-05-01 | reverse complement strand
TGAGTACTGCTAATTCAAATACTTATATACACGCTATCATCGGATGAAATATAAAATTATCATTCTTCAATATCTGTTGTAATCCAGCATAATATATTTTATGTAAATTAAATGCTTGAAAAGGGTAATCTTTCAATGTGTCTCTAATAATATACATTTTACGTATTGAATTTATTTTTTCTAATATGTCATTATCAATTATTCCAATATTTACCAAATATTCAATAAATTTTTCTGTGAATGCATTGGTTTTTTTATACTCTATATAATGTTCATACCAAATAAATATATTTTTATCAAACTTACCATAATCTGTACCCGCTAATATACACAAAATTTGAAATTCCTCTTCATTCATATGCAAATCAAGCAAAATATCTTCATGATTGTACTCTATAACAGATTCATTTATCAAACTTAAATATCTAAGTACTTTTGGACATCCATAAGCAAACATATCCATATCATCACTAAGACACGCAAACGCCTTATTTGTTTTCACCAATTCTACACATAAAGGGTCTGATTCTCCATTAGATTGTAATATAGACATTCCATAATTTTTAATTAATTTTTTTGAAATTTCAACATCATTTTTTGTTATCATTGAACATGACCTTTTCATTTTAATTAATTCTAAGTTTGTGTGATATGTTGGTGGTGATGTTGATAAAATAGAATATTGTTGTCGTAGTGCCTTTTTTTCAGCTCGTCGGGAATTTAACTCTTCCCTTTTCATTTCAGGAGGTTTACCATCATATACAAATATTGGTGATATATCGTATCTGCGAAAAATACTACACATCACAAATAAATTTTCTATAAATTTCTCATCTCCCTTAAATCGATATAGATAGTTATATACATCTATAGCGATTTTTTTGCCTCTATATTCAGAAAGATATTTCTTAGTAATGCTCTTTTTTGAACATTTTGTTTGTAAAAACTTATTTAACAGTCTAATGCCCATGATTTCTTTAAAATATTAAAGTTGTATAAATTTAAATCAATTTTATAATAATATCTATATAGAATGTCAGGTTTTGATACAAATTTGGAAAATTATAGTAAAGAAGATTTAATGAGGCTTCTTGCGTCTATGGCTGGAGGTCCAGCCGCTATGGGTCTTGGTGCAGCTAAAGCAGGTAGAGCCGCAGCCTCCGCTATGGGAATGAATGGCGGTGGTGCAGTTAGCACAAAACCCAAAAAGAAACCCAAGAAGGGCTGCGTCATGAAAGGTCGTGGCGGTAATTTTAAAGGATTGAAATAATGGCAAAAACACCAAAAAAATATAAAGGTTTTTCAATGTTGCCTGAAGCAGTGCAGCAGAAAATGGACCCTAAAGCTGCTATGCAGTACATGGAGGGTGGCGCAGTTAACAAGCCAAAAGTCTCTATGTATATAAAAGGCGGAAGCGTTGAAAGAGATGGAGTTTTAACGGAAGTTGACCCAGAACCCAAAAAGGCTTCAACCAAAGGTGCAACCAGTGGCGGCAAGTCACGAGGCGGTGGCGCAGCAATTAGTGGTCTTAAATTCGAAGGAACAAGGTAATGCCTAAGATCACAATAGACGTTCATCTACCTTATGATGATATGCCAGTATATGACATACCTGAAGATGAGGTCATAGTTGTTGACGAAGTTATAACAGATGAAGACCCAGAAGAAATCGCTATTACTTGTCCCACATGTGGGGCGGTGATTGAAGATAAGGAAGATTAAATGGCTATAGAGCGTGGATTAGGTGCGGGTGGATTGCCCCAAGACCCAATGGTTGCAGAAGCCGAATCTCTTCAAAACGTAATTGATTTGCCAGCGCAGCCCGGTGTCACAGAGTTTGACGATGGTAGTGCAGTGGTAGGTGAGTTTGAAGAACAAGCCGATATTCCCGCGAGTGTTCCGTTTGATGGTAACTTGGCTGATGTTATTGATGAGGCTGATTTAGGTCGCATTTCATCTGATTTAGTTGGTTCTATTGAAGATGATTTGGCTTCTCGTGAGGATTGGGAAGATACATACAAAACAGGCTTAGAGTTTCTTGGTATGAAGACCGAGGATCGTACAGAGCCGTTTGAAGGTTCTTCTGGCGTTATTCATCCATTATTGGCTGAGTCTGTCACGCAGTTTCAGGCACAGGCGTATCGTGAGTTGCTACCTGCAACTGGTCCTGTACGCACTTCTGTTATTGGTGCGCAGAACGAAATGCTTGTAAAGCAATCTGAGCGCGTCAAAGATTATATGAATTATATGATTACCTATGAAATGGAAGAGTATGATCCTGAGTTAGATCAGATGTTATTCTACCTTCCTGTTGTGGGTTCTACGTTTAAGAAAGTTTACTTTGATCCACTAAAACAACGTGCGGTAAGTAAATTTATTCACGCTGAAGATTTGGTTGTTCCTTATGGAGCAATTGATTTGGTTTCTTCTCCTCGTGTCACTCATCGTATCACGATGGATTCTAACGAAGTGCGTAAAATGCAGATCGTTGGTTTCTATCGTGACATCGACTTACCTACTGGTGGGTACGGTGAAGACGATATGGCTGATGAGGTTGAGGAGTCAATTAATGATATTCAGGGCGTTCATCCAAGTGGACCTTCTGAAGATTTAACTTTGTATGAAGTCCATACAAGCCTTGATATTGAGGGCTTTGAGGACATTGGAGTAGATGGAGAACCAACAGGTTTGAAACTGCCATACATCGTCACAATCATTGCTGATTCTGGCGAAGTATTGGCTATTCGTCGTAATTTTATGGAAATGGACCCAATGAAACGTGCGAAGCAATACTTCGTGCATTACAAGTTTTTGCCCGGTCTTGGTTTCTACGGCCTTGGCTTGACTCACATGATTGGTGGGTTGGCTCAAGCGTCAACGTCGATCCTGCGTCAGCTTATTGATGCAGGCACCCTCTCCAATCTTCCAGCAGGCTTTAAAGCCCGTGGCGCTCGTATCCGCGATGAAGACAATCCCCTTCAGCCGGGTGAGTTCCGCGATATTGATGTGGTTGGAGGCACCCTGCAAGGCTCCTTGATGCCTCTCCCCTTCAAAGAGCCTTCAGGGACGCTTTATAACCTTTTGGGAACCCTAGTTGATGCAGGACGCCGTTTTGCTTCTATGGCTGACCTCAAGGTTGGTGAAATGGGCGGTGATACACCTGTTGGCACGACGATGGCAATTATGGAGCGCGGTACAAAGGTTATGTCCGCGATTCACAAGCGTTTGCATTATTCGCAGAAGATTGAGTTTAAACTTCTTGCCAGAATCTTTTCAGAAACAATTCAGTCTTATCCATATCAAGCAGATATGCAGATGGGGCCAGAGATTTTTGTGCAGGACTTTGCAGGTCAAATTGATGTTTTACCTATTTCTGATCCTAATATCTTCTCTATGTCGCAGAGGATTGCTTTGGCGCAAACTGAACTACAGTTAGTGCAATCAAACCCACAAATACATGGCGGTCCGCAAGGATTATATGCGGCGTACCGTAAGATGTATGAGGCTCTTGGTGTAACGAATATAGATGCCATTCTTCCCCCCCCACCTCAACCGCAGCCTATGAATGCTGCGAAAGAGAACCAAATGGCATTGCAGGGAGCGCCATTACAAGCGTTCCCTGACCAAGATCACCAAGCGCACATCGAAACGCATATGGCTGTTATGTCTACGCCTGCTATGGAATTAAATCCGCAGTCGATCATGGCATTACAGGGGCATATTCAGGAGCATATTGGCTTAATGGCTGAACAGCAGGCACAGCAAGAATTTATGTCTCAGATACCGCCAGAGCAAATGCAAATGATGCAGCAACAAGCTCAGATGATGCCACCACAGCCCGGTCAGCCACCTGCTGATCCTATGATGCAGTTTAAGCCACAGATAGATTCTCTTGCGGCTGAAAAAATTGCTGAGATGACAGAACAGCTTGCACAGGCGGTAGCACCTCCACCGCAATCTGATCCGCTTGTGGATATTAGAAATCAAGAACTGCAACTCAAGGCAGCAGACATGCAGCGCAAACAAACAGAATTTGAAACCAAACAAGAATTTGAACGTGAGAAAGAACAAAATGATATTCTAACTGCACAGCAAAGGATTGATGTTTCAGAAGCGGCATTAGCCGATAAAACAAGAATTGCAGAGGATCGCATTCAAACACAGCGAGACATTGCGGCTCTAAACTCAAGCATGAAGGGAAATTAATATGGGATCAGTAAGAGAAAAAATGGTTGAACAAATTCGTGCAGCGAAACGTGCTGCTGCAAACATTGTTCAAAAGGCTCCTGTTGTGGAAATGGTAAGAGCGCGTAATGAGGATGGACACTTTGTTAAAGATGACCCAAGCACCCCAGAAAACGAAGCATGGGTTGAAAAATCAGCCGCAAAGCCAGAAGCTAAAAAGAAAGCAGCCGCAAAAGCTCCAGCGAAAAAACGGGGGCGGCCTAGTAAAAAAGTTTAGCAAAATAGCCAGACCCCAGAGATTCCAAGGTATTTTCTGATTTTTTGGTATTAATACTTGTGTTTCCCGTATAATCGCATACTATATGCGGTATGGACGCACTAAATCTTGCAGAATATCTGCTAAAAAACATTCGTGAGCGCGATGTGCGTTTAAAAGACAAGCTCGCGGATGGCTCGATACAGGCTTTTGACGAGTATCGGTACATCGTAGGCGAAATACGCGGAATGTCCTACGTTGAAGAAGAAATTAAAACCGCGATGAAAGGCATAGAGTACGCAGATGACTAATAAATTAGTTGTGCCAGAATATGTGGCACGGGCGCAAAAAAAGATAAATAAAAACGCAGAAATACCAAAACCTATAGAAAATGCTTTTGGTAAAGGTGCGGAGAGTAAAAACGAACATGATCCATCTCAGATGGAAAGTTCAGCGATAGAAAGATTACCACAGCCAACAGGCTATCGTGTTCTCATTATCCCCTATTACCCTAGTGAAAAAACAAAAGGCGGCATTATTGTTCCCGATGCAATTCGTGATCGTGAATCCTTTGCTACTGTAGCGGCTTATGTCGTTAAGCTAGGTCCAGACGCATATAAAGATTCCCAAAAGTTCCCAAATGGTCCTTGGTGTAATGAAAAGGATTGGGTTCTTATAGGAAGATATGCTGGAAATAGGTTCAAAGTGGAAGGTCTTGAGGTAAGAATCATAAATGACGATAATATTATTGCGACGATTCTTGACCCCAAAGACATTTCATATGTATAAGTGAAGGGAGAACAAGGAAATGTCTATGTCTGAAGATATTCGTGAAAACGAAAAGGTTGAAGAAAATACATCTGTAGAACTTGATGATGACCAAGATACAGTTGAGGCTTCTTCAGACGACTCCAAAGAAGAAAACCGAACAAATGTTCAAGATAAGTCTTCTGGAGATGAAGAATTAGATAATTATAGTCAATCTGTTCAAAAACGTATTAGAGAATTAACTGCGAAAAGACATGCTGCTGCTGAAGAAGCGCAGGCGGCTGTTCAGTATGCCCAAAACATGCAGCAAGAAAACGCTCAGATGAAACAGCGTTTGCAGCAAATGAGTGTTGGCTACAATACTGAAACAGAAGGAAGATTAAAGGCTCAAGAGTCTCAGGCTAAACGTGCTTTAGCTGAAGCTATGGAGGCAGGCGATTATGAAAAGGTTGCCGATGCTCAAGAAGCCATTTCAAAGATTGCTATAGCTAAAGAGCGTGTACGCGTTCAAAAAGCAAAAATTGCGAAACAACAGCAGGTTGAAAAGCAGCAAGCACAAGTTGCTCAACAGCAAGCTCAACAACCACAACAACAGCAGGCGGCTCCACAACAAGCCCCCGATCCAAAATTGCAGAGTTGGTTAGGTAAGAACGAGTGGTTTGGTCAAGATCGACTAATGACTCGTGCTGCACAAGCAATTCATGAACAATTAGTATTAGAGGAAGGTTATGACCCTACTGGTGACGATTATTATAAAGAAATCGACACTCGTATGCGTACAGAAATGCCTCAAAAGTTTAAGGAGAAACGGTCCAACGCTCAGACTGTTGCTCCCGCGTCTGGAAACGGACGGTCAGTAAAATCAGGGCGGAAGAAATCGGTGGAATTAACGCCGGGTCAAGTGGCGTTTGCCAAAAAAATGCGTATCCCATTAGATAGATATGCAAAAGAAGTTGCTCGTTTAGAGCAAAGACAGGAGTAATTGATATGGCTAATAGGACATCACGCGAAGTAGAATCGCGGGAGCGCAAAGAGCGCGTAACAGAATGGCGTCCCGGTTCAGCCTTGGATGCCCCTGAACCCCCCATCGGATATGTTCATCGTTGGATTCGTGAATCTGTGATGGAATTTGATGACAAGACAAACGTTCATAAGAAACGGCAAGAAGGCTGGGACCTCGTTCGCGCAGAGGATTACCCAGATTGGATCGGACCTGTAGTAGACGAAGGGCGTAACGCTGGTGTCATTGGCAACGGCGGACTTGTTCTCGCACGAATGCCCGTCGAATTGGTTCAGCAGCGGAAAGATCACTATAAAGGTGTGACTAAAAATCAAATGGATGCAGTGGATAATGATTGGATGCAAGAAAACAATCCAATTATGCCGAAACTTGCTCCTCAACGTAAATCTTCTGTCTCGTTCGGCTCTGGTCGAAAGGGCGGATAATCTGAAGGAAACTAAAAATGGCTAATCAAGACGCCTCTTTTGGTCTTCGTCCAGTTCGTACAAGTATTAGTTCGCAGCAGCAAAATCGCTACCGAATTGCTTCAGGCTACGGAACTGCCATCTTCCAAGGCGACATGGTCGCAATGGTAACAGGTGGTGGCATTGAGCGTGTCGCAGCAGGTGGATCAGGGTTTATCCTTGGTGTGTTTAACGGCTGCTTCTATACTGACCCAACAACTGGCAAGCCCACTTTTGCTAATAGCTACCCCGGTAGCATTTCTGCATCTGACATCATGGCTAATATTATTGATGATCCGGGTGCAACATTCGAAATTCAAGCTAATGCAGCAATGCCTGTTGCAGATTTAGCGGGTAATTTCGACATTGTTGATCAATCTCCTGTAGGTGATACCACATCTGGTACATCTCGTTTGGAGCTTGCTGTATCAACTGGTGCAACAACTGCAACATTGCCGTTGAAAGCCATAGATATTTCTCAAGACCCTGAGAACAGCGATGTTTCATCGGCAAACACTAACGTGATTGTCAAAATTAATAACCATCTGTTCAGTGGTGGAACCACTGGCTTGGCATAAGGAGATTGAGTTATGGCTATTTCACGCTCCCAACTCGTCAAAGAACTTGAGCCGGGCCTGAACGCTCTATTCGGTATGGAATATGACCGATATGAGAATCAACACGCAGAAATCTTTGATACGGAAACATCTGACCGTGCTTTTGAAGAAGAAGTAATGTTGGTCGGATTTGGGAATGCTCCCACAAAATCTGAAGGTTCTGGCGTCGAGTTCGACAGTGCAAATGAAGCGTATACTGCTCGTTATTCACACGAAACAGTTGCTCTTGCTTTCGCACTGACTGAAGAAGCAATCGAAGACAACCTGTATGATCGTCTTGGTGCGCGTTATACGAAGGCGCTTGCGCGTTCTATGGCACACACAAAGCAGGTCAAAGCGGCTGCTGTTCTAAACAATGCGTTTGACAGCAACTTTGCAGGTGGCGATGGTAAGGAACTTTGCGCAACTGATCACCCACTATCTGGTGGTGGTACGTTCCGCAATGAACCGTCAACCGCAGCAGACTTAAACGAAACTTCGCTTGAGAATGCTTTGATTGACATCTCTACTTTCGTCGATGAGCGCAATATGATTATTGCTCTGCGCGGCACCAAGTTGATTATCCCACCACAACTGCAATTCGTTGCAGATCGTTTGTTGGAATCAACATTGCGTGTTGGCACAGCCGATAATGATGTAAACGCGATTCGCAACATGGGTATGATTTCAGAAGGTTATACAATTAACCATTTCTTAACAGACCCAGATGCGTTCTTCTTAAAGACTGACGCGCCTAACGGATTTAAGCACTTTGAGCGTTCTCCAATGAGAACAAACATGGAAGCTGATTTCGACACAGGCAACATGCGCTTTAAGGCTCGTGAACGTTATAGCTTTGGCTTTAGCGACCCACGCGCAGTATTCGGTTCTCCGGGCGCATAAAATGTGATACAGTGAGGTTATCCTCCCTGTAAACTTTAGGGGGCTGCTTCGGTAGCCCCTTTCTTTTTTTATAATTTATGTTATGCTTGATTTATCCCTGACAGTTGCATGGTGCGACTGACTTAACCCAAGACAGGAGATTGACATGGGTACTACAACTTTTTCAGGCCCGATAAAGGCTGGAACAATTAAAAATACAACAGGCACTACACTTGGTTCTGACATTGCTAACGTTGGTCAGGTTGTTATGTCACAAACCTTTTCAGCAGATTTATCTGGAGGTGCTTTGGCTGCGTCTGTAACAGACGTTGTTATTCCTGCAAATTCACAAATTATTGACTGCGTAATTGATATTATTACGGCGGCTAATGCTACGACAAACTTGAGTGTTGGAGATACTGTTGGCGGTGCAGCCACGATTCTAAACACTTTTGCGAGTGGTACAGATGCAGGTCGTAAGTATCCAACAACAGAAGCTGGCGCTGCACTTGCTTGGCAAGATACAGGAACAGCAGATATTCGTTTGACTGTAACTGCTTCAGCAGCAACAAATGCGGGTTTGGTTCGTTTTACTATCTTATACGCTCAAAATAACAACTTAGCGTAATAGGAGGTTAGTATGGCTGATGCTGTAGCTACACAAACTTTATTGGACGGCGAAAAAATGGTCGTTCAAAAATTTACTAATATTTCTGACGGAACAGGTGAGTCTGCCGTTGTTAAAGTAGATGTTAGCGCACTTGTTGCTAACGCTCGTGGTCAAGCGTGTACTGGAGTTGTTATCGAAAAAATATGGTGGCAGTGTATTGGTATGAAAGTTCAGATTCTTTGGAATGCAAGTTCTAATGTGTTCTGTATAGAATTAGGTGAAAACCAAAGTGGTAATCATGACTATACATCTTTTGGTGGACTAATTAATAATGCTGGAAGTGGTAAAGATGGAGATGTTCTTTTCACAACAGTTGGTCACACAAGCGCAGATACTTACACAATCATAATGTCTATGCGGAAAGAGTATGGCTAAACGTTCTGACAAAATGCCGAAGCGCAATAAAAAGAATTTCCGCCCCACAAAAAAAGGGGCGGGAATGACTAAAGCTGGTGTGAAAGAATATAGACGTAAAAACCCCGGCTCTAAATTAAAAACTGCTGTAACGACTAAGCCAAGCAAATTAAAAAAAGGCTCAAAAGCAGCTAAGAGGCGTAAATCTTACTGCGCACGTTCAGCAGGTCAAATGAAGAAGTTTCCGAAAGCGGCAAAAGACCCGAACAGCCGTTTGCGGCAAGCTCGTAAACGTTGGAATTGTTAAATGGCAATAGGTCGTAGTCAAATGAGAAAACAAGTTTCAAAACCGCCCCAGAAGAAGAATGGTCTTCCAAGGGGTTTAACGTATTATAAAAAAGGTGGCGCTGCTTCAAAAAAATCAAAAGGCAGCAAAATATGCCCTTCTGGAAAAGCATGGGCCAAAAGAACATTCGATACATATCCATCAGCTTATGCAAACATGGCAGCGTCTAAATATTGTAAAGACCCTAATTATGCTAAAGGTGCAAAGGGTAAGAAAAAGAAGAAGAAATAATGGGTGCGCTTAAAGATTGGGTAAAGCAAGATTGGGTTCGCATCGGCACTGATGGGAAGATAAAAGGTAAGTGCGGTACTTCTAAAGATAAGAAGAACCCTGACCGATGTTTACCGCGTAAAAAAGCTCAAAGTCTTTCTAAAGCAGAAAGGGCTAAAACTGCTCGTAAGAAAAAAGCAGCAGGAGCGAAGGGTAAGACCGTTGTTTCTAACACAAAAAAAGCAAAGGTCCGTAATATGGAAAATGGAGGTGCTGTGGAAACAAAGTCTAAACGCAAGTTTAATGGCAAGAAAATACCCGGCACTGCTATTGCAAGAGGTTGTGGCAAAGTAATGTCAAACAGAAGAAAGCGCACAAAAGGCGCTGTAACTCAGTCATAAGGAGATAATCATGGCAATGAAGAAAAAGGGTTATCGCTCTGGCGGTAAAGTAAAAAGAATGTCTAAAGGTGGCGCTGCTGGTGGTAAGCGTCCTCGTATGATGAAAAAAGGTGGTTCAGTTGGTGGCAAAATGACTGTTGCTCAACTTCGCGCAGCCGCTAAAAAAATGGGATATAAAGTAACTAAAGCATAATGCCTTATCTGCAAAGCAATATTCCTTATTTTAAAGCATGGGTTCGTCGTGAATATACTCACAATCATGAGCAATATCACGGCGAATTTCTGCATGCTATGGTTATTGGCGTTACTACGATGCCTAACAGATGTCTTAGCTTTCAAGTAATATTTACTGGAAGTGAGGCAGAAGGTGATGAAGAAGATACGGTTCATGGTGGTGCTATGTGGGCAAGAATGCCTATTACGGCTCTTGTGGCGGATATTCCGTTAGAAGAGTGGCCTACACCTATGAACACATATGATGCACAGCCTTGGGACTGTTCGTCTTACAATCATGCAGTTTATGTCATGGATAGAGCTACACCGTGTCCTTGGTTAGCCAAAATTGATGGCAATTTTTATCCTGCAAAATATTTATTTAC
>WLWE01002808.1_pt1 | contig 10736 bp, 9 predicted proteins | sample 6718301 | NCBI WGS metagenome assembly WLWE01 (sample SAMN12718691, study PRJNA515312) | sponge metagenome | isolation source: marine sponge | host: Mycale hentscheli | place: New Zealand: South Island, Marlborough, Capsize Point | collected 2003-05-01 | reverse complement strand
AAACTGTTTCTAGTCTTTTTGTGCCATCATAATAAAGACTTACCTCTCCACCGCTCTGCGCATCTAGCATAGAGATGTCTGCAGGATTTCTTAATAAGTATGCACTTGTTTTTGTTATTAAACTTCCTGCTCCTAACTCTTCTATTCGGCTATTGCTTCCATCGTGGTAAATATTTAAGTCAGACCCTGCACCGAATATAGCTTTTCCGTTATCTACAAAAGTTGCATTTGCTCCTACTGTTACATTTGTTGTAGTAGATAAAGCACCTGTTACTGCTACTCCTGTTGAGGTTGTTTCTAGTTTTTGGTTATTATCAAAATATAATTGAACACTAGCACCCTCACTAGCTTTTATCATTGTTTCATTATTAGAAGCATTAAGTGCTTCAAAATAACTTGCAGTTACTCTTAACCCACCTTGACCTGTATCTCTTATATATGAATCACTACCTGAATGATAAATTTCTAAGTCATTACTATCGCCAAATATTGCTTTTACATCATCTCCGTGATTTGTAGCTCCAGTCATTGTACCCCCTGCAAGTGGTAAAAAAGATCCTCCTGAACCTGTAATAGATCCGCTTACTACAAGATCTCCTGTAACATCTACTCCTGCGTTTGTAGTTTGTATTCTGTTAGTGTTTCCGTAATATAAACTAACAGCACCACCAACATTAGCAGTAATTAGGTTTTCTAAACCATCTGCTGATTTTAATCTAAAGTTTTGTGCATAAATGTAAAACTGTCCTGTTCCGAGTTCTTTTATATAACTATCGCCTCCTGCATCGTGGTAAATTTGTAAATCATTAGACGCACCCATTAATATTTTACTATTATCGGCAAACTCAATATTATCTCCTGTGCTTACTGATATGCTTGTGCCTCCCGTAGTATTGCCAAAAGTTAAAACCTCAGCTAGTGTATCTGTTTGCGAGAATTTATTATCAACGTATAATTTTACGGCTGCACTTGTAGGAATAGTAGTGTTATTATCAAAGTTTTCTATGCCGTCATTAGACGTTACAAACTGACTAATAGTAACTCCTGTTCCTGTATCTTTAAGCGATCCCCATTCTAAAATATTCGTTACTTTAAAATTTCCTGCGTTACTAAGAAACAGACCCGTTTGATTACCTGATCCGTCAGTAAGTTCTTTAAGGGACGCAGAAATAGCTGCATTATCAACAGTTTTGATCAGACCCTCATAGGTTTGCGATATTTTAGTATTAAATAGAGTTGCCATTCTTTGTCTTTTTAATTTTGTTATTTTTAGCCTTTTCTAAAAAGGTCTTTAATTTCTTTATGTTCTCTTTTTTTATTTTGTATTTTTTCATAAAACCCAGCCATTAAAAGTCGCATCGTAAGATGGATATATATCATCATTAATATTGCTTGTGTACTCAGGATACGTCGTTTGATTAAAACTCATGTAATCGATAAACCTTCTAGAATACCATTCAGCGTTTGTTCTTGCTTTTTCTACTAGATAATCAACCTCTTCTTTAGAAACAGTATCTGAGTTTTCTGATCTATGCTTAAACATACCTCCGTTACGTATTTGATAACTAGCAAAAGGAATATAATCTACTTGTGCAAACCAAATTAACATTGGCACGACATAATCATCTAAAAGACTTTTCCATCTAGCGTTTGCAGGATCATCTATATTAGGCATAGCTGTCGTTAATGCGTCATACATTTTAGTCCCCATATAATTTTGTATGTGGATCTCTTGCGCTAATTTGATAAACTGAATATACTTGTCGCTGTCAACGTTTCCGTCAATTATCGAGTTTCTAATCAAATCTGTCCTATTTATAAATAATACTGTTGCCATAATTAATTTTATTTTGGGTATGCTCCTCTTCCTTTTTGTCTATCTGTCGCAATCGCTGCCTTTTTAGAGCCTCTAGGCGATCGCAAATAGCTCTTAGGTATAGTTCTAGTCCGCTTGTAGTTGCCAAGGTTCTTAGAAGCCTCCGTTTGGCTTTCTAGCCTATACAATACACGCACCCATTTGTGCTGACAGTAAATACCTCCTTTTAATTCAAAGATATTATAGTCCATACTAGGCTTGTGTCTAAATTCTACGTTTACATCGTCAAAGTAACTAGCCTTGTCAATGTCTTCGATACGCCATACAACACCTTTATCACTCATTGCCATCATCTGCTTACAGAATTCTCTTGATTCGCCTGACTTAGACATACCTCTTGCGTACTTATAGCGTATTTTATACAGACCGTTTTTAGAGTCTAGATCACTATAAGCGGATCCGTCGTTTTTAGACGGTACATAGTTCTTGTTTAAGCCTATAATCTTTTTAATCTTGGATAATGTAGTCTCTGGCTTTTCTTTAACTAGGTAGTTTGCCCAATCCTCGGTGCTATATTCAGACTCTTCGTCTAGTTCGTCGACCATAACCCATTCGTCATTCATTTTAACCCCTGTCTGAGCTAAGGATCCTAAAACGATCTTTGCGTTATCGCTCGAAAGCTCCTCGTGTTTACAAGCTTTAATAGGAACACAGTTAGGCACCTCTTTGCCGTCTTTTATCTTAGTCCCATATTGCTCGTAACCATCCCAACATGGCGATTTTAAGCTAATTTCGTCATCGTGGCTTTCACAGGGCATATAATATACCTGTCCACCTACCTCGTGTTCGTGATAACCTCCGCATCCGTCCGCTTCTGCTACTGCAATAGCCTCTTCTTTTGTATCGTATGCCTTTTTACCGTCAATCATTTTAAGACTAAACTTCTCCATTTCGACTCCTGTCTCCTCTTCGATCGTTTCTTTGTCTTGTATCTCTGTATCAACCTCTGTAAACTCTAAAGGCTGTAAAGTCGTAAAATATAGGTTTAATGATATTTCGTTGTAAGCTAGTAAGTTATCAAAACAGTCGATTAATAGCTCTTGAAAAGGTCTAATAACCGTATTATCCATAAGTAAAGACGCTGTTTTAATTTCATCTGCATTACTAGAAAAGCCTGTGCTTGTTCTAATACCTAATAAAAAAGGCGAAACAACCCTATGCGCTACTTGTATCTTAGATTGAGCTTCTTCTGATAAAAACTGATACTGATTATGCGCATCGCTTAATTGTACAGGGCTTATTTCTGCCGAGCTTTCTTTATTATCGTTAAATGCAAGGATAAATTTTCCCGCATTACTAGATCCTGAGAACTTTCTAGCAATCTTCTGCTCGATTAAAGCTCTCTCTTCTTGATTCGGTGTACCGTTATTAAAGTTAATTAACATACTAGGAGCTAACCCATTCATTATATTGTTTAAATGGTAGTTAGAAACCTCCTCTTCTAGTTCTGCATACTGCAAACCTCCTTGATAATCGACAGGAGAGTAGTAATAGAAACCAGACTTGTAAGGTTTAATGTAATATATTTCGATGTCTTCTTTTGACATACCGTATGCGGGGATCCTTAGAGGCTTATCGCTTCTTTTTATGTTTGCCCAATCCTTAAAATAGTAATACGCAGGGACTTCGCCATCGTCATTACACTTTTCAGCTCTTAATGTCTCTATTGGCATGTGTTCTAACTGCGCAATCTTAGTTCTATTCTTATTGTAAATAACCTGTATTGCACATTGCCCCATTAATTTAAGGTCATAGCATAGTTTTCTAACGACATCCTTTTTAAACAGAGAGATCATTTGAGCGTACTCTTCGGGCTTTTTATTTGCGTCCGTAGCGTTAAGCCCTTTTCCGTAAATAGCTTGGCTAATACCGTTTATAGCAGCGTTATTTGTAGGACTGCCGTTGTATCGATCTATTAAATACTGAAAATAGTTATTATCTGCTCCGTATTCGATCCACTCTTCGCCGTTTACCTCTTTTATTTCGGGGCTTGTATAAGTGCTAAGGTTAACAAAACCAAACTCTGATACTTTTGACGCTCTTGCGAACTGTCCTTTACTATTTCTTAATCGTTGTTTTTTCATCTAACTGTATAAGTGTTATTGTAGCCATCATAAAAAGTATATTGACCTTTATTTAGCTTGTAATAGTCGTTTTGATTTAACTGATCTACGTCTTGATCTGTGCAGAATATCTTGTCGTTGTATATATCTACTACTTGACCATCGTCCGTATTCCATTTAACCTCGTATAACTGCCATAAGCTATAATTCGTATTCCAAAAGTTATAATCAATAAATAATTTTAGATCATAGAAATGATTTTCAAATAACGGAGGATTAAATGCTTGTTGAAATTGTAGATAATTCCCGTTTGTTGTTACTAAGTTCCCTGCCGTTGTAATATCGTATGATACTATTACATTAGTACTGTCATCCCTAACCGTCATAGTATATGAGTCAGCGTATTCTCTAGGTATTACTTTAAGCGTTTGAGCTTGTGTCGATGTAGTTAAGATAATCATTACTTATATAACGTAAAAAATGACTGAATTTGTCAAATTAGCCATAACAAAAAAAAAGCACCCTATAAAGAGTGCTTAATTTTCTAACCAAAAAACTAACTAATTCAGATTAATTATGGAGTCGGTGGTACACCGCTTGGCGTAGGATCGATTTGTGTATTACTAGATGTAACTGCCGATGCTAAAAAGAAAGGCGAAGATTCTTCCATACCTTCTAATGTTAGCGTAAACCCTGAAAGGTCTCCTGCCGCTGCTCCTGTTACAACCGTTCCTCCTGTAACTTCCATACCGTTTTCGTATCCGCATAAAAAGCTGTTTCCGTAATAGTCTTCAACTACAACGTAAGGTCTTGCTACTGCAATCACTTGTAATTCAGCTTGTGTTTTAGCGTCTAAAAACGTTAATGTTAAGTTTAATGTTTGAGTGTAAAAAGTAGTACCATTCTCTCTTGACGATGTTACAGTCGTTTCTAGAGACGAATTACCTTTTACGTCGTATTGATACCAACTTGGGCTACCTGTAATAGATGCCTCTTTTGTCGTGCTATCGATAGAAACAGCCGTAATTCCACCAAAGTCGGCAAAGAATACTTTCTTAATACCTCCAAAGGCTGATTTACAAGGGACTGATCTACCTGTTGTTAATGTACATGCCATATTATTTTATTTTTTTAAAAAAAAAAGGGATAGGCAGAACCCACCCCTTCTCTTAGATTAATTTATTACTATGCGTATTCTACGATGTCAGAAGCAATTCCAAACTGTACAGAAGAAGTAAATCTCATTACCATTCTAACATTGTTTGAAGCGTCTAAATCTGCCATGTCTAATACCTTAACAACATTCGAGTCGTTTAAAATTCCTGTTCCAAAATATAGGTTGCTTCTTTGAGCTGCATACATTTTGTTGTTGCTCATTCCTGGGCAAACAAAGATCTTAACTCCATTTACTGTAAGAGATCCGTTGTTCCACCACTGCGTACCTTGTGCATTTACACCATTAGCCCCTAAGCCGTTAGCTGCAAACCCTCCAAGAGCTTGAACATAAGCCTTAGCAGTTAAAGATGGAATGTAAATAAATAGATCCTCTTTACCATATAATGAAGCAGGTATTGCGTCTACTACTTTAGATAATTCTGCGATAACATTAGCTGCATCGATTCCTCCTGCTACTGCAGCAACTTGCTGACCTGCTGGAATATCTCCTGCCGCTGCACTAGCTGCAATTAGTTTTTCAAAACCGTCAAAAGAATTATTAGTTCCTGCAGCCGTGTCTCCTTGCCATATACAGAACTCTGTATTTTGTGCAACTTCCGCAGCTACATGAGCGATCATAAAGTCAGAAAATTTAGGAGGTAAAGTTTGACCTAAACCATATCCCATTTGTTGTGCTTCCCAATCGTTTACAAAGTCATACTTACATAATTGTAAGTTTACTTGCAACTCTACAGGTTGAATAATTCTCTCTGTAAGTGTTACAGATGAGTTAGGTACAAAATCACATCCCGCTGCAGTTACTAATGCACCTGTTGCTAGTTTTTTAATTACCTCTTTGTAAGCGATATTCGCTTTTACTGTTAAACCTCCATCGTCAATAGTTGACGCTGAAAGTAATGCCGCTGCAATATATTCCCCTGCAAATTCCCCTGCATAAGTCGTTGTAATATTTACAGCCGTCGCTAATTGTACGTTTTTAAGATTGCTCATATTTTTATTTATTTAATTTATTTAATACTCTGTCTAATGTAGTCGTGAATTTACCTTTAGCAAACTCGACTCTTGTTCTTTTCGATTCTGCTTCTGGATTATGTTTAATAGGTTTTGCTGCAGCTTCTGCCTCAGAAGAAAACTCTTCTTTTACAGTTCTGCTTTTTAAAGACTTTGGAGCCTCTTCGGATAGATCCTCTTCTTTTGGCTTCATCATTTCTTTAATTTCGTCGATGTTTGCCTTTATTTCGTCCATAGCCGATGTTAACTCTTCTTTAGCTTTGCCTAACTCTTCTTTTGTAACATAACCCATCTCCTCTTTTTTGTCCTTCTTGTCATCTCCTAGATCGTCCTCTTCTTTTTCTAGGTCTTCTGTTATTTCTTTACCTTCTTTAGATTCTTTTTGTGGCACTTCGTCAGAGACTTCTCTAACGTCATCGATCATACCCTCTTCGGCTACAACCACTAAACGTCCGTCTTCAAGTAAATACTCGCCGACAGGCATTGCTACTTTCTCATCGTCTGTTACGATAAAGATTTCTTTGCCCTTTTCAAAGGACTCAGCACTTACAATAGTGCCGTTTTCTAGCTTTGTCTCTTCGAGCTTTACCTCGATGTTTAAAAGCGTCTTAATTTGATTGATCATTTCAGTTGATTTCATATTATATATATAACGGATTAAAAATTAAAATTTGTATTTTCACTCAGGTTCTTGTTATAACTCCGATGCCTTGAGCCCTTACAGAGCCATCACAACAAGACCTAGAATAAGTATTTTCATCCCAACATAAACAAGCTCTGCCACTATTCGTAGGCGATGTTCTGCTAGGTATAAAGATGCCACTATTCCTTTTTTTATTTCTTTGCATCGTCAGTCGTTAAAATTTCTATTATTTCTTTTATTATTTTGTCTTCTTTTGAAAGATTGTCTTGTATTTTTTCTTTAGGTCGTTCCATTTTGTCTGCAAAATAGCCTTCAATCGAGAAGCCTTTGACCTTATTTGTTTTAACATATTCATTCCATATTTCATCATTATTTACTTTTACCGCACCCATCCAAGTACCGATAGGCACATCTAGACCGTACTTAACGCTTTTGTCGTGTACTTTATCCTCAACAATCCAACTCTCGACTAATGTCAAACCCTTCAATGCCTGAGCATGTTCAAGAGTTGTACTGTTTTGATAGCCGTTCTTTAAGTACATTTGAGAGGCTTTCTCTACTGTATCCTTTGAAAAAAAGATGTAGTAATCGCCCTCTTCGCCTTTTCTGTATATTGGTTTATTAGGTATCAATAAAGCACCTAATAAAATTTTCTTGTCTTTGTCAACCTCAGCAAGTCTTATTTCTTCTGCTTTTAGTGTAACAAAATCCGATTCGATTGCAGGGCTTTCTACGATTGAGATCGCTTCGATACCACCCTCTTCTTGCTCTTCGTCAAGTATTAATTCAACTATCTTCATATCTATATAACGTATTTAATTCTAAAATTTGTTAATCTATTGTAGCACCCGATACAATACTGCGTTCTAAACTTTGCGCAGAAGTAACGTCATTTGCGACAACGTAGGTCTGTATAGGTTGCTGACTTTGTGTACCAATAGCGTCTGCTAGTTGATTCGTACCGCTTGCCCCTACTACGTTAAATGCGGGAGGTGCTGACGGTGGAACAGGCTCTGCCATAGGCGTACTAGATCTACTAGGTGTCGATGGGGATCCTCCTCCTCCTGCTTGTTTTGGGTTTGTTTTTAATATATCTTTTACTGACTTAAAACCAATCGATGCAACACTAGCGATGTTTATTAGTTTAAGAGCAAACCCCCATGGAGTAGCTGTCTTAGTTGCTAGTTCTGCCGTTATACCTTGATAGGTGTTTATTAATGCTGAGGCTACTGCCGCTGCTTTTCCTGCCTTAGAGCTTTCGCCTAATAAGTTAGCGATCCCTGCAAAGGTCTGTTGAGCCATAGATATTTCTGCATCTCTTTTTATTCTGTCTCTCTCTAGTTCTAATGCGTCATACTTAGCGTTTATTGCAGCCTCCTCTTCTTTAGTGCCTTTAAACCTTGCGAGTTCGTCTAAAGCCTTTTGTCGTTGCACTTCTAGTGCCAAGTCCTCTTCCTCTAATTGCGTCGCTAAAAACGCCTCCTTTTCAACAGCTAGAGCTTCTGCCTCTTCGTCTTCTATTAGTTTTTTCTTTTCTTTAAAAGCATTCTCTATGTCCAATAGCATTTGCTCCTCCTCTTCCTTTGTAAGTTTTAGATCCTCTAGAGCTTTAACTCTTGCCTCTTTTTCTGCTTCGATTTCTGCAAACTTATTTTCTTTGTCTTTTACTTTTAAAGAGTCTTTAAAGTCTTGTACTGCCTTAGCATTTGCAATCTCTTCGTCTGCTTTTGCTTTATCGGCTGCTAAGGCTTCCGCATTAAAAGCTATAATCTGTCCTGTAACCTCTCTTTGTTTCATTAACCTAGCTGTTTCTAGATTAATTAGGTTGGCTTTTAAGTTTGCCTCCTCTTCTAGATCCTCTTTTGTAGAGTCTCCTAATGCGTTTTCTGCGATCTTTGCATCTAATCTTAATTGAGCAGCCTTAATTTCTTGCTGTGTAATTTGATCTTCTAGTTCGCTTGCTTCTTTTAGAAATGCGATTCTCTCTTGTGTCGAAAACTTCTCTTTGTTTACAGACTTTTCTAATAACTCTGCTCTTTTTCTGTTCGCCTCTGCTCGGTCTGTTATTAGTTTTCTGTCTAGCTTATCTGCTTCTGCTCTTTGATCTGCTATTTTTCCTGCAGCTTTTGCCTCTTCGTTAATCTCTTTGACTAGATCCTTAGTGCTACTTACAAGAGCTTCTGTAAGCATTACTGCGGGATTTAAAGCTTGATTTAATCCAACTATACCTTTACCTGCATCCTCTAATGCTCCCTTAAAATCGCCACTAAATAACTTAGATATTGCAGACCCCATAAAACCAAGACTCTCTACTGCTTGATTAATCTTGTCCATTACAAAAGTCTTAATACTATTGCCAAAGTTTTCTAATGTTTCAGTTGGCTTAGTAAATAGATCAATTAAGAAACGTCCGAGTTCTGCTAAACGATCCGTAAAGACTCCGACAGTAGCACCTAATACGCCCATTACTTTATTCCAAGCATTCTGTCCTTCTTCTGACGATTTAAACGCCTGTGATAATGCCGTTAGTGCAATAAGTAAAGCTCCGATACCTGTTCCTATAATAGCAATTTTCATTGCATTAAAGCCTTTAGTTGCAGATCCTATTGACTTTGTCATACCGCCTAAGCCCGATATTAGTCCACCTGTTTTTTGATCGACCATACCTAAGACTCCGCTATATTCTGCAGAGTTATCTATTGACTCTTGTAGCTCTTCGTTTGCTTTCTTGCGTTCTTTGTTAAGCTCTTTTAAACCAAACCTTTCGTCATTTAGCTTTTCTTTTGTTTTTGTTATTTTGTCGTTTATAGCTTTCCTTGCAGCTAGATCCGTTTTAGATGTTTTCTTTAGTTGTTTCTCATATCCTCTGATTTCTTTTTCTAAGTCAAAAAGTAACTCCTCTTGGATTTCTAAATTCTTGTTTAAATCATCAACGTTTTTCTGAGCCTGTTCAGTAGACAGCTTTAAACTATATTCTTTTACTTCCATTGTAATGTCTTTTTAATAAGTTTAAATCCAGAATTTATGTCTTTTGGCAAGGCGTATTTTCCTTGTGCAATTTGTATGTTTTCGGTTTCGCCTTTTGCGAACTGTAATAATTCTATTATATTTTTTATCATGTCTCTATGTTTATGTACAAGTTAGCGTTACGATTCCAAAGCCCGTTGATCCTACAGCTATACCCATACTCATTGTGCTTCCTGTATTACAAAAAGTGTATATAGTAGCGTCTCCTGTCTGTGTATATATTCCTTGTGTTGGTATTTGTGTTAATTCTTTGTTTGCCCAAACTCTGTCTCCTATGCGTAAATTAGACGCTGGACCAACCGATGATTTATAATAAAGTTTACCTCCTCCTGTACCTTGAAAAGTTACATTCAGTAATACGCTGTAATTAGGTCTGACTTTGTTTAATAACTCCATATCGCTTTTACCGCTTTGTAAATTCGTTGTAATAGAATTAATTAAATATTCAGTAGTGTCGATTTTAAAAGTGTCGTTTAGCTTAAAATTAAACAAGATCTTTAAAGGCAAAAACGCTGTTAGTTTAGTAATCCTTCTGCGAGTATTAAACACATCGACCATATAGGCACTATGATAATCAGCAAAAAGAGTCTGGTTAAATGTAACCGCAGGAGTGTATTCGTTAATTTCTTGATTAAAGTTTATGTTTTCTCCACCGCCAAAATCGAGACTTACACTATTACTAGGTAGCCAATATGTTGTTGCATTAGTAACTGATCCAACTAACTGAACACTTAACGTATCATTAGGATTTGGTGTACTGCCTACTTTTCTAACTGCGTAAAAAATTAACGGTTTCCCTATGTAAGATTGAGCGTTTTCGTTTACTGACCAACCCCATTGTATAGTTGTGTTTTGACTATTCGCTCCATTTACAAGCCTTTCGTATTTCATGTGTCCAAAAGGAACTGATACATTATATATTTTAGTAGATGCATTATAG
>WLWE01002807.1_pt1 | contig 10739 bp, 14 predicted proteins | sample 6718301 | NCBI WGS metagenome assembly WLWE01 (sample SAMN12718691, study PRJNA515312) | sponge metagenome | isolation source: marine sponge | host: Mycale hentscheli | place: New Zealand: South Island, Marlborough, Capsize Point | collected 2003-05-01 | reverse complement strand
AACATCTTAGCTAATGCAAAACCACCTACAATAGGTGCTAACGGGCTAGCCATAGCTGCAGTTCCCATAGCGCCAAGACTAGTTCCCATACCTGATAAACCTGCCATAAGCCCTGTTCCACTACTTGCTGCTGTACTTGCCAAACCGCTTGTTGCTGCATTAGCAACCCCTCCAACACCACCCGGCCCCATGCTTAACGCTGCTTTTGTTGCTGCTTGCGAAGGTACGCCGGTCATAGCTGACATTCCTTTTTCAAACAATGGCTTGCCATACTTCATAGCCATATCACCGCCTTCATCAACTGCAGTGTTCATGCCTCTGTCTAATGCTATTTTACTTGCGCGTTGTAATGCAGAAGGTTCATTTCTAGGCGCAACACCTCGCGGCGCTTGAATTGGTGTAATCTGCATAGGGCGATTTCTTTTCATCAATTCTGCATTTAAACCAGTTATAGCCATATCTACTTACCCCCTGTTTGTGTAGTTGTAGTAGACTTAGGCGCTGCCCCTGTAATTCGACCAAAGAAACGGTCAAGCGCAGTGTCTTGCGCTGAAAGTTCAGCTTGCGTTTGATTTTGTAAAGACGAACCAGTATCTGCTAATTGTTGTATTCCTGAGTCTGAAAATGCTTGACGCTGTTTTTGATACTCACCCGCACGACCTGCTAAAGCAGATGCCATAGCTTTTTGACTACGTGCAGAACCAAGATTACCTGCTGCATTTGCGGCTCCTAGATTACTACCTACTAATCCCATTAAAGAAGATTGTTCTGCTGCACGGGTATCATATAAACCTGTGCCTTGCATTTTATCCATTGCTGCTGCTTGACTTGCGTTTAACGCATCAGTTTGTTGTTCATTTAAAGCTGCCACTACGTTACCCGGATTTTTTAACTGATCTTCAAGTAAATCTTTAGATACGCCTAACCCATATTGTAAGTCAGGTTTAAATTCTGCATCAATACCTGATACAGTAGTTGAGCTACCGCCACCACCACCACTTCCCATATTTATCTCCTATTATACTTTTCCATGCACACCTTGAAAAGGTATTGCGTTATATTTTTTAATTAAAAACTGAATGTATTTATCTGACTCAGTTCCTGCTCGGATAGTGTCGGCTCTCCAATAAGTACCGCCTTGTTCTTTTACATGCTTAATCATATGATTAAACAATCTAGCTACTGTAAAAGCATTATTATAACTTTGATCTGTAATACATTCTTTAACATCCATAATCCAACTATGATTATAAAAATTTCTAAAAGCAGAAGCAAGCATAAATCCTCTAAGTGAGTTATCACTTGCATAATCTCCTATAGCAAGAAATAAAGCGTTGCCTTTGTTTTGTTCTTCCACATGATGTGCTATGTGTTGTAACCAGCAACGCTCATTTCTATCGTATAGTTGATGTTCTAGCTTTTGTAATGAAGTATCCATAAGTTTTATACACTCATAAATGCTATTGTCCTCAATAAATTTTATCATTCATTTACCTTTGTTTGCAAATCTGCAAAATTAGTTGCTGTACTAATATCATTAATTAACTTTAAATTTTTTTCTTCAAGCTCATTTATTAAATTAACTAACTCAAATAAAGTAATATCTAACGTACTATTTTCAGTAATAGGAGCTAATTGAATTGCCATTATTTAGCACCTCCTTTATTAATGCCTAACTGAAAGCCAGAAATATTCCATGCATTTGTATTTGTACTTGTATAACCACTACTTGTATCTGCAATAGCGTCATCTATTCGAATATTAAGAAAACGACCTGTTGTTCTTATATCCGTTTTATACGAATTTGCAACAATAAAACTATTAACAGTTAACTTATTAGCCTTAGCATTTGATTGTGTATTATCTTCAGCAGCTGTTAAATAAGCATTTTCGCCAGGGTTATTAGTAGCCCTAGCTCTTACCTGTAAGGTAGCTCTATTTAAAGTTCCACCTATTGTGCTTGCAGTACCTCCATCTGCCCACAATGCAATACTATTTAACGTTTCAGTATCAAAGTTAGGCGTTATTGACATTTGTTGTCTTTCAATGTAAGACACATATGGTGTTCCTGCAAAAGTGTAACCTAAGTCGGCTGCTCTAATACGATTAAATAAAGTCCCACTATTATATCCACTTTGAATAAAAATAGGAAATAACTTATTAGGATTAATATTGTTTGATGACCAAGGTCTTACATTATCAAAAACAGTATTTATTACTGTACCTGTAGTATTCTGAGTAGGTGTACTTGTAGGTACTGTAATTCCTTCACTTGATGCTATTAAAGTTGTAGTAGTAGGCGATACTGAAGCATTTATTACTTGAGTAAAAGGGCTAAGCCCAGTAATATAATTTGCAGTAGCTCCGAATTGACTTGGAGTTACATTAATTGTTGTCGGATTTATTAAATCATCAGCAACTATAAGTAATAAATTATTAACATCTAATACTGCTAATGCGTCTCGCATCGCTTGCACCATAGCTGTAATCGTACCATTTTGTTTTGCTTGTTCAGAAGTATTAGTTCTGTCAAGATCTTTTTCAGGATCATAATACAAATTAAGATAATCTGCATCTGAAACAGCAGCAGTTCCACCATAAGGTAAATCATTTGCTGCAGCTGTAAAACTAGGATCTAATAATCTACCCGGCCCTTCTCCATAATGCCTATCAAATATAACTGAAGACCCTAAAGCTGTATTTAAAGTAATAGTCATTCGTGTAAGTTTTGAAAATACTTTATCAATACCATCTACTACTGTAATATTTCCTGCTACCGAATTAGATATTAACGGAGTTACAGTAGTCCCTGCTCTAGTGTTTCCGGGTGATACTGTATAATTAAATTCACCTGAAATTACACCTCTATTAACTGCAGTAAACGTTAATACTTCATTAGTTCTAGCTACTGTAAAATATGTAGTGTCTGTCCAAGCTGTTTCTAATGCTGTTGCAATTTCAATAGCAGTTATTTCTGCTGTGCTTTGAGTTGGAGGATCATATGCAGGGTATGCTACTAGATTATTAAATGTAACACTGACTGGATTCCCTAAAGGTGGGCTTAATATTATTGTATCTGTAATATCATAAACAGGTAATCCAGTTTGTGTAGATACAATTGTAAAACTTGCATTAGTAGCTGATAACTCTGTAGGTAAAGGTCTCCCTACTATAGATTCAGCAGAAAAAGTAAACGCTACAGGATCAGGACTGCCTATTGCTGCAGCTGTAGCAGTAACCGTTGGGTTGCCTCCTACTTTACTTCCTACCCAATTTGCATTTGCAGTAATAATTGGAGTTAACGCACTACCTATTGAATCAGCTGACATTGTTGAAGCTGTATTGCTTAGCGTAAACGTTGACGTATCACCATTTGGAAAATTAACAGTAAATGTAGGTCTCCCAAAAGTACCTGTTGTTCCTGATTGGGTAACAAAGGTGTTTGACGAAATTGAACCACCAAATTCAGTAGATAAATAATTTACATTATTATAAGTTGTAAGATAAGCAATTGTAAACGCAGTATGCGTTCCTCCTTTAGTAGAGATAAATTCTAAACGAGAAGATGTACTACCATTTATTCTTGATACTGAATAAATAGAATTAGCATCTCCATTAAAAACAGCTTTTTGTTGTAATTTTAAAACAGCATTATCAGTAACCGCTTCAGTTAAATTTAATCCTGTATCAAAAGTAATTGTTTCATCAATAGCTGCATGAACACCAACAGATTCTGGTGCAGTAATTCGCATACTAATTGCAGGGCTTTCAGCTGCACTTATTCCATAAACACCAATTCCTGTTGTTACACTAACCGCTTGTAATACATGCGTAATAGGACTTCCAGAAACTGGATTTGATATTGCTAAAATGCAAGAAGGATTTGTAAAAAGTCTTGGCCCAGGAACTGCAGATTCTAAGGTTATTTGTTGAGAGCCTGTTATTGTTGCAACCCAATCTGATAAAGCAAAATTATTATTAATATAATTTACTATATAAGTTTTAAAATTTGAAAAAGTAACAATCGTATTATCAGGAATAGAGTTACCAATTGCAAGTTTAGCAGGTATTGAAACGGTTCCGATAGTTGAATCACCTACTAATGTATAGCTAGCACCTCCATCTAAATAAGTAGTTCCATTTTGATCATACCTAAATTGTGTTGTGCTTAAAGTAGGAGTTGTAATAGTTGATTTAGCATTTACAACATTTGGACCAATATTAGGAGAATTATTGTTTGTAGGATCAAAATGAATTTCAATAATCTCTTCTTTATCAATTGAAACTGTAGATGATAATGTATTAGTTATATCATAAATTTGTTCTGCGCCAGCTACTCGTCTCGGCGTATTACCATTGATAGTGACGCTTTGAGTTTCGCGAGTACCTGTATTACTGTATCCTGCATTTCCTGAATTGCCTGTAATAGCAATCGTTGCATTTGGCAAACCACCACCTTTAATTGGACCCATATCCCCCGAAGCAACCGAATCAAGTTCTCTAATTGTCCATGTATTGTCTCGATAATTCCAAATAAGAGCTTCATCACATTCGCCTCCCGTTGAATTAAGTGTAGGATAACAAATCCAAATTTCATTTTGTTGATGATTTTGTATAATAAATAATTGTTTTTCATGAATTGGATTAAGATTATTATAAAAATAATTATTAATTCTTTTTGTTGCTAATGATCTTATATTTCCTGGATTTCCAGAAAATTCATAAATATCATTAGACCCAACAACAAAATGTTTACCATCATATTCTTTAACTGCACCTGTTACTAAACAACCATACTCATCTGTTACTGGTTTAAACGAAACAGGCCGTGATAAGCTACCAGTAAGCCGCATTGCATGAATACTGTCTGTACTATAAATATATAAATTGCCTTGTACAGATTTCATTTCCTGAATAACATTAGTTTCCGAAAGAGTAAACTCGTCGGCTGTACTTACACCTGAAGAAAACGGATTCCAATTATTAGGCACTGATCCCGGTACTGCAAGATCCGAAGTTCTTACAACTCCTGACAAACGTCTAATTATTGAACTACCATCTGTTTCAGTAAGATCTCCTGCTACCAAAAGATTACCAAATGACTCTACAATTCCCGCCCTTACGTTTACAGGATTTCTAGACTCAATAACAACTTTAATTGTATCTCCTACTGATAAACCACCTACTACTAAAACAGTAGTGTTAGTGCTAACATCAGTATAAATTTGAAAATTATTACCTGTTACAGTGGGTATTGAAGCTGGATAATCGCCCGGAACAAAATTAGCTGTGTTAGTAGTTCCAGTGCCTGCAGGTGTTCCTGCTTGTGCTGATTTATTATTAGTCCCGGTTACATTAATTTGATTTATTGAAAAATCTACTAATTGACCGAGATCAAAAACATTAATTGAACCATCTACAAATGTATCATTTACAATTGTTTGTTCAACATTATAGCTATCCCAACCAGGAAGCTCTGCTAATACAATATTATTAATATCTGTGTTACCCGGCGTATCTAAAATATAATGCGGTTTATCAATACCATTATTAATAATAAAAGTAAAACCACCACTAAATAAAGTATGTTGCCAATTACTTGCTGTAAATTGAAAACCATTACCACTATTAAGTGTTGAGGGAGTAATATCTCTTTGTGTACCCGTATGGTCTTGAATATAGATAGCCTGACCTATTGTAACTCCTGCAGAAACTTTATCAACTACCCACAAATAATAAACTCCAGTAGGTTGTAAATTAGGATTTTCCCAAACTGCAAAATATCTTGTTTGCCCTGCTAAACCTGCAAGATTATCTAATAGCAATTCGCCTTCTATTTTTCGCGCTGCTCCATCTTTAAACCTTATATTTTTTACATCTGAAAAAATATTTTGAGCTAAAGCAACAGGAGGGGTATCAATAACAACCCCTTTCGATGCAATATCGACAACAGAAATAATTTCTTCTGCCATTTTTACCCCTCCGTTATATAATCGTTAAGCGCACTCTTTTTGGCCAGTAAGCGGGTCGATAAAGCAAGCTTCTGCCTTTCCCGTTTCTTCAACCATTGTCTGAGTTTCGCTAGATATCTTCGTTTCTTCTTCCACGGTTTCGTTAAGTATGCCGAACCTTTTACCACTAAGTCTGAACGTTGTACATCCTTTCGCGTTGCCTTTCCAGGCATCAACATAGACCTGTTTGAACTCATCATACGTTACATCGTCTCCTACATTGCAAGTTTTAGAACAAGCTGAATCAACGTAGTTTTGTGCCAGTAAGAGAACTTTCAGGTGGTCTTGTACACTAATATCGTTAGCACCGCGACCTTCAACACCTTTAGAATAAGCATAATCCATAACGCGTTCAACCTTTGGACCTTCAAATGTTTGTATTGTCCTGTCATAGTAATGACTAAACACAGGTTCAATACCGCTTGATACATTATCTGCACACAAGCTAATAGTTCCTGTTGGTGCTATACTAGTCAAGTGACTATTACGCATACCGTTTTCTTTAATTAAAGCAATAACATCTGGGCTTAGTGTATTAATAAAATGACTATCTAAGTATTGCTCAGTGTATAAAGGAAATGTTCCTTTTTCTTTTGCAAGATTTGCTGAGGTACGATAACACTCATCTCTCAGCGTTTTAAATACTGCTTCCATCCAAGCAAGAAATTTATCTGTCCCATAAAGGTATCCGAGCATTTCTCCAGCATTAGCCAATCCTGTAACACCGAGTCCCATTCTTCTTTTGTTGCGTGCTTCATCTTCTTGTTCCTTCAGCGGATAAATAGTACGATCTACGACATTATCCATTGCACGAACTACTTCTTTAATGTCTGCTGACATTTGAGCATAGTCAAAAGTGTTATGATCATATTCGTCTTCAATTACATACTTAGTTAAATTAAAAGAGCCTAATAAGCAAGCTCCGAAAGGTGGGAGTGGTTGTTCACCACAAGGATTAGTAGCTGCAATATCTTCACAGTACCATAAGTTATTCATTTCAGCAATACGATCAATAAACAAGACACCAGGCTCTGCCCAATCCCAAGTTGATTCCATAATCTCATCCCAAAGATGATTAGCATCAATTGTTTCGTATACTTTGCCTTCAAACACTAAATCAAAGCCTTCACCTGTTTCTAAACATTCCATAAACTTATCTGTAATGCCTACAGAAATATTAAACCCTGTTAGCTTATCGTTGTTACGCTTAGCCCGAATAAAATCGTATACGTCAGGATGATCAATACGTAATACGCCCATCTGTGCGCCTCTGCGATGACCACTGCTAGCAATTGTTTGACAAATAGAATCATAGATGCCCATAAATGATACTGGACCACTTGACTGAGACTCAAGAGAAACAATCATATCTCCACGAGGTCTAATGTGACTAAAGTCATAACCAATACCACCACCACGGCGCATTGTTTCTGCTGCCTGTGTAGCACGAAGCATAATACTATCCATTGAGTCTTCAATTGTACCACTTACAAAGCAATTATAAGCAGTAGTAATACGAGGACTACCCATAGCGTTTTGTACTCGACCAGCAGGTAAGAATCTTAGTTTACCTAAAATATCTTCTAATGCATACTGGTGTACATCGTTGTCACAGAGTGCTTTTGATATGCGTTTTATTTTACCATCAAACGTCTCATCTTTTAATCTGTATTTCATCTTATCAATTTCTTCTGAAATAGGCATTGATGGGCCTGTGTACTCTGTGTTTCTCATGTCTGTAACCTCTATAATATATAATGACGATTTTCCCCTTATAGGGCGTTTTATATACTACGCATACGGGCTACAAGTCTATCTGCTCGATTAGTTACTTGTTGATACCAACGACTATCAACCATTTCAACTGCAGCCCGATGATAATCACCAGCATCTACAGCAGCCTTCATACCTTTAAATTTACTAAGACGCGGTCTTCCCATATTAAACATCATATTAGCAATAATTAATTGAGCTTCTTCAGGCAAAACGCTAAAGTTGGAGTATAGCTGTGCGCACTCCGATAACACAATTTCGACATCTTTAGCGAAGCACTCATTGACTCTATCTTCTGAGACTGGTGTGCCAACTTCCTGTCCGTATTCCATATCGCTAGATAGAATAAGATGACCAATACCAAATGTAGGGAGACCAAGGTGATCAAGGTAGATTTCATACTTGCATCCTTCATCTATTTTTAACTCTTCTCTAAGTTTATCTATGTTCATGCGGTCCTCACTGTAGCTGCTTTAGTATTTTTAACGTACTGCTTACCTTTTTTCATGCCTTCACGTTTCTTTTTAGTTGTTGCTGCATATTGTTTTGCAGTAAGACTATTACGTTTAGCTTTAGGTAAGTATCGTTCACCTGTAGCTTTTGCACCTACAATAGAATTGTTACCGCTTTTAGTACCCCAATCTGCTTTTCCCCAATTATAAAGCGATTGCGCTTCTTTAGAAAGCGGTCCTACTTTTAATTTTTTCTTTGGTTTTGGTTTAGGAGTAGAAAAAGTCATGCTGACGTATATCCTCCCCCTCTAGCTTTATATTCTTTAGCAACTGCCTGCATAAGTCTTGCGCTTACTTGTCCGGGTTTGCCATATTTACCGCTTGCTTTTAATCTTTCAAAAATTGCTTTACGTAATGCTGGCTTAGTATAATTGCCTGCACTATTAACTGTACTTTTTTTCTTTTTCTTTTTTGCTAGTGGTCCTGGATTTTTTCTCATTTAGCTTTTCCCTTTACTTTTTCAAATGTTCTAAGACCACCAAGACCAAGCATACCCATAAGTACAGTCATAAGACTACCCATGTCAAAGGTAGGAAGCTCTGGTATCATAACTCCAAGATAGGCACAAAGAAACATTGTTATAGGAGCTAACACAAAGTGCCATGCCAAGGCAATACCGCATGTCCAACCTATAAAAGGTCTCCATCCAGCTACAAATATACTTTTATGTTTGGCTTCTTCTCTATTAATTGCCAGTTGTCCTTTAGCTAACTCTTGAGCATGGTTTTCAGCCATTGTAGCGACTTCATGAGCTAACTTATTTTTCATGTCTTTATCTTCTATAAACTTACCAAGAAGATTACTGACTGGTCCTATTAAAGCAGTAAGCATTATATGTGTTCCAGATGACAGTGATTAGAGCCTACAGGCACATTGACAGTTTTTACAGCACCCATTTCGCATGAACTTAATAACATTATAGACATACTTAATAAAGCCAATTTGTAATAGTTTTTCCTTAAACATTTCATACTCCTTTATTTATCCTCTTTTTTAATTTTACATTTAAATCTGCATCAAGACTATTTTTTATAAATATAGATATGGCGAGATGTGTATCACCAAAAAATAATAACCTATCTCTATAATACAATCTTCCTTTCCTATCTAGTTCTAACCTAAATCCGTTGTCCTCATATACACTCATTTGTTTAACCACATTGCTCCTAATATCGCTATAAAGCCAACAACAATACTTATAAGGCTAAATATAGCAACAGCATCACCTATTTGTCGTCTTAGCTTTTGTTGTGCATAAACTTGTTTTTGTCTTTCTTTTCTTATTTTACCTTCCATAGCCAGTAACTCATCGTATGCTCCTGGACCATGTGTCATGTTTAGAAAAACCTTGAGTTCATATCTTTGTTCCTCAAATTTCTTTTTGGCTGCGTAAGCTTGTAAGGCAGTTGCTTCAACAGAGTCTTTACCAAATAACTTATCAAACACTCCTGGGTTCTTTGCTTGTTTCTCTGCATTGTCAACATCTGATACTGCTCCCATCCATCTCGATAGGTCTCCAGCCATTTGTTCTAAGTCTCTACCTGCAGCAAAGCCTGCTTTGATAGCAGAGAAGGCTTTACCAGCTACTCCTACTGCCAGTGATACCGTTACTGGATCTACCATTTAATACACCTTTGTTTTATTATTTACCTTTTTAGGTTCACATACAGCAGTATATTTCCTCGGTGTATCTTGCTGTACTATTACATTACTGTTTATCCTATTTGCAAAATATAAACATCTATCAATATTTTTAAAATAGGTTTGATCAATCTTTGCTGTTCCTAAGTAAGTGATGAGTGCAAAGACAAGTTCCATTATTTCATAACTATTGCTACGACTAAAGCAATTACACCAAATGTGCTTGCCATAGACATAGCCTCTAGTCTCCACATGCGTTTATCTAATGCACAGAGTTTTTCATCTACTTGTTTGTATCTCAAAGCACACTCTTTTTCATGTGCTTCGAGTTCTAATTGTACTTTAAGTTCAGGTGTCACTTCCATCTTCTGTTTCATTTTCATTCTCTATAGATAAGGTTAAGGTTTTGATAAACGATTCTTTTGCTATCTCAATCTGATCAAGTTGAAATTTAGCATTATTAGACTTATTAGTTAGATCTTTAATTTGAGCAACTAAATATTTTTGCTTATCATCAAAATCCTCTAGTTTATATTCTTTTTTGTCTATGATTATTTTTTCTTCTGACATATTGTCCTCCTTTTTGTTATTCCTAAGTTGGTTTAAATAATATTATAGCTTCTTCTGGGGTTAACTTTTCTTTAAGTGTCACCCCAGTGTATTAGCTTTTCCAGTATGTTCTGCCAGTTGCAATGACTGCATTAATACGAGTGAGATCTTTACCTGCATATTTATCGTCAAGTATTTCTGATTCTAAACTCATAATAATATTACCAACATTACTTTTCTTTTCTTCATCCGT
>WLWE01002803.1_pt1 | contig 10753 bp, 17 predicted proteins | sample 6718301 | NCBI WGS metagenome assembly WLWE01 (sample SAMN12718691, study PRJNA515312) | sponge metagenome | isolation source: marine sponge | host: Mycale hentscheli | place: New Zealand: South Island, Marlborough, Capsize Point | collected 2003-05-01 | reverse complement strand
TCATGCGAGTGCTTGTACGAGCTAGTTGAAGTTCCGCTGTAGGCAAGAAGAGGCTCAATCCCTGAATCCCAGTCCACGCCTCCAGAACGCGTTGCTACGAAGCGCGGCGCAGCAGTGGCTCGTTGACCGTCCCAAGTCCATGCTCCTGCATATCCACTTAGGTCGTTGAACTTCATGCCGCCGTTGAAGCGAAAAGCGCCCCTCAAAATGGTGGCGGGTGCAAAAAGCACAAAGTTGCCAATTGATAGCTCGTAGCAACTGCTGACACCAAGCAGTCCTGTAACCGATAGGCCAGTGAGGAAGTCCCGTCCAGCAAAGGTCATCGACGACCCGCTGCTTGGGCCGAACCGCACAAAGAGAAACCTGTACCAGTCGCCTTGCGCGCTAAACGGCTCTTGGAAGCCTCGTAGCGTAGGCTTCACATTATTGTTTCCTGGCGATGCTCCCACAAGGTCGCCGCCCAAGCCGAACTGATACTCCCCACCCAAAATGTAGACGTTGCCATACACACCGTTCTCAATGGTGACGGGTGCTCCCAACGTCCCATATGTGTTGCTGCCATCGACAACAGCCACAAGGCCGACTGACATTACGCTGTCGGCACCGCTGTAGTTCTGATTGGTCCAAACCAGCACACGAGTCAATTGACCGTTGACTGTTGGCTTCTGTACCGCAACAAGCCCTGTGCTGTGGTTGCCCCACGCAATGAAGTCCACAGCCCGGCCAACGTCTGTATCGTCACCCGCCGAGTCATAGGTGACGCACGGCATGCAGCGCAGCTCTGAATAGATTTGGATCGGGCGAATCGCGTCAGTCTGATCAATGCTCAGCGAGTCAGTTTCGCTTCTGAACCAATCGCGGAACCCACACTGATCAATCCACAGCGTTCCGTGGTCTTGCTTGCTTTGCCTGTCGAAGGCCGTCAAGCGGACAGCGTTGTCGGCCTCGGTCGGCACTGTGTTCTCTGGCGTCGTGAACACCAAGCTCTGACACATGATGTTGTCGAAGTACGGCATCGACTCTTCGTCGGCGTACACCTCAAGCGAGCGCAGCTGTCTACGCGAACTGCCTGTGCCGTTGCTGAAGAACACAAGGTCGCGGACGGGAAGGGGCACGCCGCTGCCGCCGCCAGTTGCCGAGTTGAACGTCAGGCCCTTCTTGAGGATGTTGCGGTTCCCGTCGTAGCTGTTGCCAATGCGCAGAATCAGCCCCGGCACATCTTCCATGAGCTCGAAGATGATCGGCACGCCGCGACCGCCGAGGGCAACGCCACTACTATTGAGAGCGTTCCAGAACGTGCTGACCTGCTGGACAAGGTCTGCGTTGTCAAAGGGCTGCTCGTCGTTGTCCCCCCAACGTCCGTTTGGCGCCACGTACGTCGCTGAAGTCCCTACAACTCTGTCAACGCGGTCTGAATAGATCTGGAACCGGACAGCCCCAGCAATGGCTGGCGGGTCAGGCACATGGTCTTGGAGGTCGCCTACAGCTGTGATCACGTACGCGTCTGCTGCGCCAACGATAGGGGTCGCGGCCTGCTGGCCAACCTGCACGTCCGTGATGACGCCGCGAGCAAATCCAGACAAGCCTACTGTGCCGCCGTTCGTCGAGTCAGCCAGCGGGGTGAGCGTTACTTCTGCCTGTTGACTTCCCGCTGGGATCCTGATGAGCGTGGGCGGCGTACCAAACAGGTCTAGGTCAATCGTTGCGCTAGCCCACTCAATGAACACCTGAACGTCCACGCTCAACGCCATCGAGCTCGTGACGCCAACGGTGTAGTCGTCCAGATACGTGTCGCTGGTGTACGTGTAGCCCGGCTTGTCAAACTGCACGGTGAACGAAGGTGGGACCTCGTCAGCCAGGATCGTCGCAACGTGCGTTGAAGACGCGGCCTCAACCAAGGTCACCTGACCGGATTGGTAATCAGGAGCAGCGGCTACGAGCTGCAGGAAAGCCTCTTCTTGACCTTCAAGCTCGGCGTCGATCACTGGGGTCAGCGTGAAAGTTGCGCTGGTGTCTGTACCGCTGATGGTGACCGTCTGACTGGCGGCAGGCACAAGCGTGAAGTCTTCGCCCTCAACGGCTGAACTAGGGGAGACGACCTCAACCGTGAACTCTGCCGACAGCTGCTGCGTGAACTGCTGAGCTTGATGGGTGACTTGCAGCTCAAGCTGCTGACCGCCCTCTGACGTTGTGCTGCTAGACGTTTCCCAACTGAGTCGCCTTGTGCCTTGCGGGTAGTCCGAGATCGCAACAACGACCTGCGGAGTCTCCGAACCTGCCACTACGGTTGCGGGAAGATCCGCCAGCGACAGCTGGAAGTTGTCTGGCTGTGTAGGCGTTGGCGAGTTGTAGCCAGAGCTGGCGTTGCCTTGGAAGGGCACTGCAACTGAAGACTCACCCTCCGGGATGGTGACAGACGGCGGGCTCGTGACACGCGCCGCATACTCCACCTGCTCCGCAACGGGCACCGCAAGGCTTACAGTGATGCCCCCTACAGGCGCGGCCCGACTCGCAGTCAGCTGAATCGTCGCGGGGCGAAAATCCAGCGCGGTGCAGTTGACGCGATTCGTGCTGAAGTTGAGCTCCGTGTCGCCGCCCACGTCGTCGTTGATGGTCAACGTGAACACGCCACTGGTCACGTCCAGCGTCTGAACGTCGAACCCTTCTTGCGCGATCTGCTCCACGGCAGACAGCTCTAGGACCAGAGTTGTGGTAGCCCCAACAGCGGGCTCGATAAGCCCAATGACGAAGTCTGCCGAGGTACTGCCTACAGGAATGGTGACCTGCGTCTGCAGCGTGTAGTTGACCCCCTCTACTGCCGTGGTATCTGTCGCGTTGACCGTCAGCGTTACGTTGATGGGCACTACGTGCGCTTGCGGCTGACCTTGAACTTCAAGGTTGGCTCGCAGCACGTACTCGATCCCAGTGTCAAGCACCGTCGCCTCTGACACAGCAAAGCCAATTGCCGGGGGAGTTATCGCCTGCGAGCCGCCTGAACCACCTCCACCAACAGACGTGTCGTCGCTCAGCACCACGCGTGTGCCTTGCCCGCTGTCCCCGACGTTCAAGATCTTCGCGAAGCTCATGCGAATGCGCTGTCCTCGACGACAAGCCTCATCTGCAGCAGCGGGCGTTGCTTGCCACTGAACCGTCCGTAGACGCTGATCAACACTTGATTGCGCGGCCCAAGCCCAGCGTTCGGCCAGTCAAGCTCAAGCGCAGAGCTGTTGGCACCAATCGTGAGCTTGCCATTGGCGCCCTGCCCAGCGACAAGCCGAACGAAGAGCAAGGAGTCTGCAGCCTTGATGCCGCTGCTACCGCTAAGGCTGATGAAGAGCGGGTTTTCGCCAGTTGCTGCCGTGAGGTCGATTGGCGTGCCGTCTGCCTCAAGCAGCTGAATCTGCCGCGAGTAGTACACACCGCGCATCCATCTGTCCGTGACCGCGAGCGCGGGTAGCTGGGCTGAGTCAGTCATTGGTCTTGGTGCGTCGCAGCAGTTCGGTGAGGGCGAGCTCGATGGTCTCCGTGCTCGCCTGTTGGCGCTCGTTGGCCGCGTGCATCTCGGTGCAGAGCGTGTGCAGGTCGCTCACAATCGACGCGTCCTGCTGAGCTCGCTTGGTCTGCGCCTGAAGCCAGCCCTGGATGTCAGGTTGGAGCTCGCGGAGCAAGCTGACGATGCGCAACACCACAGGCGCGGTTGCAAGCGCGATGCCTGCTAGGTCGAGGAAGGGCATGGGCGGTTGCTGAAGAGCTAGGGCTCTCATGACTGCGACGCCTCGGCGTACCGGTCAGAGGCTCGTGTGCGGGCCAGGGTGCTACGCACGGCTCCAGGGGTGCTGAGAGTCACGGACACCCACAGCGCGCTGCAGGCGCCCACACGGGCCGCTCCAGCTAACGTGGTGAGCGTGGTGGGCTGCTGCAGGCTCACGATCAGGTCCAGCCCGCAGGCAAGCAGCATCATGGCGGTGAAGACCAGCCACGAGTGAGCTGCCTGTGGGTGATACATCGAGCACCGCAGGCGGCTGAGCCGACGAGCTGTGTCGAGTAGCACCGCGAGCGCCACGAGCTGCAGCAACACTAGTTCTGCTCCCCGCGCCCATCGAGGACGGTCTTGAAGGACTCGACGATGTCCTCGCCTGCACGGGTGAACACCACGGTCGAGCCCTGCTCGCTGAGCGCGTCTTCGAGCTGCTCCTGCTGTTCGGCTCGGAGAACCCCGGTCGCTGCCATGATCGTCTCGCGGTAGCTCTTGGCCTGCGCTGCCGTGATCGTGTTCGACGCCTCGGCCTGCAGCAGGTCGTTGAGCGCCGACATGCAGTCGCTGTAGCTGGTGAGCTCCGGCAGGTTGAGCGTCTCGCTCGGAGCCGGGCACTTGTACGGCGTGCCAGCCGTGTAGCGCAGCACTAGCTCGACGGCGGAAGGGTTGCCCTCGCGCGCGCTCTGCACCAGCTGCCCCATGATCGCAGGGATGTCGCCGTCTTCGATGCTGGCGTGCACGAGATTGCGCCACGCCGCCGCTGTGATGGGCCTCACGCCCGGTCTGTCGATCATCGCTCTAGCCTCTCGTCTCGAAGCTCGAAGAGTGCGTCGATGTGCGCGACGCGGGAACACTCAGGGCAGGCCACCTTCATCGGCACGCGTGAGTGCTCGACGCGGTCCTCGTCATCGAGAATGCACTCGATCATGTCCGCCATCGTGATGTAGGAGGTGACCTCGTAGTTGCGCGCGACCGGCTTGATCAGAGCTTCGCGTAGCTCCAGGGTCAGGCCGAGCTCGTGGCCGCTGTGCCACAAGGCGTCCGCGAGCTTGCGCTGAGCACGTAAGACGTTGCGCTCCCGATCCACGTCGTGATCGAGCGCCTCGTTCAAGTGGTACAGCGCAGCTCGCAGATCCTTCTGCATCAGATCTCGTAGATGACAGCGTCAGGCAGACCTTGGCGAGCTCGCGCCATACGATTGCCGATCTCAATGTACGAGGCCGAGGTGAAGTGGTTGTCGCCGTTCATCGCAAGGTCATTGACGTTGACGAATGCTGCGTTGCGGAACCTTGCCTTAATGCGGCCAAACGCGTCCTGCAGCTGGCGCTGACGATCAAGCTCAAACGCACCGATCTGCGGCTCGACGATGATCATGTTGGGCGTCTTGTTGGACGGGAAGTTTGCGAACCCAGCCATCAGGTCATCGTAGAACGCGGTGAAGTCCGACAGCATTTGCGAGTTGCCTAGGTGCTTGCCTGAGGCACTGAACATGTTGACGTAGAGGCAGTCAAAGAATGCCCGCCCACGTCCGGCGTACACGCCTCGGTAGAAGTTGATCGTCCCCTGCAGGTTGGAAAACAGGCTGCCGTTCGCGCCGTCTCCGTTGCTGTCTGGGTGAAACGAAGCCACAGTCTCTTGGGATAGAAACTCTGGAGCAGCTGCGTAGGTCCCTGGTGAACCCGGCTCAGCAAACGACCCATCGAAGTAGCGCCTTGCGGTGATCTTGCGCCCAGGCTGCGCGCCGTTTGCCGCGTACTTGAGATTGATGACGCCTCCTTGCTGGCTGCCAGTGTCCGATGCACCTGCGCCCGGTGCGCCGATGTCAGACGCTGCGACAGTTAGATCAGACAGCCCTGGGTCGAGATTTTCCCTGTACCAAGGAAGCAGCCCAGCAATCGCTGACCACGTTGGGTCGGTCGTCCCGTCATCAGGCGCGGCCTCGCCTACAGGGTGCGCGCCAAGGTCCTTTGTGACCGGAATGTACAGGTGACTGGTCCCAGGAAGTAGCGACCCGTTGCGGCCCACAGTTCTGTCGAGGGAGAGACTGTTGCGATCCGTTGCTTTGTACCAGTTGCCAGACATCAGCGCGCCACGCAGCTCGAAGTCCGCGCCGCTGTACTCGCCTTGCGCGTACGCAGGCAGCAGCTCTGCGAGGTCATCGCTCCACGGCGCGTCGGTCCCCACCATGTTGCTGTCGCCAATGAACACGTTGAACAGGTACGGGCAGTCTGCGCCACGGAAGCCGCCAGCCGGGATCGTGGGAGTTGTCGATTCGTAACCGTTGGGGATGGTGGGGCGCACCACACCGTCAAGCGTCTGCACGCGGAAGCGAGTGCTCATGAGTCCAGCTCCTCCTTCAGAGCCGAGGTCGAGGCCGAAGCCTGGGGAGCGAGTGCAGCCTTGCGCCTCGCCTTGAATTTGCGCCGCCCAACCTCTCCGAGGAGCAGCGCGCCGATGAGCTCGACGATTGAGCGGGGGTCGCCTGACAGCAGCGACGGGAACCAGCCGATGGCCTGCTGCGGCCCTCGATCACGCGAGTAGGTGTTGCGGTACGCGATCAGCGCGCGCTCGTCCTGCTGCAGCCGAGTGAGCAGCGCCTTGTCAGCGGGGGCCAGCGGCGTGCCGTCAGCGTCGTCCGCTTGCAGCAGCTCGATCTGCTCCCGCATGGACAGGAGCTCCGCGTCGAGCCGCTCGGCGTCAGCGAAGGACATGCACGAGCTCGTCGCCAGCACCGCAGCGGTAGCGGAGGCGAGGGCGAGGCCGCGAAGCGCCGACGCCCGGCGCCGGAGCGTGCGAGTCTCAGCAGCCACGCTTGCCCCGCTTGCTGCCCGCCTTCTTCTTGCCGCCGCTCTTGGGCTTCATCTTCTTTTTGCCCCCGTAGGAGCCCTTCGCGTTCATCGGTGCCATCGCGCTGCTGTGGTCTGGGTTGAGAGCGATGGAGGGTGAGAGGTGCCACCGCCGTCCTCATCGTGGGCAAGCGTGTCAACAATCCGCCACCATTCCTGGGGGAATTGACAGCGACATGCGTCTGTAAGTCCCTAATTGACCGACATTTGGCGTATGTGCGCAGGAAATGCTTAGGCTGCCCCTACATGTCCCTCCGTGTATCACCGATACTATCTGTGGCGAGGGAGTTCTCCCTGCGCCGAGTCCCGTACTCCAGCCGTTCACCCCTCCACTCATATGCAAGTCACCGAAGCTCTCTCCAACCTCTCTGAGGCCCTCACGTACGTCAGCACCTCCCTCGACTCCCTCGACTCCCTGGAGGGCGGCGAGTCAAGCCTCGCCCTCGGGGCGGACCGAGTCCGCATGGCTCTGCGGGAGGCTATCGTTGCGGTCAACGGGCTCCCTGAGACCTCCGCAGACTCAGCGGAGCACCTCACGCCGACGCAACGCCCCCGGGTCACCGTCGCCATCGGTGAGCTCCGAGGTGGGATCTCCGCTGCCGCTATCGCGTGGCGTGCCTCGACCGCGCGCAGTGGCGAGGGACACCTCTCCCGGGTTGTCGCCGCGACCGCCGGCGTCCGTACGATCCTCGAGATGGTCGATATCCAGCTCCGCTTCCTTGAGCACAGCCTCCGCACTGACGGTCGTGACCTTGAGCGTGAGTGGTACACCGGCTGACAGCAGGCAGCAGCTCACCTCGAACCCCTCACCCCCAACCACCTGACAGCCATGTCCAACAACCCTCACGAGCCCGTTGCCAACTGGAGCGGTCGCGGCGTCAAGCGCGACGAGCACGGTCACCCGTACGTCGGCACGAGCCGCGCTGGTGTCGAGTGGTACTTCCGCGCACCCACCTTCACCCGGGTCGGCTTCCTCCAGATGTGCGACCGCTTCGACGAGCGAGAGTGCTACGTCGAGCGCGGCTTGACCGCCGACGTTTGGGGCGACGCCACGCCGTACGGGGAGTGCCCGTGCCGCGAATGCCGCCGACTGCGCACCGAAGCCTGATTTTGCCGTTCGGTCGCGTCGCTGTTCCCGCTGTCACTTATGTGCGGGGCGCTGTGCCTCGCTCCTATCCCGCTTTCTCTTGCCCCTTTGTCTTGATGCAAGACCCTGCCCTTCCGGCTATCCGCGAGCTTGGCCGTGAACTGAACGCAGCCTTCGCTGTGACTCGGTTCGATCCAAAGCTGCCGGAGCCGATACCTCCGGTGCCCGGCATGGCTGCGACCATGTGCTACCCCAACGACCGCTACCCAGCCACCGTCGTGCGTGTGTCTGACAGCGGCAAGGCCGTTTGGGTGCGGCCTGACCTGTTCGAGCGGCTTGACGACAACTTCGCCAGCAAAGAGCAACGGTACTCCTATCGGCCCGATCACTGCGCGGCGCTGATCCGGTTCACCTTCCGCGAGAACGGGGTGTTTGTTGAAGCTGGTCAACCGAGTGAAGGTGGCTACCGCCGCCTCGGCCTCGGTTGGCGCGAAGCCTTCCTCGACCCGAACCTCTGACCCTTTTCTTCTTCCGAACCTCACATGCTTAAACAACGTACCTACAGCACCCAAAAACTTGTCCGCGACGCCTACCGCATAGTGTGGAGGAATCGCCTGACGGACGGCCTCAGCTACGACGACGCGTGCACGCTCTACGGCAACGTCGATGAGATTGTTTCAAAGAGCATCTACTGCGCTAACGACGACCCGGGCGAGTGGGGTGGCCGGAACCGCTACGTCACCATCAATTTTGAATGCGGCCTGCCGTACTGCTACTACGACGACGGCCTCGATGTGCTGGACAAGCTAGACGACAAGGTCAATACGCTACTCGAATCGTATGGCAGTGACATCCGCGTGTACAACGAGCTGGTAAACGCTGCCGTCACCTGCATCTACAACTCTCTCAACTAAGGAGCTCACAACAATGCAACCAATCAACTTGCGATCTATCGCCGTCCGAAACATCGCTGCAACCTCTCGCATCAGTTTGCGCGACGAGCGTGGCATCATGAGCGGCACGAAACGTCTAGCGCGCGACTTCAGCTTCAGCAGCTGCGCAGATCAGGCGCAGCACTTCCTTGAGGAGCTTGGCTTCACTGTCGTCGCGCAAGCAGAGTCACGTGTGCCCGGTGAGCACCGCCTGCTGGTTCTTGAGTTTGACATCAACTCTTGGACCCCGCAGGAGCGCGTCGGCTTGCGTTGGGTGCGCGGCTTGATCGAGTTCGATTACGAGGACTCGTGGGAGCTCAAACGCGCGTTTGCGAATCGCGGGCCGAGCGAGCTGCGCGACCGCATCATGGCTGCGATTGACAAGGTGGACAAGGATGCTCCCATCCAGGGGCTTGGCCGATGACTGACCTCGACAAGCGCTACGTCTACTGGCGGCTCGCGGAAGGGTATGCCAAGTTGCACGTTGGCGACCTCGTGACCACGCACCAAGACCCAGTCACGTACGAGGTCACAGGGTTCAACAGCTTGTTCGGCATGCCCTACGTGAATTGCGTGCCTGCCGACCCCGCAAAGCGTGTTCCAGGCGTCATTTCGGACAGCTTCCACGCTCGGAGTGTTTTCCTGCGGAAAAACGCCCCCAGTCCTTGATGTACCTCCCGGCATCGCCTAGTCTCTTGGTGTGCCTTCCGTCTCTCTTCTACCTACCTCACTGATGAGCAACGAGTTTTCCTCCTTCAAGCCCGGCGACCCCGTGCACTGGAGCGCTGGCTCCGACACCCGCCCCGGCATCGTCGTTCGAGTCACCAAGTCACAAGTTGTTGTGCAGGAAGTTTCAGCTGAACTGCTGAACCCTGTCGGCAGCGACGAGCCTGACGCCCTTCAGTTCTTCCCCGGCGGCTTCTGCGGCCACACCTCCGGTCGCCAGCGCTACGCGTTTGGTGAGCCAGACGGTCTCGACATGGTCTTCACCCGCCGCAGGTGGAGTGACGGTGCCATCGCCAAGATGCGCGGCACCAGCAGCTCCGGCTCAATGCGCTCCTGGGGCATCCTTCAGCCCGGCCACGCCGCCCACTACGACTTCAACTTCTGATCCTCCACCGAGTCAACTTCCAATGCGATTCAACCCTCACTACAGCGCGGACGATCTGCGGTTCGTCAAGCACTCGATGTACCTCGCGAAGCACCACGTCGAGCTCGCGATGTCGTACCACAAAGACGGCGACTACGAGGTCGCGGCGAACATGATGTCGAACGCAGTCGATAAGACCCTGGAGAATCACCCGGACAGCGCCAACATTTCTCCTCGCATTCACACTCGCTGCCATGAGGTTTACGGCGCAGCGCGCCTGCTCTACATCATGCTTGCCAACGAACCCAAGAATGTGTCGCAGCAGATCCTGGGCGTGTTGCACGACAAGATCTTCGCACTTCACTTAGACATCGAAAACGAGGTCGCTATCTACAGCTGAGCCATGCAGAACATCGACATCACCGAGCACTACTGCCACTGCCGCGTCTACGGCTTGAAGGTCACCTTCTTGCCCGACCCCGTTGACCCGGCCTACGTGGACGAGATCGTGGACATCGACTGGGATCCCACGGGAGACTGGCACGACATCTGGCCGCTGCTGGCTCGCATCGTCCCTCACCGCGAAGCGTACTACGGCGAGCTCGTCGGCAGCTTCGGGCAAGACGCTGTTGACGATTTGTTCCTGGGCATCAACGACTACATTTTCAATCGAGACGCGTTCGACGCGTTCGAAGATGGCAAGGCAGACCGCGACGATGTTCTCCACGCAGCCATCCACGTGGCCGAGATCGTCTTCGACGACGACGACATCGACTGGGAACACGTAGATTCCTGATGTTTTCCGTTCGGATAGCCGCCTCGCGCGGCTGTCTGACGTGTGCGAGGGGTATGCCGCCCCCGCCCTGACTCCCTCACGCTATGAGCCTCACGACCCGCAACGACATCCACCGCCCGTCCGTCATGATCCCTGGGGACTACACGCTCGTGTGCGAGTACGCCTCGTACACCTGCGACGACGACTGGGGTAACAAGTACACCGAGACCGAGGGCTACAGCGTGGCGCAGATCGCCTACGCCGAG
>WLWE01002802.1_pt1 | contig 10755 bp, 8 predicted proteins | sample 6718301 | NCBI WGS metagenome assembly WLWE01 (sample SAMN12718691, study PRJNA515312) | sponge metagenome | isolation source: marine sponge | host: Mycale hentscheli | place: New Zealand: South Island, Marlborough, Capsize Point | collected 2003-05-01 | reverse complement strand
AACATGTTGCTCCTGCTGTACAAATCGAATCCAAAATAGCAGATGTCGATTTGCCATCAGGGTCACCAGCTGTAACAAAGGGGGAAACAGCACGACGTGATTCAGCCTTGCACTGAGCAAACGCGTCTCCAAGCAGTTCAATTCCTGTTTTTCTCTTACCGTCTTTAGCAGCCATTTACTATCTACCTCTTGCCATGAAAAATCATTTACAACAGGAATGATATCAAATCTAGGCATTTGCCTGATCACTCGTACCCACGCAGCCGTGCTATCTCAGCAGCATCCTTATCGCCACGACCTGACATGCACACGACCACGATTTCCTCCGGACGCATTTTGGAAGCAGCATCAACGGCCCATGCGAGGGCGTGCGAGGTTTCAAGCGCGGGAAGAACACCCTCCTGCTGCGCCACCATATCGAAGGCATCGAGTGCTGCGGCATCGGTTACACTGGTGTAGTCGACACGCCCAGAATCACGCCAGAAACTGTGTTCAGGACCAACACCTGGATAATCCAGACCTGCAGACACTGAATGAACATCAGCGGTCTGGCCATCAGCATCCTGCAAGACGTAACTCAGACTGCCGTGCAGAATGCCTGGTGTCCCGTAGGTCAGAGGAGCAGCATGCTCACCATCACCACTCGAGCGGCCCCCTGCCTCAACGCCAACAAGACGAACATCCGGACAATCCACAAAGGGATAGAACATGCCAGCTGCATTACTGCCGCCACCAACGCACGCCACAACAGTATCAGGGAGCCTACCAAAGAGGCTATTACAGCAATCTATTGTCTCGCGCCCAATCACTGATTGAAAATCTCGAACAATACGTGGAAATGGATGGGGCCCCACAACCGAACCAATGATATAATGCGTCGTCTCAACAGATGCCATCCAGTCTCGCATTGCTTCATTAATCGCATCTCGTAACGTACGAGAACCACTCTCTACTGGACGGACTTCCGCACCCATTAATTTCATTGTTCGAACATTCGGAGACTGGCGACGAACATCCTCTGATCCCATATATACAACGCATTCAAGTCCAAATCGTGCACATGCCGTTGCAGTTGCCACACCATGCTGGCCTGCTCCCGTCTCAGCAATAATTCGTCGCTTGCCCATGCGAATCGCAAGCAGCGCTTGACCCAGCGTATTATTAATTTTGTGAGCCCCAGTATGGCTAAGATCTTCTCGCTTGAAGTAAATCTGAGCCCCACCTGCTTTTTCAGTGAGCCTTCGGGCGAAAAGCAATGGAGTAGGCCGTCCAACGAAGGCTGCAAATAATCCTTCGAGTTCACTGATAAACTCTGGGTCTGCGATAGCTTCGTCATACGCTCTCTCCAACTGATCGAGTGCTGCTGAAAGTGTTTCAGGAACGTACCGACCGCCAAAACAACCGAAACGACCAAGGTCATCAGGTACAGCAGAGAGTTTTTGGTCAACCGTCTCAGCAGGAACACTTGGCATTCAAAACTCCAAACATTTAATCACGGCCTTCTGAGCCATGCGTTCTATTATTTTCAAAGCTTCAACATAATTAGTCACCTACTGGATTGTAGCCTCCTTTTATAATTTTTGACCCAGTGAATCTCTCCTTTCTCTCGTATCTCGCGTGAACGATGCCAGAACTCCCAGAAGTTGAAACGATGTGCCGTGGAATTGCCTGTTTCCGTGGAGAAATTATTGAAAACACTCACTTTCCTCGACATACACGTAGGCCATCTCCAATCCAACCACGGCCGAAAATAATGGCAGCAAAACTCCAGCGTGCTCGCATTATGGACATCACGCGTCTTGGTAAGCGGGTCGTCCTCCGTGTACGACAAAATGAACATCACATAGATTCATTCTTGGTTTTTGAGCCTCGAATGACCGGGTTACTTCTACGAGTTTCGCCTCCGACTCACCAGCACGTGCGACTCATCGTTACAACAGGGCAAAAACAGCCTCTCATTTTTTGGGACCGACGTGGATTAGGAACGATCACTCTGTTTAACAAAACAACGTTCGAATCTCGATTTGGTAGCCATACAATAGGTCCTGATGCCCTTACAATCACTGGACTTTCCTTATATTCAAAACTTCGTTCCTCAAGGCGTCATGTAAAAGTTGCCCTCCTTGATCAAAAACTTCTAGCCGGTGTGGGTAACATCTACGCCTCAGAAATTCTTTATGAGGCCAGGGTTGACCCTCGAACGAGGTGCCACCGATTGCCCCGAACCGCCTGTGATCGTCTAGCCGCTGCATGTTCCCGCATACTCCACCATGCAATCAAAATGGAAGGATCCTCTATCGGTGATGAAACTTACAGAACACCCGACAATCGCCCTGGAAGATACCAGCGATTGCACAAAGTGTATGGACGCTCCAAAAATGCGTGTTCGCGATGTGAGACCACAATCCAACGTGTCGTTCAGTCGCAACGATCAACTTTCTTTTGCCCCGCGTGCCAACACCGTTACTGATTCATGATTCCTGCTATTATTAAGTGGCGACTTGCCTATGGTACGCTCTGGAAATTATCGGAATCAAAACATATTCATAGTCCACCCGTTCAATCACCTCGAGCAGAGTAAACTATCAACGGAAGCAAAAAGGAGCCTCTACAATGCCCTCAAATCCAGCAGACAAATCGACCTCACGTAGAAAGTTTCTTACAAACGCCTCTGCAGCAATCAGTTTGACCTCGCTACTCCGTGGTTCTGATTGGTCCAATGCCTACGCCACGGAGTCGACACAATCTTCAACAGCTGAAACTCTTGCTGGAGAGCTTCACTCCTCACTAACACCAACTCAGCGAACGCAGGTCTGCTTTCCATGGGATTACAGGCATCCAAAATACGGACTGCTTCGTACCAGAGTCGCAAACAATTGGCAGGCAAGCAAACCAGAGATTGCGAGTGACTTTTTTACACCAGCTCAACAGGGAATGATCCGAAAAATATTTGATGGCCTCATTACGCCCGCATGGCAACCTCGTTTTGATAAACAGCTAGAAGATGACTGCGGTGGTTTCGGGTATTCGCAAAGCGTGTCACTTCTTGGCGAGCCAGGGAGTGGTACGTTTCAGTTTTTATTAACTGGCCGGCACATGACTTTGAGGTGTGACGGTGACTCTGCTGATCATGTTGCCTTCGGTGGACCTATTTTCTATGGCCATGATACCGGTAGCTTTACTGAAGAACCCACTCATCCAGGCAATGTTTTTTGGCCGCAAGCAGTCGCTGCGAACAAGGTGTACGCAATGCTTGATAGGCACCAGCAGGCCCAATCACTTGCTCCGCGGTCACCGAAAGAAAACGCCATTGGCTTTCACGGAAAAGCTGAGCGACCAGGGCTATCAGTCACAGACCTTACTAAAGAACAAAAAGATGAGCTGGGGAAGGTCCTCAAACTTCTTCTGGAACCATTTCGACCAAGTGATCAGGCTGAAGTCGACCAATGCCTTGCCTCACAGGGCGGAATTGATGCATGCCGCCTGGTTTTTTACCAACAGAAAGACCTTGGCAATGATGGCGTGTGGGATAACTGGCGTCTCGAAGGACCGTCATTTGTCTGGCATTTCCGAGGAGCGCCACACGTCCATGTCTGGGTGAACATAGCTGACAGCCCACAGGTCCCAACGAATGCATGACTGTTGTATTGTTGGAGGCGGTGTCATAGGTCTCTCGATAGCCTGGGAGCTCGCTCGTCGCGGCAGAACTGTATCTGTAGTCAGTTGTGATGCCCTCCGGCATGGTGCCAGTTGGGCGGCAGCTGGCATTTTCCCGGCCCAACCACAAGACACACTTACAAAACTCCGGGGAACACCCATTGAACGACTGACTCAGTACAGCGATCGACTACACCGACAGTGGGCTGAATCGCTACTGGAAGAAACCGGCATTAACAACGGTTTCCATCGCTGCGGCAGCCTTGCCATAGCGTTAACAGAAGAAACAAACTCTGATATTCTTACTAGCGTTGAAAAGTGGAGACGCTTGAAAGTGAAGCATGAAGCTATTTCTTTGAAGGACCTAAGGCAACTCGAACCTGCGCTCAACAGCGGCTTTATGGCTGACCACCTAAGAAGCGCATACTATCTTCCGAACGAGACACAAGTCCGTCCCCCACGGCACCTAAAAGCCTTGCGAGAAGCGTGTTTGAGACGCGGAGTGGAAATAGTAGATGACGTACGAGTACAAAGCTTTACTTTTGACTCAGGCCGGATTGTCACAATGAACATTGAAGGCCGAAACGTAGCACGATGTTCAATGCATGCGGCCCAATTCTGTATTGCGGCGGGTGCATGGTCAGAGGATTTACTTCAGAAACTTAATCTCAACGTGCCAACAAGACCATGGAGAGGCCAGATCTTGCTATACAAAACTGACCCTGGACTGCTCCGTCATATCATTAACATTGGTTCTGGGCTTGATTACATAATTCCACGAGATGATGGCCATCTCCTCGTTGGATCGACAATTGAAGATGTTGGATTTGATGTCTCAACTACACCTGTATCTCTCGACCGACTGAGCACGGTTGCTGGAGAACTTTTCCCCGATCTCATGTCTCGCCAACCGAAAGATTTTTGGGCTGGACTAAGACCAGGCTCACCTGATGGGCTTCCAACAATTGGCCCTGTGCCGGCGGTAGACAATGCCTGGCTAGCGACTGGACACTACCGCTCCGGTTTCCATCTCTCCCCAGGCACAGCCCATCTCATCGCTGATTCAATGTGTGGAATCTCAACTGAACTGCAAATGGACTTCTTTTCCGCTGAACGAGCGGGTCTCGCAGAATCCACAAGCCTCGTTTCCTGACAACTCTAATTTGGCTGCGAGAAGAAATCGGTCCTCCATTGTGTGTGCCAATGGGGCAGGGGATTGGGCCGCCAAAAATATCCACCGCATAAACACACAACGAAAGCAGACTAAGAAATTCACGTATCGCTTGAGCAACTCTGGGCTCACTTTTCCACAAAACCTTCTTCAATTTCTGATAAGTCAGCGTTCAACAATCGGTAGGCTAACGCTTTCAACTGTTCTTCTGAACCTTTCAGATGCCACGTCTGCTGCACGTGCTGCATCGTTTCGTTTGGTTGTAATGCTGCCGCCGGAGAAGACGTTTCGAGTTCATAAAATGGACCAAGTGGCACCCCCCCTTGATCAGGTGGCCCGTCATTGTAGGCATTAATAACATCTCCCGCGTAGGGCTCGTCCTGTAATTCCCACATTGAATTGATGTAGCCAGCGGGAGCGTCTTTTACGTCGTATGAAACGAGAGTGAGTACTTTTCCAACTGCATCATAGCTACCCGCCACGCCCTTGGACCATTTGGGGCCAACACCTATCTTTCCTCGCCGTTGGCCGTCACCACGAAAGAAGACTGTATTGTTACGAACGTAGAGACAATCAGGTGGGACTGGACCAAAGTATGCGTCATTGACACGGCCCAATGAGTCCGTCTCTTTTTCGGCACGAAGTGGAATCATAATAGTTGTAGACGGTGACGGGTTGTACATTCCAAGTATCCAAATCGACAAAAGCCCGTTCTCAGGGTCCCAAGGCTCTTTGCCACGATTTGTGATTCTGTTATCAGACTTGTACCCAACGAACTCCAGCCCTGGCGGCACCTTCTGCCCAAGAACCATCTCCAGATCATTTTCCTGAAGCATCGAGACTGTGCGGTCAATTCCAACCAAGAAATGAGTACCGCTATAGTTCCGAAAATCACAAACATGATGAACCGAAACTGAATCTTCTTGCTGCGCAACAACTTCATATGAGTCTGTATCTATCGCTGCAGGGGTTTTCCAGTTGTTGAAATCAAAACTCACGCCAGGCTTAAAAAAAAGTGCATACTGGCCGCCTTCAGGCCCCATCCAGAAGCGTTCTTCACCACCGAACACATGAATATGCTCTTGTAGTGTTCCTTTTCTCTCCGACTCAGAGAGAATGCCCTGAGAAATGACTGGGCGATTGATCCAACCGAAACTAGGCCCTGACTCTTCCTCAAAAGTGCTTGTCATCACTCGACCTTGATACGCTGGCGCGACAGCTACAGCCGCCAAACCTTTTCTGAGCAAAATGATATTTGTGTGCTTTTGAAGAAACTCAATATCGCTTTGAAAATTCATGGTCTTGATAGGCCTTTCTGCACCAAAAGAAGAATCGACTCCTATAAGAATTAGCATGGTGTACCACACAGTGATCCAGCCACGACGACGTCCATGCCAAAAAGGAAGTAGGCGAACTTGAGACATTACTGCTCGATCCTGAGAGCACAAATCCAGTAAGAGATTAACTAGCAACTAGGCACACCCAAGAGCATATCCTAACGGCCATTTTTCACTACTAGATCTCATCGACCACAAAGTAATTTTGCCCGACGTGTTATTCATACACATGGTCACAGAAACAATCGACGGATACTACTAAAAAGAATTCGTGCTCACATGTTTAACGTACTGCATCAAAAAGAATTGCATGCAGGCTTGCTTGCCCCACGTTTCCTTCGAGGCATTGAACAGAGACTCGATACCTGCCACTCTTTGGGAAATTAAGCCACCCAATCGGAAAAGTCTGATAGTTGTGGGAGGAATTTTGTTGATTCTGGATCGATTCACCACCTTCAACACCTACGTGCCACACAAGTCTTCCCTCTCCAGCATAATTTAACGACACCTGATACTCACCTGGCACAAGAACCTCCACCTCCCACGACAGGTCAGCATCTGGACCAAAATTATGGCCATGGACAATTCGTTTCCATTCACCAAACTTTTCCATCCATCGTTTTTCTGACTTCTCTACTCCATTGCTATCAGCGAACTCAACGGCAAGTTCCGTCAGCGCTTCTGGATCAAGCGTTAACACTGGATCAACGACTGGATTCTCCGAGAATGTCAGCTTTATGACTGATGCAAGTGATTCTGGAGCTTTCACTGGCACCTGCACTACAACGTGCTTTCCACGACGCTCACAAAGAAGTTCTGTGGAATTACTACCCCGAAGCAAGCGTGCTTCCTGAACATTCTGTTCGATATTTGGCAGATAAAGCTCACCAGACACCGGCCATTCGAAAACTGTTAGAAATAATGCGTTGTCTTTCTGGGTCACATCACCCCACGGCATGGAATGCTTCCAAGGAGAACCTTGGACGTCGTAGATAACTTGCGGATAACGAGCAATCCACGACCCTGCGGCACGCAATGCCTTTGCGCATCGGGCGGAGACACTCCCGTCGCCACGGGGACCTATATTCAGCATGTATGTGCCACCGCGTGCAACACAAGCAACTAATCGCTCCAGAATTTGTTTTGGGGACTTCCAGTTTTCGTCATACCACGCATAAGCCCAGGAATCGTTGGTGGTGTCAACACTTTCCCAGAGCCCATCAACATTTATGATTGGCACCTCCATATCACCAAGCGTCTGATAATCACCCAAATCATGGCCGGCTCGACCTGATACGAGTGCTCCAGGTTGGTTTTCGTGCACTACTTCAACCAGTTTCTCAACATAGTGCTTGGGCATTTTCCCAGGAGTATCAAACCAGACGATTTCGATTGGACCATATTGCGTTGTAATCTCGCGTACTTGAGGAAGACATTTTTTCTCAAAATAGTCATCAAATGTTGCCGGCTTGCCATTCGCATCAACTTGTGGCCCACCGCCGCCGCCAGGAAAAGTCCAGTCTTGGTTATGGGAATAATAAAAACCAAAACCAAGTCCTTCTTCACGACAAGCCGCCGCCAGATCTTTCATTGGGTCTTTGCCCCAAGGAGTTGCATCAACAATATTGAAATCGCATGCCTGCGATTCATACATCGCAAAACCGTCATGATGTTTCGCAGTAATGACGATGTACTTCATCCCTGCATCGCGAGCGAGTTTTGCAATAGCACGAGCATCGAAATCTGTTGGATTGAAGGTTTTTGCCAATTTCTTGTATTCAGCAATTGGGATACCCGCCATTCGCTGATTCATTATCCATTCGCCGATGCCGTAATAGGTTTTACCGTCTACCTTATTGCCAAGTTGGGAATACAGTCCCCAATGGATAAACATGGCGTAGTTGCCTTGATCGAAAAGCTGCCCTCGCGTGGCGTCCTCGGCCCGTAGCTTCACAACACGAGCTCCCCATAAGCCATCCATGTCAGGCTGGCTCTCCGTCGATTCAGCAGAGAAACCTGTGGAAACGAGACTCAGCGGCACAATCGCCGTCAGCATGCCGATAAATGCGACAATTCTCATCATGTAACTCCATATATAAGCAAACAATACTGAATGTCCTGGACAAAGGCGTCCTAATGAATTAGCTCACTACCGTCTGTTACCAGAAGGAGGACAGTAAGATGGATTCATGGCAGCATTGCAACAAGGACTACTATTGTAGCCTCCTGATTTTATTGCTCTATCAGGAGAACACACGATTTCCACGATCATCTTAAATGGCTTCCTTCAGCAAGAAACCCATTCCTATAACTTTAATGCACGCTGTCGATAGTGCTCGTCAGTTCTATTTGCAATACGACTGACATCTTCTGGGCTCATAAACGCAGGCCCCCCTAAAGCGGCTGCTCCTACAAATATCTCCGCTGCTTTTTGAGCCATAAGCATTGCCGCCTTCACGGCCCCCGCTGTCTTGCCCAAAGTGATAATGCCATGGTTCTCCAAAAGAATCACCCGCGGTGCGCAACCATACTCCCTCAAAAACGAATCGGTTTCACCACGAATAGTTTTCGAAAGCGTCAGCCCAGGATCAGTGTAGGGAATCAATACCGAGCGAACCCCGCAGCACACAATCTCATCAGGAAAAAGTCTGTGATTTGCAAATTGACCTGCAAGTGGTGAGCAAAGAATCTGATTGACCGCAATACTATGCGTATGTCCTACAAAATGAACATCCTCTAACGAAAGAAGATACGCATGGAAGAGAGTTTCAACAGATGGCTTTTTTGCAGATGTATCGACCCGACTCGCTAACAGTGATTCTTCAATGACCTGATCTGCAATGTCTGCTTGCCCAAGCATCGGGAGCAGGGCATCAAATCGACAGGCAACAAGATCATCTTTTGCGAGTGTCTGAAGACAACTTCCACTTGCCTTCACCAGAAACGTCTGCTCGTCAACACGCGCAGATGTGTTTCCTTCACCAAGAATCGCCAACTGACGCTTCTCTTCACCAAGAAAATGAGAAAGTTCGAGGAGCGTTTCCAATATTGTTGTTGACATAGTATTACCCTGTCCGTCAGAGGTGCTGTTACCCACACTGCGTTGTGACCACCATGTGATCTCTAGGCGCGAGAGTAGAGCGGACCAAATGCCTTGCAGGCACGAAAGTCTGCTCCTTCGAGGTCATCTGTTCCAAAAGCATTCCACGTGCTTGGCCGAAAGACTCGATCATCCGGCACATTATGCATGTAAACAGGAATTCGAAGAATCGATGCCAACGTGATAAACAGGTGTCCAACGTGGCCGGCAGTCATCACGCAGTGATTTGCTCCCCAGTGATTCATTACTTCATACGTCGACGTAAACGCTCCCCGGCCAGTAATTTTTGGTGCAAACCAGGTTGTTGGCCACGTGGGATTCGTACGCTGGTCAAGCACATCATGAACTGAGTCTGGGAGTTCAACAGTCTGCCCCTCAGCAATCTGAATGGCTGGCCCAAGACCTGCCACAAGATTAATTCGGGTCATTGTGGCTGGCATATCCCCCAGGGTTCGATATCGAGTACTCAGGCCACCACCTGGAAAGTATTCAGTTATTGATGGGTGCCATGTTGTTGCCTTGAGGCACTTTGCAACTTCATCATCTGTTATGTCCCAAAACGGCTTCATGGATGGCGCACCGTTTTGATCTTGTTGCTGCCCCGTCCCGTCGAGTGCCGCGGGGCCAGAATTAATGAGGTGCAGAAGGCCGTCAGCAGCAGCTCCCTGCAGTTGATAACCGTCACAAGCCGTTGCAACAGCCTCCGGGCTCCAATATGTCCGAAGGTCGGCAAATATTTGGGCGGAATTCGTGAGCAGGTGACCGAAAAGCATTGTCGCTGCATTGAGTGCGTCATTTTCCGTCGCGACAATGTATGGCGATCGTTTTCCATTCCAGTCGAACGACGTGTTCAGAATAGCTTCAAGGAAGTCACCGTTTGGAAAGTGATCCGTCCATTGCCGTTGTCCTTGGAATCCAGAAGCGATTGCACCGTGCCCCTGAGCCTGCTCCTCTAAGCCCATCTTCGCAAGCTGCGGATTACCAACCATCAGATCCCGAGCAATTAATGACATCTTCACGGAGTCCGACCACTCCGAATCAATCTGCTCACGGGATCGCTGAGTCTCTGGACTATTATAATCTTCACCCTCTACGCAATGTTCTTTCACCCACGCAATAGCTCGTTCGTACTCTTCCGGATCAAACTGCCCCTTCTGCATACGACCAACAAACTCGGTCATATCAATATCCTCAACTCGCATGCCAAGCCACTTCTCCCAGAATGCATAGTCGACCATCGAACCAGCGATACCCATTGATGTTCCGCCCATCGACAAATAAGCTTTTCCTCGCATTAAGGCTGCAGCTAAACCGCACTGCACAAAATCAAGAATTTTTGCCCGTACATCAGCAGGCATCGCAGCATCACCTGCATCCTGAACATCTCGGCCGTAAATTCCAAATGCTGGTATTCCTTTCTGACTGTGCCCGAGTTCAAGATACTAATGGTATGCCATACACTGTAGTAACGATTGGTGTAACAGGTGGAG
>WLWE01002796.1_pt1 | contig 10775 bp, 8 predicted proteins | sample 6718301 | NCBI WGS metagenome assembly WLWE01 (sample SAMN12718691, study PRJNA515312) | sponge metagenome | isolation source: marine sponge | host: Mycale hentscheli | place: New Zealand: South Island, Marlborough, Capsize Point | collected 2003-05-01 | reverse complement strand
TTATAAAAGATCCACCAAGGGGACCCGGTGCATTGAGTAAAAGTAGCATATCAGTAATGAGACAATTATTTTTTGGAAAGCAAACGCCTGATGAAGAATCCGCTGGATTACTTATGTGGTATTTAGAGCCAAACAACATTCCTATATTATGTGAAATAGTCAATCCATATGATGATGAGGCACGAGAAATTGCTAGTCTCATTAAAAAGTGGGATGGTTGGGAAAGTCTTGAAGGTAAACAAAGAGAAGATTATATAAAATACCAAAAAAAACAGACAGGAACTAATAAAACAATTCCAGAACCTGTAGTATGGGATAAAATTATCCACCAATATCCAGATTTAGCAAGTGATTGGGGTCCTGTGTTAAGGGCTAAAATTGATGGTTGGAGTAAGGAGAGGAAGGCATCCGCGACGGAAAGGGGCAATTGGTGGAAAGAATATAAGAAAACATTTTCAAAGATACGGGACGAGCCTTTTGATCTTCCTACAGCTCTGAAAGAACACTTAGGAGGTTCAGGCGTTCCCAATTTAGATCCTGATGCAAATCTTTGGATGAAGAGTCCTACGACGCCAGGATTCAAATTGGACCGCAACAAAATCATTACAATTCAACAATTAACTGCTGAAAATTTTGACGGGGATACAATATTAACTGCGATAGGTAGAGAAATAAAACTTGATACTCTAGATAAGTTAAATAATTGTGTATTGATCCCATCCATTAATTTAGCAACCGGTTATACTGAAGAAACTTTATTTGACTCTAATATTACCCAAACCTGGCCTGATGATATTTTTTTAACCGGTTCGGCTATTCAACAACTTCCTTCAACGAGATTTGGACCAGCAAGAAATTGGAAGGGAATTTTTGATAAATGTATGAGAGACAATTATGGACCATTAGGAGATCCTCCTGCACAAAATGACGTAGATTATTATTATCGTTCGAATCCAGATGGAAAAAATCCTACTCCAGGGAGAAGAGGAAAGAACGAAGGATTAGTTTGTGCTATTTGTGCAGGTATAACTCCTAGACCAGGTAAAAAAGTTGAATGGATGACGGAGTTGGCGACAAATACACAAACATGGGATGTAGATCATATAGCTAACTTAATTTTTAATGAATTATTTAATTTAAATAACCCTAATGGTGATGGCAGAGGATTTTTAAATACTTGTGACAAATGTAATAGACAATTCAAATCAGAAAAAATATGGAGTCCAAGTTATAATTTATGGAAGGCTCTTCTTCAAAAAGCAGCAAACAACGATGCTATTGAGTATGATAGACTTATGAGATTGTATCCGTGGCCAGGATTAGCGGCACCCGGTATTGTACAATCTGGGAAGCCCCCGTTTGAAGGTTATAGAGTTTACATGACACAAGCATATTATACTGACGGTGACCAAGCAAAGGCACAACAGGATTATAATAATACACTAGGAGTAAATTTGGAGAATCGTAATAAAGTTAAAGCCGGTGTGCCAGCGGGGAAAAGTATACAACAAGCAAATGGTATTGATTTTTCAAATCGTCAGAACAGTAAAATGCGAAACAGCAACTCTGGAAAAATGCAAATACACCCTTTTCAGTTAGAAGCTATTATATTAAATAGATTTTATTTAATTACAAAAACAACATTAGGCACAAGAGTAATAGCCAATGAAATAAGAACATCACATACAGGTAAGGAAGCCATTTATGGTGAATATTCAAATCTTATTGATATATATCCTATAGCAGCAAGTATAATAGACGCACTGGAAAAAACTAGAGAACAGCTTTCAGATGCTAACAATCAACTCCAACACACTGCGAGTCAAGATGAGAGAGGAGCAGCTATTATGTCTGGGGTTGATATTGAAGACCAGTCGTGGAGTATGGTTCTTGAGTCAGTAAATGATATTCAAAGGAGTCTTGGATATACATCAGTTAGCGTCCAACCAAAGCCAGTAGCGTCTGCTGCTTCTGGAGCGGCTGGAAGAATCATGAACTATGACGCTGTTCATAATCAAATTCTTAAGAGAAATATGAAAAGAGAACTGGACAAAGTAAAAGGTATGCTTCGCAATTTGAGACAGCCTGATGGATTAACGAATTCGCCAATGTGGAGTCGTACGGCGAATATACCCAAACACTTATTATATGAGAATATTTTGAAACCATTAGTACCGCAAGGAGGAGGTATCTTTCAAATCCCACCCGAATCTATTAATAAACTTGCAGATGGGATGGTTAGAGAATTGCAACCACCACAGATCACGCATCAAAATACCATATGGAAGAAGGAATTAGATAATGTGAAAGAGGCGAAAACTATCTTAGAAGGAGAACTGGCCGTGGCTCAGCAAAATCAACATAATCCTGGTCATATTTGGGAGTCTCCAGGCGGAACAGGCATAGCAACTTTGGAAAAAGAAATTCATATTACAACTATTAGAATTGCAAATTGCGAGGTGTTCTTACGTTTTGGTCGACAATTGGAACGCCTTAAAAGGTCTCCTCCTCGTCGTTGTGGAATCTTCCGCCCGAATGAGGATATAATAAGTAATCCTGGAGGAGGGCCTCTTACATTGCAACCCGAAATAAGAACTCTTAGGTTTTGGTACTCCGGAAAACATAAAAATAAGCCATTGGTGGATGATGCGAATCAACAACTTGCTGATTCAGGTTTGTTGGAAGTAACGGAGCAAGATACGGTTAATAGCGCTCCTACTAGTATTCATTGGTGGACTGGTAACTTAATGCGGGAGGCTCTTGTATTTTGTTGCGGTCCGGTGTCACAATGGCACATTGAAAGATCACAGTTTGGTGGCGCGGATGCACCAGTTATACGAATTACCGATCATAAAGATCCCAATAGGGTCACAATTGTAATAGAACTTAAACAAGGTGTAGTAGGAAATCACTGGGTTATTAAAGTAAAACCACCAATAGATTGTTTTTTACCGCTTGATAGAGATGGATTCTATAACATACCTGATCCAGCTGGTCGTGCTGACGATGAAGGAGAAGAGTGGGCCGTTCCCTATGAATTGGCTTTTCATAGAAATGGTGGAGATTGTGGACCAGCTGCCGTAGCATTGGCTATACGTTACAAAATGGACCCGCGATTAATGTGCGCCACGCTAGCAACTTATGAGGCCAGACAGCAATATTTGATTACAACACAAAAATTCGAGGCAGAAATGGGAGCATTGAGACAAAGAATGAGAGTGGTTCAACACCTTTCTGCTGAGATAGGAAAGTATGGGGCGATGGGAGTATTCACTCCCAAAAGGTCTCAAGAATTGATGACAACTCTTTCTCAACTCAATACACTAGAAGAAATTGATGCTTTTGAAACTGGACTTGTTCAAGAACTTGCAATTAAAGGCAAAACCTTAAAGGAAGATGGAGGTCCAGGATTTGGAAAACGAAAGCGTAATGGAGGAAAAAGAACTAGAAAGAAGAGACGAAAAAGAGGAAAAACAAAAAGAAAAAGAAAGTATCGAAAAAAAACAAAGGGTAGAAAGAGACGAAGAAAAAAGCGAACACGAAGAAAATAATTTGCGTTTTTAACATTATAATAAAATATCAATAATTATTATAATGGAAAATAAGCAAGCAGTAGCAGTAGCGGTAGGAGTTGGAGCTGTAGGTACGGCTCTAGCATATTTAGGATATTCTGTTTATAATAATAATGCAGATATAGAAAATTTGGCAGAAGCTCAAAATAATTCATGGTGGGCTGATTTATGGTCAAACAGTAATACCGACGGAGAATCTGTATTATCTCCTGTAGGTGATGCAGATGGACCTCAGTTAAAAGAAGCATTAAAAGAAGAAACTGATAATGTTGAGAAAAAAGAAAGCGCATGGCCTACATTTTGGAAAGGTGAATACGATAAAGTCAATGAAGAAGAGGCCGCAGCAGCAGATGCAGCAGATGCGGCAGATGCATCTGGTTTAAATTAAAAATTTTACAGAATAATTTATTCAACAAATATATTTTCGCCTACACATTCGTGATATATTTTTTGTTTATTTTCAATCTCTTTCTCTATTTGAATTTCATCATAATCACTAATTGGTAATTTTAAAAGATTTTTTCTAAGATCATCTGCACATTTGCAGTTGTGAAGTTTGTAACAATTTTTTACTTGAGTCATTCGTAACCATCTTATCGTTGTGGCGGCAGTAGCGTACATATTGTGATTGAATTAATAGATATTTATTTATATTAATTCAATTTAAAATTTAGGTGCCTCGTCAGTTGGGCTTCGTCCACTAGAACGCTGACCATGCACAACTCTCCATTCACCTCCAATTCTTTGTAGAACAGAAGTGAATACTGCAATATCATCATTAGATTTTCCCATATAGTTAAATTTATTGTGTGCGGTGTAACATACAAATGCCATATCGCCAAAAATATGAAGCTTATTTACACTAACAAGCTTACTGTCCTCAACACTCACATTAGGATTATTCATCATCTCGTTCCATTGCTCCTTATTCAATGGATTGCCGGTTGGACGAATAAATACACACTCGTCTCCCATATGCTTCATACCTAGAGTATGGTCCTTATGACACATATCTGCAACGATATCTTTAATCTTCTCCTCGTCAGTTTTCATAACCATACTACGAATAGGGGTAATCTCAGGAGGACACGCAACAAGTTCTCCAAGGAAATCGAAACTACCATCTTCATGTCGATGTTTGATGTAACCTTCTTGATCCTCCTTACTCTCCCACTCTTGCCAAATAATCAACTTATTTGGATTTTCTCTAGATTCAAACATATCTAATGATTTGCATCCTTTCCAAGCACGAGTAACACTAAGTCCATTTTCCCCATTGCAAAAGTCAACAAACTTGTCCTTGGACGCAGTGTCCTTAAGAGTAAATACAGCAGAAACGCGGTAGTTAGAATTAGCCATTATGCATATTAAACATTTATTTGTTTAAATTGTTTTTAAAAAAAATTTTTTATAAAATTATTTATTTATTCAAATTCAACTCCTTCTGCTTGCAAATCCTTATGCAAATTCTTCCAATTATTTTCTACTTCATTTCGCAACTCTATACCAAATTTATATTTTTCCATTTTTTCCAAACACACTATAACACTTGCCTGATTTGATAATTCCTCCAAAATCTCATTAATAATAGTTTTATCCTCATTTAATTTATTAATTAACCAAGTTTCTCTTTTTCCAATTATATCCAATCTCTTACCTATATCTCCTTCATCTATACTTACAAAATACCCAGGTAAATAACTTTTTTCACATCCTACAAGCACATTTCTACAATTAAAATCACTACATCTGAAAATTCCCCGATATACACCAATCTTGACAAATTCTTTTAACTGGTGTCTAACAATAGGGAATGAATGCTTTATAACACTAATTTCCATAGGAACTTTCCAATTGCAATGTGTTATTTTATTCATCACACAATAAACAACTTGTTCTTCTTCTTTTCCAATAATCACTTTATGCCAATTATCTTTCCAACTTTTTTTACTTTTATCTATTTTTTCTATTCTAAAATTAGACAAAACTCTCTCCATTCCTATTTTTCGTAATCCAAATAATTCCTTACAATCATCAACAACACAATAATCTCTATTATAAAACATACTTTTTCTAGATTCCTTCCAAATTTTCCCTTCATATTCAAAACACATAACCTTATTTCCACAAGTTATGTCACTACATAATGTAATTTTACTTTCATCAATTCCATCTACAACCCGTAAATTTTTTTCCAAGTCATCAAAATTTGGTTTACCTCTCATTTTCTTTATTCTTTTATACTTTTCACTGCGAATTTCCGCGCGAGTTTTTTTAGGTTCTACCTTTTTCTCTTCTTGTTCTGCCTGTTTCTTCCATTTTCCTCTATAATAATCCCGCCATTCTTGAACAAAATATTCTTTATCTTCATCTACTACAAGAGACCCCTTTGTTTTCCAATCCTTTTTACCTTTTCCCATAACTCTACCCTTAGAGCAGTGTTGATCTATACAATACTCATCAATAATTAACTTTTTTCTATTTTCAAAGACTTCTTTAATAATTTCCAATTTTTCTTCTTCAGTTTTATTTACATGATTTTCATACATATTTTTTATAATCTTTTTTCCATTGCTTTCATACATAAATTTATTCAATCCCAATTTATCTGCATTTAATACCAGCTGAATAGCACTAGATAACCACATAAATCTTTCACCTCTTTTCTTCTTGTGAAACTCTATAAGTTTATATTCTAAATTTTTCCGTAATATCCAATTTTCCATAACAACCTTTCTTTTAAACAAATAATGCCAAATTTTATAAATATTTTCCTTTTTTGTCTTAAACCATTTTATACCTGGAGTTTCTCTTGCACCATTAAATATTTTAAACATATAATAATAACACCCATATGATCCTTCATTAAATTCTTTTACAAACTCCTTAAAACTAGCTTCATCGTCTTGACTAGTAATATCATCATCTTTATATACTTGCTTATCATGTCTAAATCTATAATCCCAATAAGCTCTGATATCACTATTAACTCGCAAAATTCGCGCATTAATTAATATATCACAAATTTTATACAAATATATAAAATCGTTTCTACCTCCTTCTTCAAATTTTTCCAGTAATTTTCTTAATACAAGAAAATTTTCAGCCTCTGCAAATATCATCTCTTCATCCATCATAATAATAAGTCTATTTAACATATTAGTAATAATACCCTTAGTTGCCTTCTTCTCTTGTTCACTTTTTGCAAATACATTAAACAGATAAATTTCCGCAACACACCATATCATTTTACTCTTTTCTTTTCTCCGCAAATATTTCTGCATAGCACTTTTTAAAATATCCAATTTATAACCAGAGTGGCTAATACTGCTAAAACAGGTTCTAAACCTTAAAAGTCCGTTGTTCATAGTCAAGTTGTTCAAGTTCATATAGTTATATAGTCCACAATGTATATTTACATTTATTTCAATTTTCATTAAACAATTTAAGTAAAAAATAACAGTATATAACATACTAGGATGGCAGCATTAGAAACGTTAAAAACAATTAATCCAATGGGTGTTATGGATGGTTTTGTGTCTTTAGTTGGATTTAATCAATTCCATCACTTTTTAAATTCAATGATGGAGAGAAATATGGCAAATAACTTTACAGCCTTGGGACATGCTGGTGGAAGTTCTATGATGGCTCTGGGTTACTTGTTAACAGGAAATACAAAGTTATATTATTTTTTAAAGAAATTTAGTACAGGATATTTTTTGTATGATACCATTCATAGTGCAAAATACTTAAACCATCCATTAAGCACGATGTATATGTATCACCATTTATCTACTATATATTATTTGCATCAAAATCCTGAAATATATAAAGCAGGACAAATTATGTTTTTAGCAGAATTATCAAATATTCCAAGTTATTTTGTGTATTATTACTTAAAAAGTGGTAAGAATACAAAAAAATTAAAAATGTTAAAAAGGTTGCAATTTTATATGTATAGTTTTATAAGATTACCAATATTATCATATTATGCATATGATGTTATAAAAAATGCAGATAATAGAATACCAGTATTAACTACATTACCCGTTTATTTTATGGGATTGATATGGACTTATAGTTTATGGAAAAAGCTTTAATCTTCATCATTTCCTGATATATCTGTAATTACAATACTGATACTGTCTATAGTATTATCGCCGGTATCAGCAACTTCTTCTTCTTCTTCAGTATGTGATGTCTCTACTGTGCTTAGTACGTTTTTAGGGGTCATTTGAGGACTATCATCGCTATCAGTATAATCATCGACAACATTTCCTGCTTGATTAAGAACTCCCATTAAGTCGGTCATTGTTTCCTCAATATTTGTAACACTAAATTTATTTTTAACAATTTCAGCCTGTGTTTGTTTTTGTGCAAGTTCAAACATTTTCTTAACTTCTTTATTTTGTTTTGCTTGAGCTTTTTCGAATTCCTTTCTTGTATCTGAAATAATTTTCAATCTTTCTGCTTCCTTTTCTTTTAATGCTTGTTTAACCTTTTTAGCTTCTTCTTCGGCCTCCTTTCTAGCAGCTTTTTTGGCTATTGCTTGTTTTCTTCTTAATTCTTCTTCTTTATCTCTATAAATACTAATAGGTCTGATATCGAGTATTTCTGGTCTAAAGAAATCATAATCATTATTAGGATTACCACTGGCATCAAATTTAGGTTCAGGAAATCTTTTTACAAATGAAGCTATAATATCTTCTGGTATATCAGGACTTTGTTCTATTAGTCTATCTAATTCTACTCTACAATTAGTAATAAATACAGAACCATCTTCTGTTCTTTCTTTTACAGGTAAACTTAATTCAACGCTAATATTTCTAGCAAATTTTGAATATGCAAGACTTGCAGCTCTGTGACCTTCAAGAAGTTCAGAAACTCTTAAAAATTGACTAACAGTAGTAATTAACCCAGCTGAAAGATTTAAAAATCCAATACCAAGTGGTACAAATTCTTTCCAAGCTTCAGGAAAACTTCCTTGAGCAAAGTTAGCAGTACCTGTAACAGTACTAATTACAATAACAGGAAGAGCAAACCACATATTTTGAGTATTAAATTTTTTGAACGATTTATCGTGTAAATATCTGTATGAACTTCCTATTTCAGACCATCTTTTTAATATCAATTCTTGTTGAGTATGCCAAACAGGAACATTGTTTTTATCTTTTACATTTTCTTTTGGAGTTTGTGGGACTTTTATCCGCGGCGTTTGCGACATCTATATATACTTTATTTTTTTTATTTTCTAATGAAATAACATAAAAAATTGCTAAAGCGTTTTTAATATATCAAAGTTACTTAGAAAGTATATTTTGTAATTTTATATAATGTTTTGGGGCTCGCCAGATGTAAGCGTAAGTTTTTGTGAAGATAAGTATGTTGTAAGTAACTATATAGCAGAATATTATAATACTATGTCTGCACTATCATATGTAATTGTTGGATTATTTTTTTATAAAACTAGATTAAAAAATCTCAGCAAAATAATTATATTGTTGGGATTAGGAACTGCTTTATTACACGGAACATTGCGTTTTTATGGTCAATGGTTAGATGAAGTATCAATGTTAATATTAAGTTTTTATATAATTAAAGAAGTAAGACTAATCCGTCTTAATAAAACAACGAATGACTTATATTTGTTTCCATTGATTTTTAATTATTTCATTTTTTCCCATTATTTTTGCTATTTTTTTATTGTTTTTGTTTCTTTGCAATTATATACTTATAAAATAGCGCAAAAAGATTATATAAATTGTGATAATCATGAATATTTTTTGATAAAAGCGTATTCAATAATTCTTTCTTTTTCTAGTATTTGTTGGTTACTAGATCAATTTTTTTGTGAATATGTTGGAGAATATCAATTACATGCGGTTTGGCACGCAGGAACAGCATTGTCATTATTATTAGGATTGTGGGCTATTATAATTTAATATTTAGTAATAGTATATGTGGCAATTTATAATGGGTTTTGGAGCAGGAATGTATGTAGGAACAATATATGATTGTAAGCCTACAGTAGAATTTATTTCAAATTGTATAAAAAATAATATTCCAAAAGAGGCTATTCCAAAAAAAAAGGATAATAATTAATTTATAGATTTATATTCATAAATTAATTAATCTGAATCATCACTTTCGCTAGTGATGGATGAATAATCGGTGCCGAAAATTGTTGTTGACTCGTCCCAAGACTGTTCGTCAAGTTCATTTCCTTTATAAAACTTCTCGTTCAAGAGCTGTTGTTTTTCTTCTTCTAACTTATTTACTTTTTCTAAAAGAGGTGCTCTTCCAATTTCTTTCTTATATTTACTTACAATGATATCGTCTTCCATCGTTTTTAACATAAAATTATAATTTTCTTTTATTTTTTCTGTATAATCTATTACTGACTGTTTATCATTAATATCTATATCATTCATATTAATTTTAAAAAAATCTAAAACCTTTTTATTATATGGCAATGCATTTATTATCTTTCTATAATTATGATATTCTATTACCCTTTTTGTTATAAGTTCTGTATCGGTTGGCATTACTCCTACACTAGCATCATCGTCATCTTCCATCGCTGCGATAACTGATACTAGTGCTGCACATGCGTTCAAATCACTTGATAACATAAATTTATCTGACCTATTGAGTAGATATCTTAAATAAGAATTGTATATTTTTATAGATTCTGATGTATATTTGAATACAATCGCTCCTGTAAAAAATATATCACATATATCTTTTTCTTTTTCATATAAACAATATAAATTACATTCTGGATCAGTTAATAAATCACAGACTATGCCTCCTCCACTTTGAATACTATTTTTACCTCCACCGCTCCACTTTCTTTTATTAGAGTTGGGTTGTGGGGTTGTTTGCGGCTCCAAATTAAAGTACGCACTAGTTATGTTTCCTATTTGATTACAAAATATATAGGTAGTAGAGTTGGGAAAACAAGTATGTGCCATTGTATTTATATTATTGCTTGTGTTTCTTTCCCTGACCTCATCTTTATAATTGTTTGCTTTTAATAATAATGCAGCTGCTACAACAGCTGGTCTATCATTATGTATGGAAACAACAGGAAAATCTGTTGGTGTGTCTGATGTATCGACCAATGTAGGAGAAATTACTGTATCCTCGCCAGGAAAGATGACATTTAATCTTTTTCCAGAAGCTTGTCCTATACCTCTAGGT
>WLWE01002795.1_pt1 | contig 10779 bp, 20 predicted proteins | sample 6718301 | NCBI WGS metagenome assembly WLWE01 (sample SAMN12718691, study PRJNA515312) | sponge metagenome | isolation source: marine sponge | host: Mycale hentscheli | place: New Zealand: South Island, Marlborough, Capsize Point | collected 2003-05-01 | reverse complement strand
TGGCTTACCTTTGGTACACATCACCTTTTCAACAGTTCGCTCAGTAAGGAAGTCTTTGCTTCGCAAAGCGGCTTTGCCGGTACTCGTTGCTTCGCTCTAATCTTTCTGTAGAAAAAGGTTGACTTTGAAAGTGTTTTTTGTTATTATAATAATAAGAGTTGCGTATCAAGGTATGCAATATATTATAAACTAGATATTTTTTAAGGAGAATATAATGACAACAAAAGTATCAAAAATAAATGGGATCACAAAAAATCCTAGAATCAATCCAATTGCAAAAGAAGTAAAAGATGTATTTGATGGTGTTTACGCACAAACACAATCATTTGCAATAAACAAATCAAGTGCTATCAATGGTCTTATTGTAAGTGGTGATGCCGGCACTGGTAAAACATTTACTGTAAAAAAAGCATTAGTAGACGCAAATGTTACACAACATGTTGAATACATAAAAGGTGGTAAAGTAACTGCCGCTAATCTATATGTAAAATTATATCTTAATCGTCAAAAACACAGAATAATTGTGCTAGATGATGTTGATGTAATTCATCATAATGAACGTAATCAAATTATACCTATGCTATTAGGTGCAACTGAATTAGGCCAAAACAGAGAAGTTACTTGGGAAACTACTAAAAAGAATGCACTTATGGAAGAATATGATGTGCCACATGCATTTAAATTTAATGGTACTATTATTTGGGTAACAAATGATAGAAAAGAAGATATTCTTAAGAAATGCAAACAATGGGCTCTAGCAATTGATAGCAGATTTAATTTTGCTACATGTAGATTCACTCCAGAGCAAAAACTAATGTATACATTACACTTATGTGAAAATGTAGATATGTTAGGTTCTAAGTGTGTTGATCATAAACAAAAAAATGGTAAACCTGGTTATCCTAAAAAAGATATAAACAATGCACTTGAATATATCAATAATCATTATAGGAATCTTGTTGAGATTACACCTAGGATTGCATTGCGTATTACAGACACATTTCATTATCAACCTCTAGATGTGCGTAACAGCATACTACAACAAATGTGGCAATCATGAGCAAGGATAAAGAAACAATATTGTTTGATAACATAGAGTGGGGCAACGTAACGTTGCCTGGCTTGAGTGACGAAGAACTTATGACAACTAATTGGAATAGAAAAAGAACTCAAGCAGATAAAGAAAAAATACGTGAACTATTAAACTCTGATTATTATAAAAAAAAACATGCAAAAGGTATAAAGAATTCAAAAGCATTTCAACAAAATCTAAAAAATGCATCTAAAAGAAATAAAAAAATAGCAAAAGACCCTGAATGGCAAAAAGCACAACGTGAAGGTGCAATTAAAAAATATGCATCTGATCCTGAATATAACAAAAAAAGAAGTGCTAGTTTGCGTAAAACATTAGGAAGAAAAATAATTACCCCTTTTGGTAATTTTGAATCACCTGCTGATTTTCATGATAAAAAAATTGTAAAATGTGAGTTTTGTGATTGCAATAGAATGATGCCACATTTATATTACTATGCAGATAAAGGTCCTGGCAAGCCTACATTTGAAACTGTATTTGTTACACCATATGGTGTATATCCTGCAGGCACTACTACTGCTTTTGGTAGTTATAAAAAAAGAGCATTCGAAGATGCTGTAAAAAATAATTGTTATACTAATCCATTAAACAATAAAAATCCTGAAGATTGGGTAGTACGAATACTTAGAAGCCATAATGATAATTTTTATAAAGAAAAAAGAATAAGAATTGAATGGTATCAAGAAACAAATTTTAAAATTAAAAATGATTAGATACACGTTTGGAGAGGTTATGAATAAAACAGATAATTGGGAAGTATACAGTTACGATAAGCCTGTTGCTATACAAAAGAAGTATTGGCAAACACATGAATGTGCAAATGCTTATGCTAAGATATTGAGCAGTATGTTTGTAAACAGTGAGTTTAGTGTACGTTGGTGTAAGCCTTATCCAGTAAAACCTGTTAAAAAGGTTGACATTGACGCATAAATGTGTATACTATAATAGTGTTGCAATGTAGCAACACATAAATTAAATGGGTGAAAGTCACACCAATTTTATTTTAAATCTAAAACTTAAAATAAAACCCTCGATGCTATATAGAATTATATTTTATTTGCAAAGAGGGTTTTGTTTTGAATTTACACTATGTGGTAATGTATCTTCGCTTATGCCTAAGAATGTTAGATTAAGAACCTAACAATACTATTTATCACGAAATTATTATTTCGTCTCTTTCGATCGGCTTATTATCGACACCCAAGGCATCATTCTCTACGAATTCTGTGCCTCTTACTGTTTGTTCTGAATTTTGTGTTTTAGTTGTGCCAACACCTGACACAATACTTGCTTCATCTTTGATGCGTCTTAGTAATCCACATGCTAATAAACTTTGTTGTATACGTCTATCACGTTCATTTACACTTATGGTTTTACCTTTGTGTTTTAAATTTTTATATCTGTTCAATGCTCTAGGCTTCATTTATTTCTCCTTCTTCAATCATTTTTACGTCTGACATGCCATTATGTCCGCAGTAGTATGTTAAGTAACTGTATACATCTGCTTTAGTGCGTCCTATAAACGTTTTAATTGCAGACACAGTTCGATATCTATCATTAGAACAACGCCAAAAAACTTCTGCTTGTACTCTATATTTCTTTGTCATGTTTATCCTTTGTTGGCTTGGCACCGCCTCTGGTTGTGTCTTTGCTTATGTGACTGCTTTTGCCAAATATCTTTTCCCAATTGTCGCTGTATGCTTTGTCATTAGCATTACGCCTTTGTGACCCTTTGCCACCGTGCCATTGTTTATTTGTCATCTTGTTCATCAACGTAAACACCATTTACTTTTACTCTAAAACTTTTATTGGCGTCTAACTTCTTGCCCCATTTGATTTTGTCATAGTTTGCTTTGTATTCTTCACTGTTGTCAGCACTACTGATGCCACTGCCTGGTTTGAATCCTTCTGCTCTATCTCTGGCGGCTCTTAGTGTGGGATTCTTTGCAATCAGTTTTTCATTCTTCTTCCACTGTGAACTACCTTCTTTTGGTATGTTACTCATTATATCATTCTCCCGGTGCTACGTCTTCTTGTGCCACCTTTTTCATGTTCGTTGTATTCTCGTTTGATCATGAAGTTTTGATACACACAATATCCTAAACTGTCTAACAAATGGTCGTAACCTGAGTCTTTGTCTGGCTGTCTAGTGCCTTCGCGGTATGTGTGTTTGATCAAACATTCTCTTAATCTTTTACACTTTGGATCAATAAACAAACTCTTATTGCCTACTGCATCACTTAGCATAGTATTTACTGCATTTATTCTATCTACTACCGGAGGATTGGTCTTACCTACTTTTAAATTAAAGCCGGCGTTTTTCAATATAAGATGATCGCTCATTCCTGCGGCTGATGTTTTCAGTGCCATACCACTTGCATCAGGGTATGCAAATATTGTTCTATGTGGATATCTTTCTTTTATCTCTTTTACCAATTCAATTGTGTTTGAACTGTATATTTCTAATTCGTCTATAACGTGCATTGTGCTGTTGTTTACTACACTTACCGTAGCACTCATTGGATTTATATTGAAGTCAATTCCTATATGTAATGGTGTTCTTGCTGTAAGTTGATCTTGAATAAATGGTTTTACATTCTCTTCTGTAAATGCATAGTATACAACACCTGCATAGTCTACAAACGTTGCCAAATACTCTTGCTGAAATTGACGTGTGTCCATATCTCTTTGTGCTGATAATATTTCTTCTTCATCAACATTGCCACCTTGTATAGTAGTATATTGATGAGCACTCCAATCGTCTGTTGCACCTGCTTGTACATATAAGTCATAAAACCAATTACGTCCTTTAGGTGAACCAATAAACAATGCATGTCCTTTTGTGTCTGATAGTGTTGGTCTTAACACACTATAAAATGTATCAGGGTCCATGTCTGCACACTCATCTAGCACAATGAAGTTATACTTTGCACCACGTAATGCATCTTTGTTATCACTTGAACGTATTGATATTGTGCTACCATTTACTAAATGTATGGTTAGATCACTTTCATTTACTTTCTTTATCCAACGTACAGCATACAGTTGATTCTTTAATTCATCCCATATAACTGTTTTTGCTTGTCTATATGTTGGTGCAACATACAAACATCTTTGATCTGGCATTCTGGCAAACTTGGCTAATTCATTTATTGATAAAAATGATTTACCAAAACGTCTACCTGCAACCACAACTTTAAAACGTGCATCTGTTTTGCTAATTACTTGTTGTGGTTTTGAGAGTATCATAACTGTGCCTTATAATAAACTATTAGTCATCTGTATGATCCCATGGGTGTTCTTTTATACTGCCACCCATAGGCATCATGTCCCAATATTCTTCATGCAACAATTTGCCATGTTTCATATAGAAAAACATTTCTTCTTCACGTGTTTCAAAACCCTTTTCCCATTGCATTATGATGTCTCTAACATCATTCATGTCACGCATGTTTAGGCCTAGGCAAATGTTTCCATGTTTTATTACTGTGTATCAACTGTATTGTTGTTACATGACAACCAATTATTTCTGAAAGTTTACGTTGTGATATAACGTAATGATTCTCTATAATAAACTTTGCTTGTTTTTCAGTTATTGTGCTGTTAGAGTTTTCTTCACCACAATAACTAGGAGGTTTTTTGTATCTGCCTTTTTTCATGCAGTCTTGTATATTGTCTAGAACTGTGCCACTCCAAAGGTGATCTGGATTTACACATTGTCTATATGATATATCATCGTTATCATAGTTCTCATCACAGTGATGTAGCACACAATAGTCATTTATTTGGTCTTCTGTGAACTTGCCACTTACTAATGCGGCAAACTTGTGAGCAGTTATGTATCTAATTCTGTTGTCTGATTCTCTGTAATAATACCAATTACAGTAACCAGTATTTTGAGTAGCACTACCAAAGAAGTGACATCCATTTGGTTGTACTGTGATTTTATCGTTGAACATAGCAATATACTTTTCGGGTACTTCTGCTATGTAATGTGGTTCGCCTTTAAGGCCTGGCTTTTTGCAATTTTTTAACTTAGCCATTATAACACCAAATCAGGTTTTTTCTTTTCATTTATTTCTGAACCATAACTGATTATAAAACAAAATACTGTTAGTGGCAAGAACCATAATGAAATAAGATCTAGCATGTGTCCCCACAATAAACTAGTTCCTATGAACAAAAATGTGTTAAATTTTCCGGCTGTTGGTGCGTTTTTATAACTATCTGGTAATTTCATATCTATATATCTCCATTGTTTTTTATACCTTTATAAAACGGGTGCCTCTCAGTTCAGCGGTGTTGATGTCCATCTTAACATCAACGAAGTGGCTACTGCTTGGAGGTCTTACCCCTCGACTGTTTAGACTTCATCGTCTTTATCCTCATTCCATGGTAGTATCATGCTATCGTCATTGTTAGCAGGTGACTCTGATTGTCCAAGCATTTGTTTGCCTAACCATATAAGCATGACTCTGTCATGTCTGTTTATTGCTAAGTCTAACTGTGCCTTACGTAGACGTTGCTTCGTGTCAACTGTGCCTTTTTTATATAAATCAGCGAAGTTGTCCCGCAATGTGCCTACTGGAACTGAATAAAAGTCTGATAATTCTTTCCATGTGCAATGTAATTGTGCTAACTTAAGAAACTCTTCTTCTGGTATAACTGTCTTTGATCTGCCCACAACTCTGCCACGTACAGTCTTTTCACCATACTTGACGTTCTTAACTTGATATGTAGTCTTATCGTTTTGCTCAGTCATACTTGCTATTTCTGTAAATCAGTATAATTATAACCTTATACTGTAAGTTGCAATGTTATTTATCAATATTTGCCTAATTGGGCAAATTTTACTTGTCTTTTGCGTGGAATATTGTATACTTTGATGTTTTTTGGGCTATAATCATACCAAACACCGTTTATGTACGCATGTTCACGTAATAAGTTGTAGTCTGTGTGATATATGTGATATAAAAACTCTAGATCATCACTAGTGAGTATACCACCTGTTATGTATTTGCTTCTCAGTCTTTCAAAATGGCTTCTGTAAGTCCATTTGTATGAACTTCTTATAGAGCTGTGTTTTTCTTGTATTGCGTTAAGCAGTTGTTGAGTAGTCATTATAACTACTTATAATGAATGCTATTTTTTTGGTGGTTTTTGTTGCTTTTGCTCTTGATATTTACGTTTTAACATCCATTGTTGTTCAATTTTCTTTTGTTTTTCCTTAAACAATATCCAATCAAATTCTCTTTGTAATTGTGTTATTTGATAATCTAATTCACTGCTTATTTTATGTGGCTTTTTATTGCTAATTCTCATATTATCTCCTGTTAGTTTCAAGCGAACTACGTTCACTTGTAATTGCGTTATCTCCTACAACTCGTTTCACTCGTTGTAGATATCTAACTGCAATTTTACTGTTTACTTTTTTATTTATTCAGTTAAGTTGAACCTTGTGTGTTATTATTAAGACTACTACTCCAATGAGTATCATAGATCACCGCTATTTTTTAGCAGTAATCTAAAAACTACTCCAACGAGCACTATAGGTAGTATTACATAACTCAATTGAGAAAGGCAGGTTTTGCTATCATCCTTTTACATGCTATCTTACGCAAACTGTACAAACCATACTACAAGTTACTGTACAATTTTGTGGGGTATGTGTTGCCACATAGTGTCTTCCCACTCACTTTCATATATTATTATTCTATATCAACTGTTGAGACCAAGCAAAGGTAAATCTACAGGAATGTGTAGTCCTTTAAAGCATCCTGCATAACAGGGTAGTGCTTAGAATTGCACAATAACATAGTGCTTTGCATACCACCTCACATCAGAGTGGATTCTGCAACGGTATTGTATTGCTGGCCCGTCAACCTTATGTGTTATTTGTAATTAGGGTTCTGTTTAACTGCCACAATAATCTCTTTTTTCCAGCCTTTCTTAGGTGGCCAAGCCACACCAAGTTCTTGAAGAGTTGCTTTAGTGTAACCACCATTTGCAGTCTTACGAGACTCTAAATAAGATTCTATTGTGTATGTTTTGTTTGCCATGTTTGCCATAATGTATTTGCCTTACAAGTTTATTTACCATATAGACATAAATTAGTGCGGAAAAAAGGTCAAAAAAAACCCTTTATTGCTAAAGGGTCTAAAATTAAAATTTTATGAGAATTTTTAAAGTGTGTAAGGAATATAAAGTTCAATGGAGATCAAACTATATACCAGACCATATCGATTAAAAGTGGAGCTCAAAACAAATATAGAGGCCTGTTGTATTAGGAAAAACAAATATGGCAATACTTGTTTAGATAAAACGAACGTTTTATCGGGTATTCCTTACACAATATTATTTATCATCTTTAGGTGTTTTATGAGGTTTTATTGAGTTCTTTTCTTGCCCATGTTAAGGCACTTGAACCGCCCCAACCAAGATAGGCTTGAATAGCCGGTGATTCTTCTGCTTTTAGTCCTTTAGACTTAGCACGTTGATAGTTGTCTCTAGCTCTGCTCAAATAACTAACCATTCTACGCAATGTGTTTTCACTTACATTGTCACCATTAGCAAGTTGATTAGCTCTAGCAAGTCCTACTCTAGTCATTGCACGTCTACTAGGCGTTGCTTTGTCTCTGGCTTCAAGTGCTCTTTTGGCCGCATTCTGTACTGATTTAGGTGGAACTGGCATTATCTTTTAGTTGTCTTAGGTGATTTGGTGCGTTTGATACGCATTTTCTTTTGTGCAACAACGTTGCTGTATAGTGCTTTTACTTTTGTGCTAGTTGTGGTCATATATTCTCTTATTGTTGCACACAGACGTTGTGTGTGCGTTGTAAACGCCATTACATACCTACTGCAATACTTAAAACACTTGCAAGTAAACTGCCTAGTGTGAGTATCACAATAGTCCATATTCTATTGTCTAGTCTATCTAATCTTTCTGTGAAGAAACTTCTATTTTCTGTTATTTGAGTTTGCAGATTGTCCACTTTCTTTTCGAGTGCATTATGCTCTGCAGTATTTGTTGCTTTTAACTTGACTAAGTCAGCATTTACACTCTGTACAGTTGGTTTAGCCATTATTTTTATACCATTCTTTGGCTTTTTCACTGTCTTCTTGTATTTCTGCTAAAGCAGTTTGAATTTCTTCTATTTGTTCTGCTGTAAGTTCTTCACTCATTTTCAAATCCTATTTTTTTTCTTAAATCTGTTAGTTGTTCTCTATCTTGAACTATCACACACGGTTTAGGTGTGTTGTTATCACCTTCTACTGGGTGACTCCAAAATGCTATCAACTCTTTGTATTTTTCTTCTATTCTTTCTGTTATTTTATAAAGATAATCTATATCAATATCATCTTCATACGTGAGCAATAGTGCTTCAAACTTAGATGCTCTAAAGCAACTAGCCCATGTCATTTCAGTGCCTTTACAGGCTGTTTCTACGTGAAGTATTTTATCTTCCATATATGATTTAAGGCTCCAAGGGCATATTCCTTTTATGCTCTTGAAGTAACTTAACCAATTTACTTCTTCTTTGAACCTCTGTTCTTTTTCTTTTTCATTGTACTTGATTTTTTAGTACCTCTGTTTTTACCTGGCATGTTTTCTCCTTTATTGTTACTGTCCTACCGTTACTCTACACTATGTCAGTGTTATCATCTATTGTTTTCCAACTTGTTCCGTTGTAGTAACATACTTTGTTTACGTCACTACCATATACCACATCACCTGCACTATTGCCACCTAATGCCAATATTGCACTATTGCTTAATGGATTCAAGTTCATCACTTGCTTCATGCTAACTCTACCACCACTTTCAATGCTGATATGTTCTTGATTGCTTAAACCACTTTCAATAATCAACTTCTCATTTGATTCATCATGCACAATATCAAAGTTGTATCTTGCATCACTGTTTGCTAAATGAGTTTGGAATCTTAGTGTAGCATTACCTTTTGAGTCATAACCTAAACCACCACTACCACTTGTTGTTCCACTTGCTGGCTGTATGGTTATTATTGTTCCGTTTTTGTTAGTCTTATCTAGGAATCCAACATCCATAAATCTGTGATATTCATGTGTTGTTCCTGGATATCTAGTCCAAACAGTACTGTTTGCCGCATCACCGTAATCTGGTGTTGGAGCAAGACTGATCATGCCTGATGTTTGTGCGGCTAATGTTAAGTTACCACCTTTGGTTGTAAAGTTAGTCTGCTGGTTAGCACCATTGGCATCACTGGCATTGTTTCTCATGTAACCAATATTGGTTCCTGGAGGTGGTGTTGTTGTTATGTGCATGTAAGCATTAGCAACATTGGCTATGTTTGCACTACCTACGTCTACAGTTATAGCCGCTGGTGGGTTTACACCGTCAACACCTTGGTTACCTGTTCCTGTTGTTTGTGCTGGACTAAATGCAATTTTACCTACCACATCACCTGATTGCATCAAGTAACTGGTTGTGTTTGCTGTGCTTTTAGCACCTCTAAATGATTTCAGTGTTAAACTTGGTGCTTTTATTTGTGGTAAGTCTAATGTTAAATTACCTGTTGCACCTACTTGACCCCATACTGGATAGTTTGTGAGATCATCTAAACCACCACTGTAGTTATTGATTAAGAACCTTGGTGCTGGAGTGTTTAATCCATCATTAAATGTTTCACCATCACTTTCTAATATAACACCCAATGTGCTTGGCTGGTTAAGTGTTGATCTACCTGATACTGGATCTGGTGTTGTTGCGGCACCAATCAATAATCCACGTTTGAATCTTGTTGCACTTTCATCAGTTCCTGCAAAGTCACTGATGTTTTTCATTGTGACTGTTGTGGTTACACTTGATGTGTTACCATAACTGATTGCATCAAAGGTTGTGTTACTTAATGATTCTGGATTGTCAAAGTTTGACAGTTTACCATAGTTGCTGATAAACTCTGAGTTACTGCCTGTGTGCGTATTAGCATAATACTTAACAGTTGTTTTACTGTCACTTGTTTGTGCCATACCTGGTGATAAAATAGCCGTTCTACCAATAGCACCTATCAATGCGTTTTCACTCATTGTGATTACGCCACCACTCATGCTTACTACATAAGCATTTGCCGGGAATAGTGTGGTTGTTGAACTTGTTGTTAAATCAAACACACCCCAACCTGCATCTTGTCCATATAGTCCTGCACTTACGTTTGATAAACCATTTGCTCCAGTGGCGGCAAAGTTTACACCTGTTGTAGTAACAGCCGCTTCAATGTTAGCCGCACCAGGGAAAGGACTAGATATATCTGCTGTAACAATTAAATCACCTGCAACACCTGGAACAAATGCTGAACTAAATCCTGGACCTCTTAATGCCGCTACGTCAACTGAGCCACCTGCTCCACCAAATATGTCATTTACTGATACTAAAGGTGAACCTGCAGTAAAGTTACCACTTATTAAGAAACTTGGTGTATTTGTTCCTGCAGTAAAGTCTGCTGGTAACTCTACGTCTGCAACACTATAACCTGTTGTATCTAAGTCTACTATTCTTGATTCTGTACTGTCAATTGTGGTATCAAAATGTATACCATCTGCTTGACCTTTTAAGTTTAAGTTTGCACCAGTTTCACTTGCAATGTTGTTTACATCACTTAGTGTGTTGCTTAAACTGAATGTGTTACCTGTTGTATCAAAATTACTATC
>WLWE01002793.1_pt1 | contig 10792 bp, 15 predicted proteins | sample 6718301 | NCBI WGS metagenome assembly WLWE01 (sample SAMN12718691, study PRJNA515312) | sponge metagenome | isolation source: marine sponge | host: Mycale hentscheli | place: New Zealand: South Island, Marlborough, Capsize Point | collected 2003-05-01 | reverse complement strand
GCATCATAAGGTATGAATCTAGCAGTCTTTTGATTGTTAAGAAACAAATCAGTTATTATAGCTGTATATGCTTCCACAGTTTCTGTTGTACTTGTATCAACGATAGTAGATACGCCTTGCGGAGCTAAGTGAAACTCAGGAACACCTGCGAATTCATATGTACTTCTTAATCTTTCACGAGTAAGGTCTGAACTGTTTAACCAATCACCCACTGAGTTTTGCACTCCAGCTTCGATTAGGTTTACTAATTGTTCATCAGTGACCTTCTCTTTATATCCACCCGCTTGTGTAGGGTGAACCGGACCTTTTGGTCCTCCTAAACTAGCTGCCATTATCTACGCCCTCCATTAGGAGTGATAATCTTTTTGCCTTCAGCTAATTTACTATAATCTCTTGACCCACCTTGTCCACCGAATTTTGGTGTAGGTTTAGTTTCTTTAACGGGCTTCGTATTCTCTGTTTGTATAAATCTTGACATGTATCCCTCCTGGATTTCTATCTATCAATCTTGGGCACATGCCCTTATACTTATCCTCCAGCAGATTCTATAATCATATAACCTGTTGGGGTATTCCATGTATCTAATTGTGTAAAGTTTATAGTGATAGCTCCTAGAACCTCTGGATGAAAGAATGCACTCTGTCCATGGTCTATTCCACCAGTAGCTACGAGTCTACCAAATCTATATACTTCATATAAATAATTAGCGTTTGTATGATTAAACATCTTACCCGCTGGGTTGGATGCAGTCATTTCTATAGCTGCTGACATATCAACCGCTGCTCTCACAACTACTCCACTCGTTTGATCTGGAGTACCTTGAGTTGTTGCTTCTAACGCTGTAATTCTAGTAGTTAAGCTTGTAATCAGAAGGTTAGCAGCTTCAATAGTGTTATCTACATATTCTTTATTAGTAGCGTGATCATCCTGAGTAGGCGTGATAACACCTCTTAAACCTAATGTTGCTCCGCCAGTAGTTGTTGTTGACCCTGTTGCGGTTACAAGAGATCTAACTTGAGTACTGCTGCCAGCACCAGGCCCATTCGATACTTGTATATTAATAGCTGTATCGCCTACATTGATAACATTATTCGCATTATTCGGTGCATTTAATTCTGCCATATTATTCTCCCATGTTAGTCCTCATGAAAGTGCCGGTAGTTTCCCACTTGACCGGCGCAAGTTGAGGACAATGGGATCTATGAACTCTCAGTGAGAGTAGTTATTTTAAATCCATGAGCCTCTGCTTCCTCTTTTATATGAGCTTCTGTCATAGATTGAGGAGCATGGATAATTGCGCTCTGTACTAGGTCTATATGGAATCTACCTGATACATGATTCTTAGAATACTGTGCTGTCATTCCTGTAGCATTGTATTTCTTTAATTCTGTCTTCTTTAATTCTTTCTGAGCTTTATCTTTCGCATAGAACTCAGTGATTAATACACGGAGAGGACCTACTTTCCAATCTCCTTTATCGGCATCAGCTACTAAACTGTTGTCGATAGCAACCTTTAGCAGTTCTTGTCTGCTCATAGTGTTTGGATTCATGATCCTCTCCTTTATTTAAAACCATTTAGTATTGTCTGGTGTGAAGTTTGCTAACTTCTCTGTCCAGGATACGTTCCTTGTATTCAGTCTATCCCAGTGAGTACGTAAAACCTCAGCACAAATAGCCATAGATATAACAGTATCGTCGTGACATCCTGGTGCAGCTTCAGTTTTTCCCGTATCTGTAGATATATAGTCCTTCAATTCCTGTATTAGGTGCGGAGAAGGGATCAACATATCCTCATTATCGATTAAATTCTTTAAATTACCAATAATTGCCGGTTTTGTAGCGGATGTAGTCCTGAATCCGAGCCTTTCGCCCTCTTCATTGGACACATTGGCCACTTTAGTCTGTCTATATAGGTTAACATAGCCCATTTGGTCTAATCTCTGCAGGGTAGCAATACCCATACTGTTAGATTCCACGGCTAAGAAAGCATTATTATAGTATCTTCCTAGATAAAACAACAATTCACCCCATAAACTAGGGTCAATTCTGTTATTTCTGTAATAAGCTACTATCTCGTATCTATTATTCATAACAACTGCAGCAGAATAGTCTTGACCTACCCCTAAAGATACGTCAGCTCCTATAACATAGGGTTCTTCCCACTTCGGATAGTTATAAATATATAGATTTCCCTCTCTATTCTCATCCATCATCTTACTTGCAGGATCCCATTCGGATCTACGTAAGTGAGGTTGGGGAATTAAAGCATCTAGCTTTTCTACGTTAAATACGTTACTACCAGAAACAATAAAAGCCTCATCAGCGGATGCAGGATATTCCTGTTGAAACTTCAACTTTCCACCTTCGGCTATCTTTAATCTTCTCCAGTAGAGTTGATCGTTATCTAACTCGTACTTTTCTTTTATCTTTTCCTCTTCGACGGTAAGCTCCATAGTTTCTGGAGATACTCTACGGTATTCGGGCGTAAGAAACCAAGGGAGGAATATAGGTATGTATTCATTATCACCTGCCACGGCTCCTTTCCAGAGCCTGTAAAATTCACCTTGAGCTCCGTTTGCCGTACTCTCAAGTATTACTTCTGTACCTGCTGCCTGGGATATACCCTGGAACAAACCAGATAAGATCTTTTCATCATGTTGCCAGAAGGCTACCTCTGAGGCGTGTAAGATAGTTGGAGTTGTACCTCTACCAGCTTCGGGGGATCCCGCCGTATATAATCTATATGATGCCACATCATCTTTGTTCTCCATTGCGGGTGAATTTATTATGATTTCCTTGGCATTACTACGTAATTCGGTAGGACTCAGTTCACCTTCCATATTTTTAATTAAATTCTTTGACATATTGAAGAGGTTGTCTGAAGTTGCTGAATCATGAGCCATAACAACAGATCTAGCGTAAGGAGTGAAGTAACTTTTCCAGAATACTCTTCCTGCGCAATAGGTTGAGATACCCTGCTGTCTAGCTTTGAGAATAATAGCCCTTACTTTTCCAGTCTCTTCTATTTGTTCTTTTAGTTTCTGTGTGATTATTTCCTGTGCAGTGTTTAGTTTAAAGGAGACAAAGCCTTCTAATGCATCTTTGGTAATAATCTTTATTTGTTCTTGTGCGAACAATGAGAAATCAGTGCGATAAGCTGTTAACTTGTTACGTTTCTCTTTCTCATGCAGTAATTTTATTATTTCTTGTTTATTCATATCCATGTCCCCAGGATTGGGCTAGGCCCGTGTTTCTATAAGGCATTCCGTGAGGATAAGCCTATAAAGTAAGGTAATATATAAGTACCCTCATAGTGTTTTTGCGGCCCCTCAAGTCTCTAGCGGCGTCTAGTGGGTGCTTATAACTCCTTTAAGGGATATATACTCATGGATAACAGTGGTGATAGGCCGATGGGGGTTGGGATAGTGAGGGTCTATGAGTACTGTGGGGCTATGACCTCATGGGCTACTAATAGATGTATAGATAGATAGTACACATGGACTAGCCATGTTAGCATAGTGGATACCATAAGGCTATCTATAACCTATACATATGGAGTACATCATGAGACTAACTAAGCATGCAGCAGGCCAGATGGCTGAGCGTAAGATATCATCTAATCAGGTAGCAGAGGCTATCAAGATGGGTCATGTAATGATCAATAAGAATAAGCGTACTAATAGGACTATAATAGACAACACTCAAGGTCTATACGTAGTAACTGATATCACGCTTACCATAGTAATAACAGCCTTTTGGCGTAACCAATAGTATATATCCCTTAAAGGGGAGGATAATAATATACTATAAGTAGAAAGGATAATGAGATGACTATAGGATCTCTAAGTATGTGGATATACGCTTGTGTATTCATGATAGCAATACTGTATGAAACAGCAAATGGAGTAATGATATGAGTATATTCTTAACAGTCTTATTTGTATTTGTTGGTATCATAATACTAAGCCATAGGCATGATCAGATTAGAACTGGTCAACGTAAAGCTAAATGGTATGACAAGATATAAGAGGACGCAAACAAGTTGCGTTATCAAGATGAGACGGATAGCAAGGCTTGCCTTAGCATAACATAAGTCTCACACACTGTTGTCTGGTTTAAGTCCTTTGGCAGTATAAGAACACACATAACTATCCATTGTGTATAAATAAAGAACAGTGATAGCTAAACATCTGATAACATGTATAAACTTATCATCATCACATTAAACATTTAACAGAAAGATAATACAATGACATATCAAGTAAATCCAGATGGATCAGTAACAATAATTAAATCTACTAAAGAAGCAATAGCTAATGCTAATAACTGGGTAGATTACAGTAAAGACCTTAACAAGTCTGAAAACAGTTAATGTGAAGACCTCAGTATGATTCAGTTCATATTGGGGTCTATTTATTTAATAAAGGAGAAAGAAATGAACTGGAGACGTAGTCTAGTTGAAGACGTTATATCTACTATGCTTCCAGAGATATTCTCAGACATATTAGATAGAAGAAGAATAAGAGATGTATTCATTAATACTCAGTTTGAATCACTACCAGATGGTATACAAGGATTCTGTGGTGTTGAAGATGAGGACGAAGGTGAATACATGATAGTATTAGGTAGAAATCTCACTCGTAAAGAGATCATAGTTAATATGTGTCACGAATTAGTTCATGTAATGCAGATAGAAAGAGGAGATAAGTTAGATTACTCTCTTCCATACTTTGAGCAGACACATGAAATTGAGGCTTATAATAAGCAAGAGATATTAGCAGATGTTTATGAAAGGATATCTAAATGAATAATCACGGTATAACTATCGAAGAGACATTCGGAGCAATCTCACAATCAATCAATTATGGGAGTTATAATACAATGGACTTTATATTTAATTTTGTATTCGCATCTCTATTCATTGGAGTTGCAATATATTTAATATGGTTCGCTTATACAATGATAAGTATAATGAACTCAAGTAAGTAAGTACGCAAACAAGTTGCGTTATCATAATAGATAATAATATCTAATTCAATCTAATATAACATAGAAAGATAATATAATGGAAAAAGCTAGAAATTTTAAGATCGAAAACGTTGTAATGAACTGGGCAAGACTTGACACTCCTGTTAATCCTTTTGGAACAGAGCAGTATGAAGTTCAGATCGTTGTATCTAAAGAGCAAGCAGAAGTATTAACTGCTAACCATTTCAAAGTTAAAGAAAAAGATGGTGTATTATCAGTATCTCTTAAGCGTAAAGCTAAAAGAGCTGATGGTTCTGACAATGGTAAAGTAAGAGTTGTTAACAAAGATCTATCTCCTATGGAGAACACTAAGATTCTTGGTAACGGTTCTGTTGGTAACATTGTTGTATTCCAAATGCCTTACGATGGAAAATTCGGTAAAGGTATCACAAACTCTTTAACAGCTATTCAGGTTACTAAACTTGAAAAGTATGAAGCACAAGCAGCAGCAGATTTCTCAGTAATTGAGGACGAAGCAGCTCCTGCAGTAGCTACAGAAGCTAAAGCAGTAGACTTGTTCTAAACTAATATAATCCTGAGTATGATTTAAAACTACTCTCCTCGAAGGTCAGAGTTACCTAAGCTCCTAACACGAGTATAAAGCTCACTTACATGACACACTAAATACTCTTGGATCCTTCGGGGTCCTTGAGTGTTTTATTTAGAGGAACCGACATGGATGAATATAGAAGCTCACCTGAGCAGATAAATTATATAGATTTGTTAAGCATTGTGAAGACACTTGAGTCAATGAGACGTAAGAGTGCTATCCATGATGCTATGTTTATAACCGCAGAAGTTACATTAGCTAATTATGCACAAGTAAATGAGGATAAGATATGGAAATGTTAAATATGGATACATATCACAGGTTTGAAGTAACTATTAAAGATTATCCTTTAGATGAGATCGAAAGAGAAATCTTTATGATGTATGCTGATGTAAATAAGATCGGTATGACTATCTCTAAGACAGGAAGAATCGTATGTTTCGATAATGTAAAGAATATACGTAGTCTTATCAATCACTTAGCTAAATTAGGATTAGGTGATGAAGACGTAGGTTTCATAAAAGAAATCACTGAATATAACCCACATATAGAATACGAGGAGTTTCTAGATGAATAAAATATTAACTGCAGCAGTATCATTTGTTGTAATCATGTTAACAGTAGCATTCTTTACAATATCTAATGAATCTAAAGCTGGTATCTTTGATAAGATATCTGATGCATTCACAGGTCATGTAGAAGATGTTAAAGATAGATTACTAACAGACGATACATTCGCTGAAGGTATCAAGAAGAAAATGTCTTTCGCTGATTGGTCAAGTGATTCAATACATTATGTAAATGGATCAGTTGGTATCGTTGAAAACAAAGATGGACAGAAATTTGTTCAGCTTAACGAAGATTTCTCAGCTGGTCTTGCACCAGACTTATACGTATACATAGCACCAGGTCACATTGATTCTGATGCTGAGTTCGTAAATGGTAAGAAGATTGAGTTAGGTAAATTAACTAAAGGTTCTGGTGCGTCATTCTATGAAATACCTGGATACTTAAATGACTATGCTGATGAGAAATTCTCTGTTGTTATTCATTGTAAAAGATTCAATGAGCCAATGGGTAGTTTTCACTTTAATTAGTATCTCGGGTAGGATCTAACGATCTTACCCGTCTTCTTTAATACAACCGACAAGACTAGTTAGTAGAAACCTAGTAAAATATCTACATTAACTTTAATAAGGAAAATATAATGACTAAAACATTATTAACTATATTAGCAGCTACAACTATGTTGACATCCGTTGCTAAAGCAGAAGTATCTAAAGCAGATTTACATGCTGCAATCGAATCAGGCAACTCACACGTATGTAGAGTACTACCTGCATTTGAAGGTATCAATCAATCAAGTCTTTCATTACAGAATGAGTGTTGGTTAGACGTTCATAGATCTGATAAAGTTAGTGGATCTGATTTCGGTACTGTATGGGCTAAACTTAATGGCAAGTATTACTCTGTTCCATTAAAAGACATAAGAACAGCTGGTGGTAAAGATGCTGCTAAAGAACTATTTAGTTCTGTAGTTGGTGCTCAAGTCGCAGCAGATCAAGCAGCTATCTCTAGTACAGTTGCAGGCGCATTAGATGCATACAATTCAATTGCAGCTACTGCAGGTCATGAAGCCGCTGTTAAATTAGTTGAAGTATCAACTGGTATTAACATTGATGATCTTAACGATGCATTTGATTCAGGTAAATTAGCAGGTATCGCATCTGTTGACATTACTGTTGACAATGCAGCAGCTATCGAAGATGCTCGTGATGCTATCGTTGCAGCAGCTCGTGATGGTTACATTACTGACTCAGCAGCTCAAGCTTTAATAAGTGCTGTTTCTGGTACTCAAGCTGATGTTACAGCAAACGGTCCAGTTAACATTAGCTTATCTAATGGTTCTGTTATTTCTTTCAACGTAAATGTTAGTGATGATGCAGCAGATGTTTATTCTTACACTCTTACTCGTGATGGTGTTCCAATTACATTAACTGTAGACTCTAACAGCGACGTTGCATCTGTATTCACTGCAGGTGAAGCTAAAGAAATCAGTAACTGGCAGGGTTCTGCTTCAGCAGCATTAAATGGTGAGTTCTCTTATGATGCTTCCACTACTGCTGGTGAATTCATTGCTTTCGCTCATAATGCTGGTAGACAAGCAGGTATTGCATCTGTAGATATCACAAGTGATAACGCTATGATAGCATCTGTTGCAAGACAAGCTGGATTTGATTCAAGAAACACTGAAGTAATGGGTCTAGAAACTGATCTTAGAGTAGCTAACACTAATCTTGGTATTCAAAGAGGTCTAGCAAATGACTTTCTTGTACATACTACTAACGTAAGAACAGCCGCAGGATTATCTGTAGCAGCGTCTGACGCTGTAGTTATTGAGAGAATCAGAAGCTTAGTTGCTGGTGGATCTGCTCATGCTCAAGATATCATTGCTATTGATAATGCTCTTGATGCAGCTGGTTTAGGTTTCGGTGATACTGTTGCTGAAGTTCAAACTCTTATAGCTCAGTACAATGCAGCTGTTGCAGCTAGCGTGACATTCACTACTGTTGATGGCGTTACTACAGCTACTGTTCCTAACTCTGCAGCTCCTGATTATACATTCGATACTTTAGCTGATGCACAGGCTATACAATCTGTTGTTAACACACCTGTTGCAGAGATAATAAACAATGATACTTACGCTGCTGAAGTGCAGGCTCTTAACGCTTTAGCTGGTAGAGGTTCAAACGACTTTGGTGACACAGCAATCGAAGCTTGGAGAGCTTCTAAAGCCGCTCCATTAACTGCAGCTGGTATCACTAACGTATTTGGTACTACTGACTTTGAGATCCCTGTAGTTTCACAAGCAAGAGCTCAGGAAATCATTGCAGCCGGTAGAATTGCAAGTGGTCCTAATACAGGTCGTTACTACTTTAGCACAGCTCAAGCGGCTGAGTTAACTAGCTTAGGTGTTAGAAGAAACTCATTTAATGTTGCTGGTGGAGCAACTACAATAATCGGTAACACACCTATCGTAGGCGGCACTATAATAAGTTCTGTTGAAGGCTTTGATTCATTCACAGCCGCAACTGTTAGCCCTGCGTTGGATGCTTATAACTCTGAGCGTAGCTCTACTCTTACTAGCTTATTCGCTGGTGGAGATCAGCCATTTAACTACGGTGTTATCTCTGGAGCTGTTACTCTTGTAGCAGATGAGATCAAAGCCGTTGTAGAAGATGCTTACGATGCTGGTTATGAGTCAGGATACGAAGATGGTTATGCTGATGGTTACCGTGATGGATTCTCAGACGGATTCACTGCTGGTCGTGATAGCTAAATAAAACTTATAAAGGGTGAGACCTAACGGTCTTACCCGTCTATTTTAAATAAACCTACAAAACGAGGTATTATAGAAATATGATATACACTAGAACTATTGAAGAAATTAATAACGGAAAGGTTAATCAAAGATTTAGATTTAAAACTACATCAGGTCCTAAAATGTATGAATCAGGATCATTTAAGAATGGTGAATATAAGTTCAAAGCATACGATGGTAATGAGAGAGCTTGGTTTCACACTGAAGAAGAAGCACAAGCATGGTTCAAAGAGAAAGCCGACAACACACCAATCAGATTAGATATAGTTAATACAATTAACAAGTCTGAATTGAATGATGGTGCTAAAATGTACTTTCATCGTGTTATAAGCAGCATGTCTGACTTAAACGTTGAAAGAAGAAAAGCAGCATTAGTTATGGAAATGGGTAGGATCATTGAAGCTCCACTTTTAGCTAATACACCTTGGATAGATGCAGAAGTTAGAGAAGCATGGAAACAAGGATATACTGGTGAAGGAGTATCAGTAGCAATACATGATAAATTCCCACAAGAAGGCTCAGCAAATAATCAGTATCGTATAGAAGATATGCAAGGCACACATGGTGAGCACGTAGCAAACCTATTAGAAGGTAATGATGATTGGAATACAATAGGCACAGCTAAAGATGTAAATGTTGTAGAGAAATCATGGCAACCATATGCAGATTATAAGAAGCCTAACGAGTCTCGTAAGAGATACAGAATTAACGGAAAGATAGTATACAAGCCATTCTTTTATGGCGGACGTGGTATCGATTGGAAAGATATAGATATCATTGCAAGCGCAGCACATACTCGTGGTGACATTGTTGGTGTTAACATTAATAAACATGCAGCAGTTGATAGCGAAGATGGTACAGTACTAGTACATGCAGCTGGTAATGGTGGATTATCTAACTATTGGGGTGGTCACACAATGTATACCCATACAACCTCTCAGAAAGGCTACTATGCAAGAGCTATCGTAGAAACTAATACAGCAATGTACAATAGCTTATATAATAACTCATTAATGTTCGTTGGTGTACTTAAACCAGGTGGACAAAATGCAGGAGCATGGGCTGGAGAGTATGCTAACAGATATATTGTAGATGACGCACCAGCAGTTTATGGTTCAACTACATCATGGGCAACACCTGTAGTCGCAGCTAAAGTAGCTATGATTAAACAGAAGTTCCCACATTTATCTGCTGAAGATTTAGTAGCATTAGTATTTGATACTGCAGACGATATGGGATCTCCTCATATATATGGTCATGGTAAGATCAATCTACTTAAAGCTTTATCAGCAACAGTATAGGCTAACCGGCAAGCCTTAATATTGTCGTTCACATATCGACTATAAGGATATGATATGTATAATTACTTCATTAAGACTAGCGATCGTAAGATCCATAAGTTTCCAAAAGCTATGCAGTGGATGGATTCAGACACATTCGTAGAATTCCTACAATCTGTCAGATCAGAGAAAGCTAAATTCGTACAGTCTTGGAGAACAAAAGCCAAGACAAAGAGGAAATAATGGAAGCTATTAAAAAGATACTACTAGCGATAGTATATCTATTCGCATTCATAGGATTCGTAGCAGTTGTCAATACTAAGACAGCTACTGCCTCTTATGAGATAGTAAGACTTACATTAGAACATAAAGACACTAAGGAAATCACCAAGGCTATTCATATTCGTGGTGATTTCGACGATAACCTAACAAGAGACGTTAAGACTGCTCTCGAAGTAAATCCTGAGATAGATCTAGTAGCATTAGATTCACCTGGTGGAAACGCCAATGAAGCATTCGCACTAGCTAATCTATTCTCTGAAGAAGAGATAA
>WLWE01002789.1_pt1 | contig 10800 bp, 16 predicted proteins | sample 6718301 | NCBI WGS metagenome assembly WLWE01 (sample SAMN12718691, study PRJNA515312) | sponge metagenome | isolation source: marine sponge | host: Mycale hentscheli | place: New Zealand: South Island, Marlborough, Capsize Point | collected 2003-05-01 | reverse complement strand
AAAGGTCTTTCACTGTTTAGCATAGAAATAGACCCTTCACAAGCAAAGGCATCATATTGTCCCTCATAGTAAGATTCGTCACAAATTTCATTGAATCTACATTTGTTATATTCTAAAAGAATATCAAACAATAACTGTTTATCAAGTTTTACTTTTTTAAATGGGGGATTAGAAAAAATCGGCCAAGGTGTTTTAATCATCGCAATTTAGGTCCATACATCCACGTAACAAGAGAGACTCTTCTACCATGCGTTACAGGAGCAACTCTATGAGGAGCTCTAGAGTCAAACACAATAATAGATCCTTTCTCCTTAGGAGTTTTAACTAGATTACCATGGTAATCAATAAACTCCAAATCTCCCCCTATATAGTCACTTGGTTCACTAACTAAAAGACTTGCACTAAGTTTCCTAGTAAAGTCAGTCTCACTAGATGTACCATAGTCACTATGCCAAGCATAATGACCACCTGCTTCATACACAGATACCTGAATGCTCTCTAAAAAACTACAGTCATATTCCCAATATTGTCTATTTGCAAGTCCAATATAATGAGACATTATACTACAGACCCAATGATGCTCTGGCCACCAATGAACTTTTGAATTTCTTACTGCATGATCATTTCGATCATCTCTATCTCCACCAACACCAGCATCCTCAAAATCGACTCGGAATTGCTCCATTTCCTTAAGTTCATCAACCATAATGTCCACTAACTTTGCAGGGATGATTTCCCTGTAATACATCATTGGTTGATCAGCAACTCTATGTGATCCTTGATCAATTGGTTCGGGAGGAGTATATGCAGATACGTACATTTTTACTTAGCAAAATCGGGGTGACAGGATTTGAACCTGCGGCCTCACGCTCCCAAAGCGCGTGCTCTACCAAGCTGAGCTACACCCCGCAGATTAATTATATTATATCAAAAATTTACCAAGAGGTCAATATTTCATCTCTAATATAAGATACAATCAATACCCCCCTACGATTAGTAGATTTGTTGTAAGCATAATGTTCAGATAACTTCTCATCAAAAATATTAAGATTACCATTTGACAAAAGTCTTTTCTCACCATTAGAAACTAACCCACACTCTCCATCTGATGGAATATCAATACTAAAATGATATTTAATTACACTAGAATTTGCATAACTTGGATCAATTCTTTGATCACCATCCCTGTGAGGTTCTAACTCTACATCAGGTTCCAATATGGAAAACACTGCTAAGACAGGAAGAATTGGTTGACTGAGAAGAAGATTTGTAGTAAAGCATTCTCTACATTGTTTTGGAGTTCTCTTAATAATATCGCGATTAAAAATGAGAGGAGAAATCTTCCAAGGACTTTCTTCAGTCAATGTTATATCAAATCCCAAAAAATCATCATCTGGATCAGCAGTCATCTCATAAGTGTGAGAATAATCAATAAAGAAATCATAATTACGAATCTTTATATAATCCTCTTTAATCTTTCCATAATTGTCAGTAAAAATTTTTGGATCAATTAGACTAATTTTATCATCAACAAACATAGATATTAAAAAATTTTCAAATTTATTTAGGTGCCATTCTCTACAATGAAATTTTAAGCCAAGGTAATATTGGAGGAATCACTCCGACAAGTCGAAGTAAACCCTCAGCAAAAAGTGCGAGAACAACCCAACCAACACACATACTGATAATTCCAGCATTACGATTATGCTTTCGTATTGCATCGTCAATCATCTCCTGACATTCTTCTTTAGTAATATAATCTGGTCGTTTACCGAATAACATTATTTTTCTTTGTCTAGAGTCTCAAGTGTTTTTAATCTATCTTCCCAAGTAACTCCACCTTCTACTCCTTTCATAGGATTGATGCAAGTTTGGTCTCCATACTTATTACACACTAAACCTGCGAGGTTTATCTCACTACCTTCATTGGCAGTTCCTCTCCAGATATGATTCCCATTAATCCAAACAGCACCACATTTTGGGCATTCTTTTCTGCTAAGCGACAGATCAGACAGCTCTTTATCGGCCATTTTTTAATTCCTTTATTAGTTTTGAGTAGTTATCAGTATCCTTAACAAGTTGTTTCCTAATTTTTCTACTTAAAATGATTATCTTAATTCTAACGATAGCATATCTCAATTGCAATTCTAGATAAGTAAATAATCTCAGTGTTGATTCATATCCACCATAACATACTAAACAAATTAATACGAATAGTGTAAAATAAAAACCAACAAGAGATGTAGGAACCTGCATTTGAATACTAAACAGAGTATGTATCAATAGGATACATAACCATTCTATGTATATGCAGTATTCTTGTCAACATGATATAATGTATGGAAGTGTTGACTTACAATGAATTTAATCGACAAATATTTATCTAATTTGGGGCACCATTATAATGAAGAATTATTTGAACCTGGTGAAAAACTTCAAATTAAAATTCCATTCGTTTTTGAAGATAGGCAAATAAATTTGTGCCCTTTCATTGTTCCATTTTATAGTAAAAAAAGTTATCTTAATGTGGAATTAAAAGATTCTATACGTTTAGGTTTATCCGATAAAGATATCAATATTAGAATGCAGAATCTAATTAAAAATATTAAATACGAAAACCCAGGAAGACTTGGTGAGATGGGATGGGAAGCAGACTACATTACAGATCCAAATCTTTTTACACCTTCAGAACGAGGAAGAATTTTAATTTCGGGGTTTAAAAAATTTCGCAAACTTATTTTAAAAGGAGAATGGTTGGGAGGAATTCATGCTCAACCAGGAGACATTATTGTCTCCCACCCTCTAGGCATCAAATTTGATATGGGTTTCACTGATGAATCGAAACAAGAAGGATCACATCACAGGAGTATTCTGTCCAAAAAAGTATTTAAGTTTGGAGAAGTTAAGGAAGATGGTATGCAATATGCAGTCATAGGAGATGACTTAGATATGCATCCTATTTAATTTCAAAATTTATCTTACGAATCTTTCTCTTACTACGATTCTCCCGCCAGACTTTATCTTCTTGAGATATTGGATCTGGTTTTTTATTGTCTGTATTTGATTGTATAATTACAATCTTACTCAGGTCATTTGCAGATATTACATCTCCCCTAAGAGTTGCCATATTAGGGCACCCACAACACACTGTTTTTATTACATGGGAACACAATTCCATGTTGCACTCTTTACAACGTATTTTCATAATACTTTACCTTATAAATGCTCGAAGAGGGGATCGAACCCCCGACAATCTCCGTGTAAAGGAGGTGCTCTACCGCTGAGCTATTCGAGCGAACTCCTCCACCTGGACTCGAACCAGGGACAGGGTGATTAACAGTCACCTGCTCTACCAACTGAGCTATAGAGGATTGAGTTTTTCTTCCTTCTTTGTTTTGAAGTAGAGTTTGTAATACTTACTTTTTATTTCTTCTATTACTTTCATGTCTTTTTCAAATCCCATATATTTAAGATTTTGATAAGACCCTTCTAAATCACTAATGAGAAGAAGAATGTTAATCGATTTTGGTTTACGACCACCAAAATCATACTCTGTCAGTGACTTAATCATAATATACCACTATGGATTGTCCTTGTCAATACCCAATTCTTTTAGATAATCTATCCACCAGTCTGGATCTCTTTTTTGTTTCCAATCAGGAACTGGTAAGTTATGAAGCGAATACCACTCGTTAATCGCTTCATTGATAATCTGTGCGATCTCCAAATTCTTCTTCCTCTTTGTCAACATCTGCATATGCATCTGCCACATATGGTCCTCGTTTTCGTAGAGGTTCTTTTCCGACATAAGAGTTTTCTGAATTTACTGCAGATACCCACACCGCGAGTTTCATTACTATAAAAATAATAACCAGTGGTGTAAAGCAACCGATTAAAATTACTGGATTCATCACCTTCAAACGAAGTAATATTATTTAGAGCAGATCATCTCTGTTAACTTCAATATCAAAGCATAAACAGTATCTAGGAGTGGTAAGAGTATTGTGTACCATATGTGGCGTTCTTCCCCAAAAGAAATGATATCTATTAGGAAGAAAATCTTCAGTTAAAACTCCACTATCTTTAGTATCTAACGATATAGTACATACTTCATTATTTTGAGGATTAACATCTATTCCCCATAGACCCCTTATAACAGCATAGTCTGGATGTTCTGGATCAGTATCCACATGCCAAGGAATAGATTTACCAGGATGTAAAACACTAATCCCAACTCTCTTAAAAATACCAGATTCATATGCCAACTTAAACAAGTTAGGCATCTTTACAGCATTTTGTGAATAGATAATTCCTTTCTCTGGATCAGCATAACATGCCTGATCATACACCACTTCAGCTTTGGCAATAGGATCATAACCTTCATTAGGGTCATATTGCCCATAAAGAGCAGCAACTTGCCAACCTGCGTATGGATTTTTCTCTATACTAGTGTATTGATTGTCACTATTCCAATTTGTCCAAACCAATCCATCTTTAACAGATCTAAACTCATCACGAATCAATTCATAATTAAGTCTGAGCAAATTAAGTGCAGGATTAATTTCTTCTTCTGTAAAGAATTTTCCCATGACTACATGGTAGATATATTCTTTATCGGGTAAAGGGTATAACATAGTTTATTATTTAAGCGACTCAGGTTGGATTTGAACCAACGACCGACTGCTTAGAAGGCAGTTGCTCTATCCAGCTGAGCTACTGAGTCATGTGTTAATTATATCAGTCGCTCTTCTCTTCGTCAACCACCTCTTCACCATTTTCTTTTCTAATTACAATTTCATTCTTTTTTGATAGTTTCCTAATATGTTCAATAGGGGATCCAATATAATTGGCAAACCCATCAAGGTCATTATGACCCCAATCGTTAAGTGCGTCTGTAGGTACTCCGCTCATTGTTCAGTCTCCTATAAAGTTAATTTACTACTTACGACAATACAAGTTTCTTTGCATAGTTCCAAGCATAAACCTCTCGATTGCCTTTGATGCCCCATCCCAACCAGGTATATGCAGGTCGCATATAATAAGAAATACTTTGATCATGCCCTTCAAATACAGGAAGAACACGTTGGAAGATAGGTTCGTTAATCATCCAGCGAGTCTGACCTTCCAGACTACTGGGATCGCACACATATTTAGCACAGAAGTTTCCAAGTCCTTTGTAGCGACCAATAGAAGTCCATTGAATCAAACCATATCCACCAGACTTACATTCAGTGTAGGAGACACGGGCACCACCTTCACAGATGTTAGAGATGAACTTACTCTCTTGCTTGATGTTACCCATGATCGTAGCGAGCGCATTGCGATCAAAGATTTTTGTATGCTCCTGAAGTTGTGAGAGGACATACTGTTCTTCTGGAGTGCAGTCTTCACACTTCCACGTAGGTTCATACTGAACTACTGGTACTTCTACAGGAGGAGGTGTTGGCATGGAGCTCCCAGAGACTGCCAACATTGAGGCAATAGCAAAGATTTTCATAACCTTAGTCATGTAAACATCATGAGTGTATCAAGAAGATTTGGGTTTGTCAATAGCAGATACGACAGGTGGTTCCTCTTGCTTCTTTTTAGCAGAAGCGTTACCGCCACCAGCTTTAGCAGGACTCAATCCAAAAGCAGCTAAAGATCCAGAAAAAACTGAAGCTATAAAAGTAGGATCAAAATCAAGAATCTTTTGTCCGTTTGGAAGTCTAACGTAGGAAAATGTGAGTAAAGAAGCAGACCAAATAAGTACAACGACTTTCACTAAATTACCAAGAACTTCACTTTTATCATCATCGTCTTGCTTCTCTACTTTGGTCTTATTATCGGCCATGTGTAGAAAACAACGCTCTAATATTTAGGTTGCAAACTATCCACAGTTACCTTAGTGTTGTTGATCTGATTATACTTAGTGCAGAGATCTTCACTCGATAAGTTCTCCCAATAACGGTACGTACTTTTAAGTTGGTTGGTATAATCACATCCACGCACACACGTTCTCATTTCTTCTGCAACGATGGTTTTGATTAGAGAATCCCTAGTTAAATTAGACATACGGAATTGTAGGTAGCCAACAAGAAGTCACAAAATATAACACAAGTAGTAATAGGCATCAAGAAACTTCTTTTGGATGGTCCCATATTAAATGGGATTTTATTATTTATGTGTCAATACTTCTCAATTGACATGATTTCAATGTCACCTCCCTGCTCATCATCATCAAACCATTCATCAAATTCACTAGCAATAGCAATAGCATTTTTGATATCCTCAGTACTGGAATCTGATGAGGTCATGATCTCACTGACCCTATCCATTGCCCAAGTGTTGACCTTGGATACAATTTCTTCAGTCGTCATCTCTGCCATAATAGTCCTTTCGGTAGTACCTGCTGAGGATGTTGCTATTGTAGTAGGCGGGAGTTCCGTCGTCAAGTGATTCGATGAGGACATTGTTCCCGAAGAGTTGTCTGGTTTCTTCAAAATTAGTTTTGCCCTTCGTTTTATGAAGGCTGATGATAGATCTACTAAAATTCTGTTTGCCAAATTTGACAACATCTTCTTTAAGTTCTGGACAAGATCCATAATACTTTTTCCAATCCGATACTTGTTTTACTTTGCGCTTTTTTCCCTTCGGTGTTCTAAAGGACCAAAAATACTTTCTCCCAATGTACTGTCGTTGGTTGGTGAGATTGGTAATGTTATAAACAAAACCAAAGTAGTCCAGAACATCGTCAGAAGTAAAAGGTCTCTCCAAATAGATCCATGGGTTTTCATAGTCTACCATCTATATCATCCACTTTAGCATATTTAGATAAAAAAAGACCCCCTTTCGGAGGTCTCTCAACAACCAATTAAATTCAAGAATCTTCTAAGATTGTCTGAATGTCCTCATGAGAGAGATTGACCATCACAGATTCCGCTTCTTCTAAAGTCTCAACATGACCTTCCATGTAGAGATACTTAAGAACGAGATCATAATTAGTCTCTTCACCCATTCTGGTAGCAACTCCACCCGCCTTATCAGCAACCTTACGTGCCGCTTTACCAACTGCACCTTTTACATTGCGCTTTGCCTGAGAAATTCTATTTTTAATAGATTGCTTTGCTTTATTCTTAGCATCAGATACCTTATCCTTAGCAGATTTTGCAGCAGCATAACCAGAGACTGCAGCAGATGCTGCTTTCTGCTTGATCGCCTTCTTAGCAGAACTTGCAGCATCCTTTGCTGCTTTACCTGCCATTACACCAGCACCTACAGCAGCTGCTGCACCACTCTTCGCTGCGCTTCCCGCTGCCTTAGCAGCAGACTTTGCCTTGTCACCTGCTTCTGCTGCTTTTGCCTTTGCCTTTGCTTTAATCGCTGACTTCGCCTTGTCTCTTACAGACTTGTAACCAGTCATGGTCTGATTGTAAGATAGATCTTGACCCTTCTTACCCTTCAGTTTGGTTCCCGTTGCCTTCAGAGCACCCATGGCAACCTTAGACTTTGCCTTATTAACTTTATTGGATGCAGTATCCTTTACCTTCTGAACTGCACCTTTTACCTTTTCCTTTCTCTCTTTTGCTCTAGCAATTTTTTGAGCACTCTTCATGCGAGCAAGTCTAGATGCTGCCGCCATTCTAGAACCAGATCCAGAAGTTACCTTAGCACCACCATCAGAACGAGTAGCATCAGAAGTGACTCTTGCTTCAATCAATTCTTCATATGCTTCGACAATCTGATCTTCAGTCAGACCTTCGTCAAGTAATTCAAGAACAACTTCTTCCAAAAGGTTTTCATCAACAAGAGCATCAAGTTCTGCTTCATACTCTTCATCAATCAATTCAAGTTCTTCAGTTCCTTCAAACAGGTTCTGAGGAGCAGACTTATAGATGCTACTATATTCCTCTTTGATCGTTCTAAAATCCATGACGGGAAATAATTACTTTGATAGTATTATTTATTATTTTCCCGCCTCCACTGCTGGTACAGGGCATTCAAAGCCCAAGAAGCAGATAGACTATCGGGACCATTTTCCAATAGTTCTAACTGCCTCTTAGTGAGATCATTTGTTCTCTTGTATTCTTCTCTCCAATTAGAGTTGGAATCCTGAGAAGGTATCTTTTTTGACATCTTGCTTAATACCACTTACAACATAAGATTCTACTTCAGTCTCTTGAGGAGCAACCTGAAGACCCTTAGAGGAGATCCAGTGCTGTGTCCAAGGAAGAGGATTGTTCTTAGCAGCAATATCGTAAACTGGTTTGAGACCAATCGCCTTCATACGACGATTAGCAATCCACTCAACATACTGCTGAAGAAGTTTATCATTCAGACCAATCATTGATCCATCTTTGAACAGATAGTCTGCCCACTTCTTCTCTTCATTCACCGCACGATCAAACATAGAGTAAACATACTCTTGCTCTTCTGCAACAATCTGCTGCATTTCTTTGTCATCACCATCACGCCACTTGTTCAGAATGTTTTGAGTGATTGCAAGATGCTGGTTCTCATCTCTGGCGATAAGAGAGATAATTTTAGCGGATCCTTCCATAAGTTTAAGTTCGCCAAACGCAAAGCTGCAAGCGAAACTAACATAGAATCTAATACCCTCTAAAATGTTAACGTTAGCAACTGCCCTATAGAGTTTACGCTTCAACTCACGGCGCTCAAAGGTTCCTGCATAATGACCCTCTCTAGCAAGATCCCACATGGTGCTGTTGTCATACTGATGTGCTGAGTTAATAAAGTCATCATATGACTGTGTAACGCTTGCAGCACGTTCTAGAATGCGTTTATCGGTGACAATTTTATCAAATACCTCAGAAGGATCTGAATAGATGTTCTTGATAATGTATGTGTAAGAACGACTATGGATCATCTCCATAAATCCCCATACTTCCATACAAGCCTCTAGTTCGGGTAGACTGCAATAAGGTATAAAAGCCATCCCAGGACCACGCCCTTGTATGGAGTCAAGCATAATCTGATACTTGAGGTTACTTGTATAGATATGCTTTTGTTCTGGACGAAGTGTTTGATAATCTCCACGATCCTTCTGCAAAGAAACTTCTTCTGGTCTCCAGAAGTACCCAAGTTGTTGAGTTGTAAGTTTGTCAAATACTGGATATTTGTATGAATCATACCTCTGAACCCCCAAGGGTTTACCGAAGAACATCGGTTGTTTTTTAGTATTAACTTGCTCAGTATTGAAGACCGTCATGCCTTCAAGATGTTTTGTTACATTTGATGAGTTCATCGATTTTGATTCAACAAAGTCGTATTGACGCATTTCTTCTTTACTCCAAGTAAATTAATTTATAAGATCTAGATTTTACAGGACTCACAATCCTCCTCGTCAGCAGTTTCTAGTTCAGCCAGTAACGATTCTAACTTTTCTGGTTTGTCATCAGATACCTCATCGGTCTTCAGATCATAAGTGTTCTGATAGTACGATGTCTTCCATCCATACTTGTAAGTCTTGAGAAGATCACCTGCCATAACAGAGACAGGAATCTCACTATCAGGATAGTTCTCTGGATTATAACTCCAATTACCACTAATTGCTTGATCAAAGAACTTTTGCATTACAGACACAACGTTAATATAACCAGTGTTATTTGGCATGTCCCAGAGAAGAGTGTAATTGTTCTTCAGCGTCGAATAAGATGGAACAATCTGCTTAAGGGGTCCCTTTTTACTCTTCTTAATGGACAAGTATCCTCTAGGCGGTTCAATTCCATTTGTGGCATTTGACACAACGGAACTGCTCTCTGAAGGCATTTGTGCGGACAGTGTTGAGTGCCTAAGACCGAACTCATTGATAGATGATCTAAGACCCTCCCAATCATGCACTAACTCCTGACTACAGATTTCATCAACATCGTTCTTATATGTATCAATTGGAAGAATTCCATCGGCGTACTTAGTACGCGAAAATGCACTACATGCACCCTTCTCTTTTGCAATCTGATTAGAAGACTTCAGCAAGTAATACTGGAAGGATTCTGACAGTCCATGAACAGCATCCCATGCTTCCTGAGAAGCATAATTATAACCAAGTTTAGCAAGATAGTGTGCCAAACCAATAAATCCTACTCCAAGCGATCTACGTGCCTTTGTAGCAAGTTCTGCTGCAAGAATAGGATACTTCTGATAATCAATCAGTTCTTCAAGTCCACGAACAGAAAGATCACAAAGTTCCTCAAGTTCATGATCAGACTTAACTTTACCAACATTAACTGCAGACAAAATACACAGAGCAATCTCACCTTGTCCATCGATGTGCTGGAGTGGGTCAGTAGGCAGAGTGATCTCTTGACAGAGATTACTCATATTCACTTTGTCCTTGAAGGAGGAGTGAGAATTACAATGGTCAATATTCATAAGGTAAATACGACCAGTCTCTGCTCTCTCCTTCAGGAGATCCATAATGAGTTTTTGAGCACCAATAATTTTGCGCGGAATAGATCCATCAGATTCATAACTTGTATACAAATCATCAAACTCATCAGTGCCAAAAGCATCATACAGACCTGGCACATCGTGAGGTGAGAATAGGGAGATGTCTCCATCTTTGATGAACCGTTCATAGAACAGTTTACTAATTTGAATGCTGTAGTCTAATTTACGGACACGGTTATCTTCCGTACCCTTGTTATTTTTTAAGACGATGATGTCTTCGATTTCTTGGTGCCAGATTGGGAAGTGTACTGTGGCTGAACCTCCACGAATCCCATTTTGAGTGCAACATCGTACAGTTGATTCAAACTTTTTAAGGAACGGGACAACACCTGTGTGTTGTACTTCACCATC
>WLWE01002786.1_pt1 | contig 10805 bp, 8 predicted proteins | sample 6718301 | NCBI WGS metagenome assembly WLWE01 (sample SAMN12718691, study PRJNA515312) | sponge metagenome | isolation source: marine sponge | host: Mycale hentscheli | place: New Zealand: South Island, Marlborough, Capsize Point | collected 2003-05-01 | reverse complement strand
CCAATCCATATCTACTCCCGCTCCAGCTATCCCTCCCAGACCCCACGTGTCCATGCGCAGATCGTCGCGCGCAGCCTCCCAACCCTTGCGCAGTTACTTAGAAAAACAAAAAGACGTGACCGGAAAGCGAGTACAACTCTGCCCTAATCCAGAATACTTTGAATACGATTGGCTTAAAAACATATAAATCCCGCAGACTTTGACTTTCCCGCAGTTCAGCCATAGTGGACGTTGATGGCAAGCGAAGCTTTGTTAGAGTTAGAACTAGAAAGTGCAGCCTTACAGTGGTCAAAGAAGCTAGTAAATATCAGGAAATCGATAGATTGCTTCGAGGCTAATTGTATTGCAGCTAAAACTAACTTGAACTATTATCAACTCTACGGGGAACGGAAAACCGACGAGGAGCTGTCCAGGCCCAATCCCATAGCCCATTTCAAGTACTCAAGCTACAAGCTCAACTTGGAGGAGGCGTTCGGGCCCAAGCGCGGTTGTTTTACACACCATCACGGGGAGCTAACGAACATTGAGCTACCTCCTTCCCTTGTTACCAAAGACACGGTCCTAAAGGTGATCAACAAGTCGACAAACGGAAACATATTCTGCCCTCCAGTTAGGCTAGTGTGTTCGCAGACGTACGACCTAGAGGCAGAGACGAAATGGCTAGATGCGCTGATATACAGGTCGAGGAGATGTTTGGACTTGGCCTTGGATCTTCACCGGGCAAAATTAAAACGCAAACTCCGGTCGGAAGAGACGTGTGTCTCGATTCGTGGTATGCAAGAAGATGGAGAAAAAGGAGACGTGCACAAGAAGCCGCGGCTAGAAGTGGACGTGACAACTGGAGACAGGGCGGTGACCATCCTAGGAATAGACCCAAGCGGAATCCAAGTTCTGCAAGACCTAGTTGGGAAGGCAGGGAAGAGGGCATTGTCTCAGAAGGAAGTTCAGACGATTGCACAGTTATTGAGCCTGGAAGTCCCCCAAGCCCAAGAACAGGGCACAGGTGCGGAGTCCCAAAGCGGGGGAGAAAGCGAGGATGGAGACCCGGTCCAGGACTGGGGAAAGGGGTATACCGAAAGTCCAAACGATGTGGTAGAATACCCTCAATTGTTCCTGGAGAAGATGGAGATTCACTGGTTCTGTTCACTAAACCATCACACCAAATACCTGAGGACGTCGATAGCCCTGAAAGTGATGGACAAACTGCAGCTTGTGTCGAGCCAGTTCAAGCCGCACAAGGTGATAAAGCACAAGTTCGAGGTGAAGGTATTAGTCAACGAACACTTGAGGGGATCGTGCAAGGACTGCGGATACGTGCTTCCAGCAAACACTCCAAAGCCGATAAAGGGTCTTCCGAACAGTACAGTGGAGGAGAAGAAAGAACTCTTGGAAATCTTAGTGACAAAGTACCAGGAGAACGAGTGGTACTACGAAGCAAGAGAAAACTTCTGCCGACGAGGTGGAAAGGTATGTTAATTATTGATGTAAACGTTGCATGGGTCAGTCACTGTGTATGTGTGTTGTGCAGCTGAAGAGGAACCACTACAGCGTCCACTACCAATGGTTCAACTTCATGATTCGAAGCTACGTGTTCGGGCCAGACGTGATAATAGAGTGGGGGCCTGGGCTTCCAAGGGATGTGAAAACGATTGCATCGAGAGGGGAAGGGGACAGGAGGAGGGAAGAGTTTCTGGCAATCGAGGAGGACTTCCTGAGGGCGATATACACAAAGCTGACGTCGGGGGAAGCCCTAGCTATTCTAGTGATGCTGGCTGGAGTCTATGGGGTGATGGAGGCTTTCAATTATATTCCACTGGAACACGTTTTATGGGTCCTGCAAGGGAGGCTTCTCTCTCAAATTAAAAAGGCGAAGGAAAGAGCACGGAGATTTACTGACATTTATGTTTTCATGTGTCATGAACTCAAAATAGTATTTCAAAAGTATGTCTAGCTATAGAACACTAACATTTTAGAATTGTTATTTTATAAAGTTATCGAGTGTTTTCCTTGGAAAAGTTAATCCAAATAGTTGTAGGACTTGGGAGCTCTGGTAGTGGGTTGGGCTCTTTGGGCTTTTTCCAGGTCCCTGTCCAGGTCTTCTGCAGAACAACTAGAGTCTATCCCTCTCGACATTGTAGACATCTTGTACAGCCCCTCAATCTTTCCTCTTCCATACTTTTCGTCGTACACGTGCATGCAAGTGGCAAACTTTTGGACGCATCCTGGGATGAAGCTAAACTTTTCGAGCATTCCATACCCACCAATCCTTGCAAGGAAGTCTGTGGGGTCTCCCTTGGATTCTTCGGATATCCTCATCATTATGGATGCCCAGGTAGTAAGGTCAAACCCTTCCTCTACTCCTTGGAACTTTACAGTAGTGTCTTTTGGCATTTTCCACCTCATCTGGTAGCACAATTTGGTCATGAGCTGGAGGTAGCTCCCAGACACATAGTCGAACGCACGTCCAGTCTCTACTGCGGACTTGCAGTCTGCCCATTTCATTTCGAACGTGTCCCTCCTCTTTCTTGTCCTGTTGAACGAAGAATCTTCTTGGCTGTAGTTTACAGAGCTGTAATTATCACTCCTCATCCTCTTCACTGGTGGAGGAGACAGAGAGGGTTCTCGTGGGGAAAGGAACGGGGGAAGTGCCCAGCTCTCCTCCGGAACGCATGCTTCCACAATCATCTGCAGGTAGTCCACCACGTCTGGACCACTTATGTCCAGTGTCCTGTCCACTTGGTCCAGGTGCACTATGTTCTTTGACAGCTCCTCCTTGTACAGGTCCCACACCACATTCTCCTCCCCTAACCCATACTCGCTTCCCGCATTCCCCAGCACAGTGTAGTGAAGATACCTGATTATTAGGTGGCACAGGTTTAGAGCAGGAGACCCCCAGTCCACCTCGTTGTCGGTCACTTCTCCCACGGACCTCGCAAAGTGCAGACAGGCAGTCTCGAACTTCTTGTTCGCTAGCTTGGTAAAGAATCCTGAGGCAAGCAAGAATACTGTCGTTGGCCTGTTCTGTTCGTTTTTGCAGTTTGGAATTTTGTACCGGGCGTCCTTGAAGACCTCCATCAGTTGCTTCGAAAATCCCTTGTGGGTACCGAATTTTGCAACCACATCCTCCAAGTTTCTTGTGGCACCTTCCTTTGAAATTTCTGCCATTGATCTTTAGAGATGCGGTTTTGTGAAAACAAATTGGGCACCTCCCGTAAGGAATCTTGAAATCGTACAAGCGGGTCTTGACTATTCTAGAAACAGTTGCTGGCGGGACACCAGTAAATCTTTGACAATTTACTTGAGGGAACCCTCTTTTTGGATTAAATTTATCAATACAATATATGCAAACAAGACTATGAACAACAAGTTTGTCTTTACATTTAATGTTCATTGTGTGAAGTGGTGGAAATGGTGCTTCTTTTATAGTTAAGGGGCTGCTGCAGCTGGAGCTAGCTGTGGAACGGGAATGATAAGTCCTCCTTGTCCTCCGAGGTTGACTGGGTTCCATCCCCCGGTGTTCCTGATACCCTTGACGGTGTTGTGCAGCTGGTCCAGGTAAAACTTTTGCTGGAATTCCTCTTGGTTGTACATGATGTCAAGGCGGAACCGTCCCCGGGCACCCATTGGGACCTGCTGTTGGTCGTAATACTGCTGCATCACCTGTACCAGCCGTTGTTCCATAAGTGCCATAGCCTGGTCGTGCGATGCAATATTAATGTCTTGTGGGTCCTCCCCTTGCTGTGCTTCTGCTGCCTCCACCCAATCCTGGGTAAACACAAAGTTGGTTGTCTTCCGTGCGGGTTTGGTTGCCCTGGGCTTTTTCCACTTGATGCCGGTTCGAGTTGTTTCCAGGCTTCTGTACTGCCCGTGGTCAATTACTTTGGAAGCAGCCACGTGAAACATCCATAGACTGATAGACTTTGTAAGGGCTGGTACTAGGACTTTCTTCCCGTTACCAAAAACGGCAGATGCGTGGTCGTCTGTTACTACAGCGTACGGCCCTTGTGGGGGGTTGGCAGCTGCATCCTGTTGTGTTACAACTGTAAGCCCATTTGGGAATGCTGCTCCTACTCCAGCAGACCTAATAGAGCCACCAAAGAATGACTGGCATGCTGTGACCTTTATGTCCATAAATTGGTAGTTGCCAGTAAGCCACTGAAACAAATCTTGGTAATTGTTCACTCCTTGGGGAATGTTTTGGGAGTACCTGGTACCCTGAGGTGCCACTGCTCCGTACCCTGGACCAGCAAACTCTGTCCCTAGTGCCCTGTTCCCATAGGCTGCCATAAACTGCCGTATTCCCGCAGCCTTGTCAATTGCGGCTTGCCCAGTACCTCCAAGGTCTGGGTACGCACCCCCCGCATACAAAGTTCCTGGTAGAGCCATTTAGATTTTTGATAGAGAACGTATACTCAAAAACACATCAACTGCATTTACATAAAACTAAAATATTGACTGTGACAACAATTTTTATCATGACTGAAAAACCAAAATATTGTCCCATGAAAACTTTTTAACTCTTTTCGAGTATTGTCCCCAGCAAGTCCTCCATGCTGCTGTAGAAGGACTCTAGGCTTTCTTTTAAGTAGTGGAAGTCCACAACGTGCAGCTGTCCAAACATGTTCTTTGCACTTTCCTCCCACAGGGACCTCCAATTGGGAACCTCCTTGATCACTCGCATGAACGTGTCCAGCTCAGTCTGGTCAACTTGTCTGCACATTTCCGATACCCACGTCTTGCGGTTGTATTCAATGTACACAGTTTTTATGATCTCGTCCAAGGCATCGTCGCACCCCTGTTCTATGTAGGGAGGCATAGCCACTACTAGTTCCTTCTTCATCTGTTCAAGTGAAAGGGTGCAGTTTGTTCTGATAAAGTAGTCCAACGCGCAACACACAAACGTAATCTTCTTGGCACTGTTGTTCTTCCCAGAAAACACCTTCTTTATTCCAAGATTGTCCCACTTTGTTGTGATTTCTTGAGGAGACACGTTCTCGTCTTCGCTCTCCTTGCTCCGTTTGGTGGGAGACGAGTGAGGTGGAGAAGTCTCCTCGACAGCATTGTTCGGAATGCGTTTCCCCAGTGCGAAGGTAGGCCGGCATATAGGCTGAGACATGACTTTCTGGGGTTTGGCATATTTCCGCCGTGAGCTCTCCTTTTGGACAACTTCGGGCTCGGGCGATCCGGTATCAGATTCAGGGCTTTTCCTGTTGCTCATGGCGTATAAAAGGGTAGATTCTGCGCACTGGATTCATCCAACAGTTGAATAACTCCTTTTAACTGTAATGGCAGACAAGAAAGCCACTCCCAAGGGAGTCCAAGTCGGAGAAAAAGGTCAACCAATACAGATGTCTGAGCAGGACATTCTCGTGCACAAAGCTCTTGCTAGCACAGCAAAGCTTCCACTACTATGCACCGAGCCAGTTCGTGTCATCTGCTCAAACATCAAGCTGAAGAAGGCGTTCATGGATACGGTGTCTAGGAGCTTCAGAGTCCAATGGGCTCAGCAGCTTCCTATTCACTCCGTGACGAAGATGCCAAGCCTCAAAGAGACTGACGACTACCTGTACATTCAGGTTGACAAGTTGATCTCTGACTTCAAGAACGGGACCTCTTCAGTGTACGGGCTCCAGAACGACCTCATGAACCTCAAGGCTGGCCTCTGTCCACCTGTGGTAAACTCCAAGATGCATGCCAAGTCGTTCACATCTAGGCAAGGGGACGTCCTTCCTTCTACTGTCGACGAAGCAAAGTCTATTGCAAAGAAGTACGCCCAGATTCTGATTAGCCACATTGCCAAACTCTATGCTAGCCCAGACGACCCATCTGTCATGGAGATTCACGTGGTGTCTAGAGAAGAGAACAGCGAGCTGTCTGGACTGGCCGAGGCACACAAGTTTCCTCTGAGAGTAGTCTTCAATGGGGCACTCACAGACTCTGTAAAGGCACAGCTGTCAAAGTACTGCAGGACCAACTACCAAGCAGTAGACTATTCGCACTTGCTGGAGGTATTTGGAAGGTTTCAGATGGAATCGAGGAAGAGCAGCAGGAAGGAGGATGACCCCTATGCGTCCACTGATGGGATGATGTACTTCTACGGAATGAGCGGAGAGGGAAAGTCTACTCTGGTACAGCACAGCTACCCCCAGTTTGAAACCTTTGTGGAGAACTACAACAACCCATACTTGCCCAAGCTGTCTGCCAATCTTAACGGAAACGGGCTTGCGACAGAGCTGTGGTTTGTCTGCATGAGGCTGGAGCAGATGAATGCAGGCGGAAGGAACTGCCCAGCTATTTTGGACGGGCACGTGATCGACTGCTTTTGCTACAGCGAGTACTATGATGCCAGGAAGTACATTCCAATGCTGTACGAGCTGTGCGTTGGGAGCTTGGAGACAACTCCTCACCAACTGTCGATGGTTCTACTGGACAGCGACCCAAAGGTTGTCCGCCAGAACATCCTGAAGAGGGGGAGAGAGTTTGAAGTGGATACGTACGACGAGAAGTTCATCAAGAAGATGAAGGCGACGTTTCGATCGTATTTCACAGGAGACTACATGTCTGCTGCAACTGTCAAGGTGGTAGACCCTGTGAAGAAGTTCCGCCCTATGGGGAAAGAAATCTCCAACGGAGGTGCCCCAGAATATTCTGTAGAGCTGGAGAGCGAGATGGCTGCGAAAGGAACCCCGAGGGTAGTGGATGTTACCTATCCTGGACTCAAGCTTGTCACAAACGAGCCAGATCCTGCGTACAACTCTTCCATGTACTCCTGCCAGACTGTGTTCCTCGACAAAGTGGTCAGAGACAAGGTGATGACCATTGTTGCAGAAACCAAGATGACAAACGACCCTCCCAAGTTCAAGCCAAAGGCTCCAAACTTTAAAGTTGTTCTAGAGGACACGTACAAACTCAGCTACGGGTATGCAAACGCTTACCTGATTGGCGAGAAGAAGCTTTACTTCCCAGGGCCTCCAATGTACCACGTTGCTGGACCAATGTCTTTCAAGGGAGAGGCAGAGAAGGCGTGTGACTACAAGCAGACTTGCACGTTCTGGAACAGCACAAAAGAAGTTGTAAGGGACGGGGTAGTCTACGCAATGAGCAAGGCAGAGAGGAGGGGGTTCTTCGAAGGAAAGGACAGAGACTGGCTCATTGGGTACATCAGGTCCAGATACCCAATCCACTACGAGAAGACTGGGAACAGGTTCGGGTTCTACAAGGAAGAAGACCACGAGTTGCTGAAGGAAATAAAGGGGAAGCTGAAGCTGTCTACCTGCATGTTCCCGGCAGACAACGCTGTGATGACCACCAAGGACCTGGAGGGAACCTCCTTTGAGGTGTTCGGGGGGGAGGACAAGACGTATTCACTGGACAGCAATCCGTCGTCCCACGTTCTTGCATTCCTAACAGAGTCTACGTCTGACCAGCTCACATTTGGTGACATTATGACGTCAAGCCCACAACTTCTGTGCCAGGAGGACCTGGATGCCGACAAGTTCCTTGCTACTTGCCTGACCGACCAGCAGATGCATTGCCAACAGCAGTGGGGGTGCGAGTTTCTTCTTACCAAGAGGCACATGGTTGAGTACATTGTTACCTACTACAATGCCTTCATCAGGGATTCTCCGGACCTAGAAGTCGCCCAGAAGAGGAAGGATGCGTTCAAGCTCAAGGGGAAGGTTGTGGCCAATTGCCAGAATTCCCTCAAACCAAACTGGTTTGCCTAACTTTATTAACTTTGTGGGTGTGTTTCCATAGCTTGGAATTTATAAATCTTGAACTTTTTCTATATTTTAGTTTTGTGTAATGGACAATATTGTCACATTTTTGATTCTTGTAAAAATACTAGTGATTATTTTGATTAAACTTTATCTTATCTCGAAATGTCGTGCACGGAGACGGATGGGGACGCTAGGTTCAAAGTCATCACAACTGGAGACTATCCCCACCTCCCAAAATACTTTCTCGATCACGTCTCTCTCTCACTTACCAGTGTCGGGTCGCACACGGAGCAAGACCATGGGTTTTACTACCTAGAGCTCGGGTATGCAATCCACAACCTTACACCTGTCTTCATTCAACTGGACCAAGACTGCCCTCTTGAAATGTCTCCTTTTGTGCGCACAATTGTTCCAGACTTTGCTCCTGTCATTGTCAAGATAAAGAAGTCTCTTGGTGTGGAAGAGTACCTGAGAAAGTCGGACGGGAAGTACTACGTCAGCGTCTACGTAATGGATGTTTTACAGCCAATAGAGCCAAACATTGGGAGAACTAGGCGTGGAATGGGCAATATATAAACTGTCACTTTGTTTTGTTCATTATTTGTATGTCAATTTGTTAAATTTTGATATGCCTAAAGTACGCGTAAAGAAGGGGTCTAAAAAATGGCTAGAGAAGGAGATTTCAAGAATGGCAACGTCGGGCTCTTCCCCTCCCTCTCCTCCAGGTATCAAGAGGAAAGGAGGGAGGAAAATTAAAATTGTGTACGGGGACGGGAGGGTAGACTTGAGGAACCCCCTGTTTTCAAGACTAGCTCTTATCAGGGGGCACGCATCAAGGGCTCAAGTAAGCCAAGCTCAAAAGGAGTTCAAGAGGCTGACTGGGAGAGAGGGGATAGACCCTTACGGGGAGTCGTTCTCGTTCTTCAATATTTCTGCCGGTGATCCAGACCCTTCCAATCCATCACAGTCAACCCCTCCTTCCGACATTGTAGAGCAGCAGATTACCAGCCAACAGGGAAGTGGAGGAAAGACTGACGTAATAACAGTTCCTGCAGACAGCGTTCCTAACTATTTGGTCGTGCAAGAGATGGGGGAGATTCTTTCGTCATTCCCAAGCCCACCAACAAACTTGTATGACTACGTGTATAATGTTGGGACAAGCACGCCTGTGATCAACGAAGACGGGAAGCCATTCAACGCTGTCATTGCAGCAGAGTCAACAACACAGGATGGGGCTTCCCATATTCATATGAACCCAGTTTATTTAGACCCTCCAACTGGACCCGCACTCGGTGACCTGTTAGGGCAGGTAACATCTGGGATGAACCAAATTAAGAGCTATGTCGGCGGAGGAGCATCTGGGAGTGGTGACGTGACCTTGCCAAGATCGAACGACCCAATACTGCAAGGGTCACGAGGAGACAATTTTTGGGATGGCACTAGTACTCTTAAAAAAATTCCTCCAGTTTCTGAGTTTTTTGTAAAGGAAGTTGCCGCACCTGCTCCAGCACTACAGGTTCCATCCTACAAACCACATGACGATTTGCACATCGTTCCCCTTACTGATAAGGCGTGGGACAGAATAACTTCTAGACGCCCGTACTCCAATATGGAGTTGTTTGGCCATGCAACAAAGAAACCAGGAGTATACGAGGTGAATGGGAACAAAATTTTTGTTCACCCACACAAGAAGCCTGGGAGTGGAGTATTGCACAGGTCGGTAACCAAGGGAAGGCCTCAAGCGTACAGGGTTAACCCAAACTTGCTGCCTGTTGTTCCAGTTCCAGCAGGAACTCCAGTCGGCGAAGCCAACGAGAACGTGAACAACATCACAGTCGAGGACTCGAATGGAGGAGGGGGTGGTGGCGGAGGTGGAGGTGGTGGAGGGGGAATCTTTGGATTCCTGAACGATATCCCTGGCATTGGAGAGCTCATTGGAGGACTGTTATAAAATGTGTACATGTTGTGTTTGTCATTTATTTAGTTTGTCATTTTTTATAATGTCTGGTAAAAGTGATACCAAGTCTTTGTCCAAGGCGCAATTGACTAGTTTGTATGAAACGTTGACAAAAAATGGAAAGTCTGGGAAAAAGGGGAAGGGGGCTGCGTCTCCAGTGAAAAAGGTGCAAGTGAAAGTGCCAGCAAAGGCTCCACTTCCTCAATCTCCATTGACAAAGTCTGCTACTCCACAGGTAAAGAAACCTGCTCCTAAGAAAGAGGGTGCACGAAAGCCCCTAAACTTGGAAGAACATGGAGTCTCAGACTACAACGAAGACAGGCCAATAAAATTTCCAACCCTGTTCAATGCTCCCCCTGTTCCCCTAGACAGGCAGATTGCCATGGACAGCAATTCCTTTTTGCAGATTTTGGCACACAAGGCTGAAACTGACATGAAACGAGAAAGTGTGTATACTGGGTCTCAAAATCTGGTAGACCACTTCAACCGGAATAGGCTGAAGCGCCCCCCAAATCTGACCGACACCACAGACCATTACATTCCAAAGTCCTATGTGATCATGAATGCAGTGTCTGACCTGTACCAACCAGGAGACGTGCAAGCAATGAGCTTTGAACAGCCAGTATCGAGGGACGAGTTTTCTACAAACTACCCAGACTGCACGTTTGGGTCAGTTCAAACTACAACCGTCGACGTCCAGCTGTCTGATCTCATGGACAGGCAGCAGTTGATCAAGACTACACCAGAGGACGACCCTCCAGAGGTGAAGGAAGCGGCGATAGAGCAGGAGCCAACCTTTAGGACCCTGTTTGATCCAGTAATCGCCTACGACACTGTCATAGATTTCAAACTGAGTCCAGCGTCTGCACCTGTACAGGGGAAGGTTCCCTTCTTGGAGGTTACAAGCGTTGCTTACCATATGATGGCACTGCCCCAGTTTACTTTTTACCCAAACACTGAATGTTTTGGGGTTTTGTTTGATGACAGCCTCCCCAACCCACCCATCAAGTACTCCTACAAGAAATCGGTTGTTGACGACAAGGGGGAGTTTACCACACTCCCAATGTGGGAAGCAGAAATTGACCCAGAGGCACAGAGAACAATTTACAGTGCGGATTGGGAAGTTA
>WLWE01002785.1_pt1 | contig 10811 bp, 13 predicted proteins | sample 6718301 | NCBI WGS metagenome assembly WLWE01 (sample SAMN12718691, study PRJNA515312) | sponge metagenome | isolation source: marine sponge | host: Mycale hentscheli | place: New Zealand: South Island, Marlborough, Capsize Point | collected 2003-05-01 | reverse complement strand
GCCAGGCGCCGAAGATGAACTCTGCAATTGGGACTAAGTCGTAACAAGGTAGCCGTAGGGGAACCTGCGGCTGGATCACCTCCTTTCTAAAGGATTTTAGCGTTCAGACCTCACGGTCTGAGTGCGAGCCTGTCTTGTCTTGTTGACATTTAAACTTTGTTTGAATGTCTTCGGGGCCAGTCAGGTCCAAAAGAATTGTGGAGACGATCGTGGTCTATCTTCGGATAGGCCAAGCTATCGAAAGAGATGTTGGTGCTTTGCACTGATGCGTCGAAAGGCGCAACAACCGTTAAAGATGAACCCAGTGGGCTTGGCCGAGCTCACTGGGTTTTTTATTGCAATTGAATCAAAAGACGCTTCCGTTTCCAGTGCAAAAGGATACATTTGGGGGATAAATCAGACGTCTCCTCTGTGGCGTTTGGTAAACTGTCAAGTTGTGCATATCTCAAAATCGGTTTATTTTTCATGAAAACACAAGAGCCAGAGCTTCAATCGATCGCAGGCGTTACGCCCCCAAGCACGGCAGAAGTCCCTGTGATGACTGCGTGGCCGTCGGTTGGGGGTACTGGTTTGGGTCAATTTCTCGGCCGAATGTATAGAATCCAAACGGGCTTCGGAATAATTCGGGTGGGGAGACTGGCACTTCTCATGACGATGCCAATCGGCCTCATGTTGTATTTAAGCATGAGGCTTCCGTGGGCAATCTGTCGGTTTCAGGTCACAAACAGGCGAGTCACTGTAAATAAAGGTGTTCGCGCTACTGTTGAACGATTCGTAGAATTGGATCGATTCGATACTGTTGAGTTGGTTGTGCAACCAGGTCAGGAGTGGTTTGACTGTGGAGATCTGGTCTTTCGAAATGGTGCTGTAGAAACACTTCGATTGCCCGGCGTGAGTCGCCCCGAGCCATTTCGACGAGTGTGCCTTGAAGTGAGGCAGTCCTATGTGGGTGTGCAAGAAACTCTTGAGCAATCCTCAGGTGCCGCCTAAGTCATCGATACAGTATCTCAGACTTTTCTACTTCCCAGTATGGGGCCCCGCTGTTGAATCGCCTCGTTGATGGCGAAGATGGTACTGTCATCAAGGTGACAAGCCAGAGCCTGTGCATTTGTGGCAACCTGTTTAGCACTTGTAGCCCCAAATAGAACCGTCGTGATTCCCTTTTGTGCCATCGTCCAAGCAAGAACCAAAGAGACTAGGCTCATATTCTGCTGGGCAGCAAGCGATTGAATAGCATTAACAAAATCGAGATTTTTCTGGAATTCTTCTCCTTGGAACATTAGATATTTATGCCGGCTATCAGTGTGTGAGAAAATCTGATCTCTCTTCATTCGGCCTGTCAGAAGGCCTTTCATTAACGGCCAATATGCCACCATGGCTATTTGCTTTGACTGGCAGTACGGCAGTAAAACTGGGCGAATCTCTTGTTGGAGCATGTTGAAATGACGCTGGCAAGCTGTAAGAGGACATATTTCTGCAAATAACTGGCACTCTTCAACATTTCCATTCGATAGACCCACGGCTCTCACGATGCCTTCATCAAGAAGCCGTCGTAAGGCCCCCGCAGATTCCTGAATAGGTATGTTTGGATCAGGAGTGTGGAGATAGAGGAGATCAATCTTGTCTAACTGAAGCCGTACCAGACTTTCTTTAACCTCTCGGATGATTGTGTCAGGCTGTCCGTCAACTGCCTGCTTCTTGCCCGCTTGCCAATGTATGCCACACTTGCTCGCGATAGTCACTTCGTTTTGTCTGCCTTTAATCGCCTGAGCAATCGCTTTTTCACTTTCACCGTTTTCGCCGTAGCAATATGCGGTGTCGAGATGGGTAATGCCATGATCGATAGCAGCAGCGACCGTTTCAATTGCTGCCTGACGTGTGACACCAACTCGAGTCATTCCAGCGAGAGGCCAGCATCCAAGTGCTAAGCTAGGCAGAGTGATTTGTTTCTTCACGCGAGCCCCGTTGATAACAAGATGAATGATCTGGTTAGTGTGATGCTTTCGTAGCAGTTTTAGCATCCTGATTAGCGTGCCGAAAACGGCCAGTTTTCAGAAACGAATGGATGTGGTTTGCAGCGTCCTGTCGAAAGAGCACTGCTGAATGAAGACACGGCAGTGTGATATGCTCATGCGGTACGGCAAGGCGAGTGCTTTCAAGGCTTACGAGCGCATCCTGTTTTGCGGCAATAACTCCGATTTCTACATTTGCTGGATCTGCGAGAGAATTAACAAGGCTATTCTGTTCAGTTGTAAGTTCGGCAACGGGCCGAAAGAAATGCCCGAATAATTTTGCCGTTCGGGTCGCAACAAATGACCCTCGATTCGGGGGCGTGAGCATGACAAATCGACTTATTTTTTTTGACCGAACTTCGCTGATGGCCATTCTTCCGATGATACAACCCATGCTGTGGGTGACCAGATGGATGTGATCGTAACGTTCGTCGTCGCACCGCTCAGTGAGAAAATCAGAGAAGCGTTGGGCGTGCGTTTTTACCGATGTAACGAAGCTTTCGTAGCCCCAGATGTCTGTGTCCCAGCCCGAATGACGAAGTCTTCTAGCGAGCAAATTGAGCATCAGGCGATGTGCCATGAATCCGTGAGTAAGAACAACAAGTTCGCGGCGGTTGGTGTCACCCATTGTTCCGTTTGTTCCTTTTCAGCAAATGAGCCGACATTGTTTGCCTAGGAAGGTCGGCTCGTTGCAGGACGAACTGGTGCGGGGCAGCAATCAAGCGGGCAGACATCGTGGTTCGCAGGCATACACCCAATCGCGGCCTTCTCGGAAAGACCAAAAGCTCTTTCTGCTACGAGGTCTCGAATCATTTGAACAAACTCGGGGTCAGTGCCTGCCGTATTTGCCCTCGCCATTTTCATGCCTAGTTTTTTACAAAGATCAGCAGCTTCCGTATCAAGGTCGAATAGGACTTCCATATGGTCAGAAATAAACCCGATGGGGACGATGACAACAGCCGACTCGCCCTGTTCATGAAGGTCGCGTATTGCATCGCAAACATCTGGCTCTAGCCACGGTTGAGTAGGTGGCCCACTTCTGCTTTGATAGACAAGTTTCCACTTGGAGATCTTTGCCTGCTCCGCAACCAATCGAGATGCCTCTTGCAGCTGCTTGCAATAATCAGAGGAGTCAGCCATGGAAAGAGGAATGCTGTGAGCTGTAAACAAGACTTGAGTGTGGGATTTGTTACCAAGCGACTCCAGGGCGGAGCGGACATTTCGAGCCATGGGGTGAACGAACCCTGGGTGATTGAAGAAGACCCGGATTTTGTCAATCTCTGGTGCTTCTGGGCCAACAGCATCGCGGGCTTGCTGAATATTCTCACGATACTGACGACAACCTGAATAACAACTGAATCCACTTGTAACGAAGGCAAGTGCGCGACGAACTCCTGCATCCTTCATTTCTCGTATAGTATCGGTGAGCAACGGGTGCCAGTTGCGATTGCCCCAAAAAACCGGCAATTCCAAACCAGATGCGGAGAGCTCCTGGCGTATCGCATTGATCAACGCGATATTTTGTTCATTGATTGGGCTTTTCCCACCAAAGTGGTAGTAGTGCTCAGCGACTTCGAGCATGCGTTCTTTCGGTACATTTCGACCCCGAAGAACATTTTCTAGAAAAGGAAGAACATCATCAGCCTTGTCTGGACCACCAAAACTGACGAAAAGGATCGCATCGTACTGACTTTGCTGTGCGTGATCCATTTGTGCTTCGACCGTGGTGCGTGAACGGCATCACTGCACAAGAATGACCCCACGGGGATTCGAACCCCGGTTGCCGCCGTGAAAGGGCGATGTCCTAGGCCTCTAGACGATGGGGCCGTTACTCCACAGTGTATGCGTGGATAGTTTCGGTACCCGGAAGATAGCCGGAAGGGCACTGAAAGTCGAGTCCTCTCAATAAAATATGCTCAGTCCGGAACAAGCCCAGAAGAGTCAGCAGGCTTGCATGATTCTGGAATCGAAGGAACCTTATTCACGGATGAGATGGAATTGTCTGATTCATCGCCGTTGATTGCTTCATAAACCTCACTCCTGTGGACAGGCACCTCCTTCGGAGCCTCAACGCCAAGCCGTACCTTGTCCCCGCGAATCTCAACAACGACGATTCGAATATCGTTGTTAATAACAACGCTTTCGTCTTTCTTGCGAGATAGTACGAGCATAAGAACTCCATGGGTCAACCAATGGTCACCCGAGACAAGGGTTTCAAAACAGCGAATCCATCTAAAAATTTAGGTATTTTGCGATCTCGGTCAAGAAAAATCGGGTGATTTCCCGGAATCTGTCGCTGAATAGCCTGTAGAAAGGCCCCGCGAGCCATGGAAAGCCGCTCATTCTGGGGGTAAGACGCATGGAAATGTCTCAAAACCTGTTCGATAAATTTTTGGTGACTCAACTCACATGGCATGGAAACAAGGTGAAAAAATTGGCTCAGAGTGGACAGTTGGTAGGAATGGGCGTTCGTCCTTCGGGAACACCGTCGCGGCTGTTCGAAGCAGAGGAGGGCAACGGTTTCGTTTGGGCTCCAATCATCGCCTGCACGAACATTCGTTATGTGCCACGTTCGTCCCTGCGGCTTGTTGTCTTTTTTCACTACTCTATACTTTTCAGAAAGCATAGTGGCTTCGCTCGCTTAACAGGTGACTGTTTATTTCCTTTTCAAGATCTGTCTCCTGGTGGCATCGCGAAAACCGTTACGTGCTTACTTTCGTTTACGTTTTAAGCTCTCTTGTTTCACAATTGGATACCCACCATGATCGGTTGGTTTCGCAACCTCTTTACGGCGATTGGAACTGTGTTGCATGGCATGGGCGTCACTCTCAATATTTTCAGCAGTACGTTCAATCCCAACAGACGAGCATTCACAGAGCACTTTGAATATCCAGAACTTCCGGCACCGGTTGCGGCTCGATACCGTGGATTCCACCGTTTTGATCTCACGACGTGTATCGCATGCGATCAATGTGCCAAGGCATGTCCCGTAGACTGCATTTACATTGGCAAGGAAAAGCCTGCTGGAAGCAAAGGCTTTCAGGTGACTGGATTCACAATCGATTATTCGAAATGTATGTTTTGCGCACTTTGTGTGGAGCCATGCCCAGTGGACTGTATTTTCATGGGATCAACTCTGGATTTGAGTTGCTACAGTCGTGACGGAACCATTGTCGATTTTGCGAGACTGCCGGTGGACGTTGGGTGGGGGCGTTCGACCATTAACCCGACTGCAGTCGCTGCTTCAAAAGTCATTGTCGAACCGGTTCACGGTGGTCCTAATTCCTAAAGGATTGTTAAGGATTGTTGAGCATGCTGAAAGATAGAGCGGTGTTACGCTGAGGAAATAAACGTGTCGGCTTTGACATCGTTCTAAGATATTTGCACGTTAGTTTGATTCGCGAAGGGTAAAGGCCTGAAATACTTCTATGTTGGATCCTGTATTAATAGCTGGTTTTATCGCCTTGTTTGTCGCAGTGGGCGGTGTTTTTCTTGCAGTGAATCTTTTGGTAGGTCGACTTATTCGGCCGCGGCTGCCCAATACCGAAAAACTTGAGGTGTATGAATGCGGTGAGCCAACGATCGGTTCCAGTTTCGTTCAATTTGATCTTCGTTTTTATGTTGTTGCGCTTTTATTCATTATTTTCGACGTCGAAGTAGCACTGTTCTTCCCATGGGCCACGGTTTTCGGCAAGGCGACCCAGCTAGCAGACCCAACTGTTGTGAGCATTTCAGCGGACGGCCAGTCGCTCACACCGGCAGTTGCTGGTGTGTACAAAGAATTAGGTTTTAGGAATCCTGTTGTTCCATCTTTTGAGCCCTCGCCACGGCAGTCTGCCGAAATCGATTCAAAACGTGGTGAGAAGTCTGCGAGGCAAGCCGAGTCTGAGTGGGCCGTCCAGAAAAGTGGGCAAATGCTTGCAAGAACAGCTTTTGTTGACATGTCAGCCTTTTACGTGATTTTACTCGTTGGTTTTGCATACGTTTGGTATCGAGGGGACCTCGACTGGGTTCGAGCTGTTGCCGACCAAAGAGCCAAAGCTCCCGAAGGCGAGACATGAAAGGAAATTGAATGAGAGGCACTGACTTTGTTTCCGAGCTTGAGGCTGCTGTTGAGGGCGCTGTCATTGGACGCGAACTTGAAACCCTTGACCCATGGCTTGCAATCTCTCCCAATAAATTGTTGGAAACATGCCGCTGGTTGAAAGAGTCATGCGAAGTTCGATTTGACGGGTTGCAGTGCATCACCGCAATTGATTGGCTCGAAACGGATTCAAAAAAAGCATCCAAGGTAGAGTGGGAGCCGCATACCGAGCTCGTCTACCACCTGTGGAGCACGAAGGCACGGGCGAGTCTTGTTCTTAAAGTAAAACTGCCTCGCTGGAAGGATGATCAGCCAGGCCAATTACCTGAAGTATCGAGTGTTGAGAGTGTTTGGCGTGGTGCCGATTGGCACGAGCGAGAAGTGTTTGATCTCTCGGGTATTCGTTTCCTCGGTCACCCGGACTTGCGCAGAATTCTCTGCCCGGAAGATTGGGACGGGTATCCGCTGAGGAAAGACTATGAGATGCCACTCGAATACCACGGCATGCGAGGCCGTTAGGAAAAACTTTTACGCGGGAAGTAATAGAAACCATGTCTCAAATTTTAGATGAAGATCAGAGAATCATAGAGTTTGATGTCCGCACAGATGAGATGTTGGTCAACATGGGGCCTCAGCACCCCAGTACACATGGTGTTTTACGCCTTGTATTGCGAACGGATGGTGAGATTGTATCGGAGATGGAACCTCACATAGGGTACCTCCATCGGTGTGCTGAAAAGATTGGTGAGAACCTCACTGCTCGACAGTGGATTCCATACACAGATCGTATGGATTACCTGGCTGCAATGAATATGAACTTGGGATGGGCACTCACCGTCGAAAAGTTGCTCCGGTATCAGGTCAGTGAGAAAGCAAGGCATCTACGAGTTCTCATTACAGAACTCAACCGAATTGCCAGCCATCTTGTCGGTATGGGTGCGTACGGGCTCGATCTTGGTACGTTCAGTCCATTTCTGTACGCCTTCCGTGAACGGGAAAAGCTCCTCGATCTTTTCGAGGAGGTGTGTGGCGCACGATTAACGTATAGCTACATAACTGTCGGCGGTATGACAGCAGACCTTCCCCCTGGTTGGCTGCAGCGATGTGAAGCGTTTCTCGACCAATTTGAACCAGTCATTCGCGAATACCACACACTGCTGACGACAAATGCTATTTTTGTGAAGCGAACTGCTAACATCGGTGTGCTCAGCCCAGAGATGGCTATCGACTATGGCTGCACGGGTCCTGTATTGAGAGGCAGTGGAGTTGACATTGATTTACGTCGAGACGGTGAGAGCATCTATACGGCAATGTATGACGGCTACGCATTTGAGGTAGCCGTTATGAAAAATGGTCACTACCCGCGAGATCATGAATACCCGGCCGTTCCACGAGATGCTGTTTTAGGTGACTGTTGGCATCGGTTTTTTGTGCGGATGCTCGAAGTTGTGCAATCCATGGACTTGGTTCGACAATCCATTGATCGGTATTCGCAATGCAAGGGCCCGCTCGGAGAGCCACTCAAGTTGGCAGAGAAACTGCCTGCGGGTGACGCGTATCTCGAGACAGAATGTCCGAAGGGGCAAATGGGTTTTTATCTTGTAAGTGACGGAACCTCGATACCGTGGCGGGTTCGAGCCCGTTCGAGTGCTTTCTCGAACTTGGCTGTCTCGCCTGAACTTTGCCGTGGCTGCCTGATTGCTGACGTGCCCGCTGTTATCGGTAGTCTTGATGTCGTCATGGGAGAGATTGACAGGTAGGTAAGGCCCCGGATAGGCGTGTGCCCCTTGTATGAATTCGGTGGTTTGTGCAGACTTCGTGCAAAATTTCACAATGTCCAGCACGTGTTGCCGTGTAGGAAAACTGTTGCAGTAACTGGCTTAATGTTCGCCCTGTGGATTGCCCAAAATGGCTGAATTCTTAATCGAAACGATCGGCCTTCCAGCTTGGCTTTCATGGACTGCGATTGCAGGGCTGTCGGCCTTCTTGATCCTCAATGTGATCGCCGGGGGTGCACTTGTTTTCATTTGGGCGGAAAGAAAAATCGCTGCACGTATTCAAGATCGCCTAGGACCAACGAGGACAGGTGGGCGTTTTGGTTGGTTACAGTCTTTAGCCGACGGCATTAAATTGCTTGCGAAAGAGGACTTGATGCCTGATGGTGCTGATGCCTTGTTATTTCGCATAGCTCCTTATGTGAGTTTTTGCGCATCCTTCTGTGCATTTATTGCTTTGCCATTTGCCTTTGATGTTGTCGGCCAGCGTCTCAATGTTGGTGTTTTCTTTGTAGTGGCTGTTCTCGGTCTAGAAGTGTTTGGAGTTATCTTAGCTGGGTACGCTTCGGCCTCTAAGTGGTCCTTGTTTGGCGCGATGCGAGAGGCTGCTCAAGTGGTGAGTTATGAAGTTCCTCTTGGAATGTGTGTTGTGGTGCCAGTGATGCTGGCGGGCAGTATGGACCTTGTCACAATTGGTGAAAAGCAAGCGGGATGGGCTTCGAATTGGTTTATTTTTCACGACCCATTTACGTTCATCATTTTTTGGGTGTATTACACATGCGCACTTGCGAGTGTGAATAGAGCTCCGTTTGATTTGGCGGAGGCAGAGAGCGAACTTGTTGCTGGCTTCCATACGGAATACTCGGGCTTGCGATGGAGTTTCTTCTTTATGGCGGAGTATGGGTCGATGTTTCTGGTGAGTGCTCTTGCCGCGATCCTTTTTCTTGGAGCTTGGAATGGTCCTGTTCCTGTTTCACAACTTCTCGGACTCAGTGACGGTATGGCGGCAAATGCCCCCTACGCACTTCGACTACTAGGCTGCATAAACCTTTTCTTAAAGGCTACAGCTGGCGTCTTGGTCATGATGTGGATTCGCTGGACGTTACCGCGGTTGCGAATTGACCAAGTTATGACGACATGCTTGAAATACTGCACTCCAATTGCAGCCGCCATGTTTGCCGGCGTCATGCTTTGGCAACTGTTTCTTCCAGGAGGGCTTGTTGCAGGCAGCTTCCAGAATGCCGCCGGTGTGCGAGAGGGATGGCTTGAGCAAAGTAATAACCAAGAGCCGGTCAATGAAGACTCTTTAAGTAACAGTGCCCCATCACGTCGAATCGTGGAGGTGTCGCGATGAATCACGAGGCCTTCGGCTTGTCGGCAAATCTGTTTGCGTTTCTTGATTGGCACGAGTTTTTCTTTTTGTTGTTTGCTGGGGTCGCGTGTGTTGCAGCAGTAATGGTCGTGCTCTCGGACAATGTTGTTCGTATGGCACTGCACCTCGTTCTTTCGTTGGGTGCTACTGCCGGTCTTTTTTTTCTGGCTGGTGCAGAGTTTGTCGGTGCTATGCAATTGATGATTTATGTTGGTGGAACGTTAGTCCTGCTTGTATTCGGTGTGATGCTCACAGCCCAGACTCAGTTGGTTGCCCTGCGGACGCCGGCCGGCGATCGAGTCATTGCAGGCATTCTGGCAGCATCGCTTTTAGCCGTTTTGGTGCAGGCCGCATTTTCTATCGATTCGTGGCAGAAGGCGGGGCAAGGCGTGGCTACTGCGCCCACGGCAACACCTCTTGGTATGGCTCTTGTTGGGGTCCGTGTGGATCAGGTTGCGGAAGAAAAATTGGTGCAACCAAAGAGCGGATATCTTCTTCCATTTGAAATAGTGTCAGTCCATCTCTTAGTTGTTCTAGTTGGGGCGGCATATCTAGCGAGAGCAAAGCGGCGTCGCGTTCCTCGCTCAGTTGATTTAGTCGCCTCTACAGATTCCATAAAGCCGAGGTCGTCTGTTGCTGCTTCCTCTACTCTTGTCGCGGGAGGCCCGAAATGACATTTGTATTGTGTGGGGTCGTGAGTGTTTCGCACTATCTTGTTGTCGGCGCGGTTCTCTTCACCTGCGGTGTTGTTTGCATGGCTCTCAAGCGCAATGCACTAGGTGTTCTCATGGGCATAGAGCTTGTTTTGAATGGCGCAAATATCAACTTCGTTGCTTTTGGTTCAGAGTATCTTGCAGGAGATGGTAGATCAGTGCTCGGACTTGATGGAGAAGTGATGGCCCTGTTTGTTATTTTACTGGCCGCAGCAGAAGCTGCTGTGGCACTGGCTATCACACTTAATTTTTATAACAACCACGCTACGGTCGATGTTGATCGAGCGGATGACTTGCATGGGTAATTGAATTCACAGGATTTTTGAATCCCCGGGCGTACATTCGGGTGTTTAAAGGTATTACGAAATAAAAGAATGGCTGCCGCACAACTCTTACCAATTTTGCTCGGAATTGCATGGCTAATTCCACTCGCTTCATTTGTGGCGATTCTGTTTTTTGGCACCCGCATGGGTGCTCATGGAAAAGGTGCCGCGACGGTTGCGACTTCAGCTATTGGTGCCTCTTTATTTCTGTCGCTTGTAGCCTTGGTTGCTTGGACAATGGCTGGCCATCCAGTGCCATCACCTCACCACGATGAGGGTCATGCTTCCGTCATGAAAACTGATGCCGGGCAATCGTCTGGTTCGGTTCAGCCTGTGGCATTCCGTTCGCCGGGACACAGTGATACTGAAGGTAGTCATGTAAGTGGCCATGAAGAGCATGTCAGTTCGATCTCGTATTCCGGCGATTGGTACACGCTTTATGCAAGTAGGTCGCTTCGATTGTCTATCGGCTGGTATATCGATTCGTTAACTGTCCTGATGTTTGTTGTGGTTACTTTCATTGCAACGTGCA
>WLWE01002783.1_pt1 | contig 10813 bp, 16 predicted proteins | sample 6718301 | NCBI WGS metagenome assembly WLWE01 (sample SAMN12718691, study PRJNA515312) | sponge metagenome | isolation source: marine sponge | host: Mycale hentscheli | place: New Zealand: South Island, Marlborough, Capsize Point | collected 2003-05-01 | reverse complement strand
AAGAGTTACAACGAGCTATGCGAGGCATACGCACAAGTTTTCGGACCGGAGGACAACGGATGAGATGTAAGGCCTGTGATGTGATCTTGGACGATCTAGAGACACTTAAGAAGGATGCTAGAGGTGTACACTACGACATGTGTACAGAATGTTTGACAGTCTCTATTGCTACCCACTGGGAACTAGAGAATACTGAGTCAATAGATAATAACGGTAATATTTCACAAGATGAAGTGTTGCAATTACAAGAAAACTATGATAATATATACTTAAGTATTACTAAAGAGTTCTAGAGTAGTTAACTTAGTAAGTACGTTAGGTAGTACTACTGTAGTAACCATAGGAGGACTAATGAATACTAAAGTTAAACTTAGGAACCCTGTGGCTAAACACGACCACAACAAAGGAGGGCCACACAGGGACCGCAAGAAATATGCCAAGAAGTACCAATCTAGGCATAAGGGCTTGACTCACGGCCCAGAACGTGAGATACTATAGGTAACCCTGAGGAAATCTTAGGGGTCACTAACCAACGGAGATTATTCCATATGTCAAGTCAAGTTATCGAAGGTGTAGTAAACTTTAGCAACGTCACTGAGCACGATGTGTACAACGGTCAGTCTACAGGTGCGTACAGTATGACCATCACCATGTCTGAGGACGATGCTTCAGCGCTATCAGCAGACGGTGTGAAAATCAAGGAGTACGAAGGCTCTAAACAGCGTAAGTTTAAGTCTAAGTACGACATTGTACGGGTAGACTCAGACGGTAATCGTTTTGAGGGCGAAGTACCCTACAACGCTAAGGTGCGTCTCAAGTACAAGACGGGACCAGCACACCCAGTACACGGTACTCCTACGTACCTAGAGGCCGTCAAGGTTCTGGAACTCCCTGAAATGTCAGAGGAAATGACGGACTTCTAATGGGCGATAAATTCTTATACCACGAGGAATGTCCGAAGTGTGGTAGTAAGGATAACCTTGCCGTCTACGAAAATGGTGGGCGGCATTGTTTCTCCCCAGACTGCAACTATCATGTAAACGGGAACACAGGAGAAATCCAAGAAGTGTCAACACCTACTAACTTAAACATGCGTGGCGTAGTGTCTCGTATTACTGACCGGAGGCTGTCTGAGGAAACGTGTAAGCGTTACCAAGTGACAGTAGACTACGCTCCAGACGGTACTATAGAAACACACTACTACCCGTACCACGACAAAGACACTGGGGAGCTAGTGGCGGCTAAGAAACGCACCGTCAAGACTAAGCAATTCAGTGCCTCAGGTGACCAGAGTAACGTGGGCCTGTTCGGGCAGAAGCACTGTCGGGGCAAAGGCAAGTACTTAGTCGTAACAGAAGGTGAACTGGACGCTATGTCAGTTTACGAGATGTTCGGACAGAAGTACGACGTTGTGTCACTGAGAGCAGGAGCATCCAGCGCCTCTAAGGAGATCAAGCAGAACCTAGAGTGGCTGGAGGGATACGAAAACGTAGTCTTGTGTTTCGATCAAGACAAGGCTGGGGACCTAGCGGTAGAACAGGTACGTGACGTATTCAGCCCTAACAAGCTTAAGATCTGTAAACTACCCATGAAGGACGCCAGCGAGATGCTGATTGCCAACAGGGTGCAGGAGTTTACACAGGCCTTCTGGGACGCCAAGACTTACAGACCCGATGGCATCATTGCGGGTAACGAGACATGGGACAAGCTAGTAAACAAACGTCAGGTACAGAGCATACCGTACCCGTGGGACGGACTAAATGAAATCACAAGAGGACACAGGCCGTTTGAACTTGTCACTATCACCAGCGGTAGTGGTATGGGAAAATCCCAGTTTATCAGAGAACTTGAGTACGATTTGCTTCAGCGCACAGACGCCAACATCGGTGTACTTGCACTGGAGGAAGACGTCGCAACGACAGCTCTGGGAATTATGTCGGTGGCATCATCTAGGAGACTCCACTTGGAGGAAGACTCGCCTATTGATGAGCTTAGACCTCACTGGGAAGCAACGATGGGGTCTGGACGTTATTACCTGTTCGATCACTGGGGGTCAACGTCAGCCGATGAGCTTCTTTCAAGAGTACGGCACATGGCAAAGGCCTGCGACTGCCGATATATCATACTCGACCACTTGTCAATCGTGGTTTCTTCTCAAGAGAACGGGGACGAACGGAAAGCTATAGACGAGATCATGACAAAGCTACGTACACTGGTGGCAGAGACAGGGATCACGTTGTTCCTAGTGTCGCACCTACGGCGTAGCTCTGGTACAGCACATGAGGACGGAGGACGTATTAGCTTACAGGATCTCCGTGGTAGCCAGAGTATCGCTCAGCTATCCGATATCGTTATAGGCATGGAGCGTGACCAACAGAACCCTGACGAGGACATACGCAACACTACTACGGTTAGGATACTTAAGAATCGTTACTCAGGCGAGACAGGCCCTGCCTGCTGGCTACGGTACGATAAGTTTACTGGTCGTATACACGAGTGCGCTAACCCCACGCCACCGGAGACTGAGTTTTGATAACTAGCGATAACCTAGTCTTTTGTGACATAGAAACTGACGGCTTGGATGCCACAGTCATCTGGTGTGCTGTCTGCCGACACAACGGAGAATCGGAGGTAATATGTAATGAGCAAGACTTCAAGGATTATGTTCAACGTAAAGCGCAAGCTAAATTCGTCTTCCATAACGGAATTGGTTTTGATGTGCCTGTGGTTAGGCGTCTTTGGAACTTTGATTTCCCTCGGGATATGGTCCTTGACACTCTAGTACTATCCAGACTAGCTGACCCTAGTCGCTCTGGCGGTCACTCCCTGAGGAACTGGGGCAACATCCTAGGGTTCCCCAAGGGTGACCACGCAGATTGGTCTAGGTTGACTCCTGACATGATCGACTACTGCATCAGGGACACAGAAGTCACTGAGGCCGTGTACAAGAGGCTACAGACAGAGCTACAGGGTTTCTCTAGTACCTGTGTTGATCTGGAGCACGAGGTACAGTGGATCATACAGGAGCAGGTACGCAACGGGTGGCTACTGGATCAACGCTTGTGCCACATGCTGTGTGCCAAGTTTAAGGAGCGTATGTATGTTATTGAAGAGGAACTCCAGAAAGTGTTCCCACCAATTGTCGAGGAGAGGTGGTCAGACAAGACGGGCAATCGTCTTAAGGATAAGGTCACGGTCTTCAACCCCGGTAGCCGTCAACAGGTGGCTCAACGACTTGAGGCTAAGGGTGCTGTATGGTCGGAACTCACGCCCAGTGGTAGGCCGCAGGTGGACGAGAAAACGCTTGAGGAGAATAAACACGTACCGGAAGCTAGGAAAGTACTTGAGTACCTCTTACTCCAAAAGCGGTACGCTCAGGTCTCCTCTTGGCTAGAGCACGTACAGGATGACGGACGGGTACACGGCAGAGTCACTACTAACGGTGCTGTAACCGGACGTATGACTCACCAGAACCCCAACATGGCACAGGTCCCCTCTAGTAACTCAGTGTACGGTAAGGAGTGCAGGGAGTGCTGGATTGTCCCTGAGGGGCGCAGGCTCGTAGGTGCTGACGCCAGTGGACTAGAGCTACGTATGCTAGCTCACTACATGAACGACGAGGAGTTTACCAATGTCCTACTTAAAGAAGACATTCACACCAGAAATCAAGTTGCTTCAGGACTTGCAACAAGACCTCAGGCAAAGACTTTCATCTATGCTTTCCTCTACGGAGCAGGAGATGCTAAGATCGGAAGTATCGTCGGAGGAACTGCAAGAGACGGCGGTGAGCTTAGGCAACGCTTTCTACGAAACACACCTGCTCTTGAAACTCTACGAACACGAGTTGGAACAGCGTCTAAGCGAGGCTGGCTTAAAGGTCTCGACGGAAGAAAGCTCTGGGTCCGATCAGAGCATAGTGCACTAAACACGCTACTACAGGCCGCTGGAGCTATCGTTATGAAGAAGGCTCTGGTTATCTTAGACGAACGGGCGCAGGCCCAAGGCATAGACTACAAATTGATAGGGAACATACATGACGAGATACAATCGGAGGTGGCTACAGAACAAGCAGAGGTTTTCGGGAAACTCGCAGTGGAATCAATCAAGGAGGCTGGCGTATCATTTGAACTCCGATGCCCCCTCGACGGAGAGTACCAAGTCGGGGACACGTGGGCAGAGACGCACTGATGGACCAGTTGTGCTTCTTTGAACACGAGGACTTAGGTGCGGGACACGGCAAGGTATGTTCTAAGTGTAACCAGTACTTACCACTGGACGCTTACAACATGGCATCAGGAGGCAACTACCTGAGGGCTGAGTGCCGCAAGTGTAACAACGAGATGCAGAAGGTTCGCAAGAGACTACGGGACGAACACGGGATGCCAGAGGAGGGCTACCACTGTCCCATCTGCAAAGGATCAGAGGAGGACGTAAAGGGCAAGGGAAACACACGCAACGGTAGCTGGGTACTAGACCACGATCACGAACAAGAAACCTTTAGGGGTTGGTTGTGCCACAAGTGCAACAGGGCGTTAGGTGGATTCAACGACGATGTGGAAGTACTACAGGCCGCTATCACTTACTTAAATGGAACACAAGATGAACAATGACATATACAGACTCGTAGACGATATCTACAAGGTAGTTGCCACTAAGGACGTACCTGAGGATGTTGACTTGTACGAGGAGATCGACAGGTTCGGGGAGAACTGCAAGCGACTCATGTCTAACCTCTTTACTGAGAAACGAGACGGACGAAAGCTACGCATGTCCAACATCGGAAGAGATGATCGCTACCTCTGGAACGTGGTTAACAACGCTGACGTACAAGAGGAGCTTACCCCTAACACTTACGTCAAATTTATGTACGGGCATTTGATTGAGGAGATGCTGTTGTTCCTCACTAGGATCTCTGGACACGAGGTTACAGATGAGCAAAAGAAATGTGAGGTGGGCGGTATTACAGGTTCTATGGACTGTAAAATTGATGGTGTTGTCACTGACGTTAAAAGCACTTCCACTTTTGGGTTTAAGAAATTCAAAGACGGAAGTCTCGCTTTTGATGATCCGTTTGGATACGTTGCTCAAATTAAGGCGTATGCACATTCTGAAGGACAGAGTACGTTTGGTTGGCTAGCGATGGACAAACAGAACGGACACCTTACGTACCTCATGTACGACTCTGAGGACACTCAGGCCCCTGTGTACGACAAGATCTCCTACGACATAGAGGAGCACATTGAGCGCGTAAAAAAGCTAGTGGAGCAACCGGACGCACCAGAGCACTGCCACGCAGTAGTACCAGATGGCAAAAGTGGAAACATGAAGCTCGCAGTCGGTTGTTCTTACTGTCCCTACAAGCATACTTGCTACTCAGGAATAAGAACGTTCCTGTACTCAAGTGGTCCCAGATACTTAACAGAGGTGGTCAATGAGCCGAAAGTCGCGGAAGTTTCCTAATGAATTTAGATCGGGGTTTGAGTACGATGTTGCACAGAAGTTACAACCATTTGGCTTTAGCTACGAACCGTTCCAAATTGACTACCGGATCGAACGAAAGTATACACCGGACTTTGTCTACGAGCGTAACGGACGTTCCTACCTCATTGAGTGCAAAGGATACTTTCGTGCAGGAGACACACAGAAGTATCGTTCGATCTCTAACTGCCTCCCGTCATCACACGAACTCATATTTGTACTGATGAAACCTAATCAGAAAGTGAGTAAAAGTACCAAACGAACTATGGCTGAATGGTGTGACAACAACGGGATTCTATGGTATAATATAGATACACTTAAGGAGTTAGTTGATTATGTCTCTGACACTAGACGAAATTAAGGAGCGTCTCTTGCATATCTACGATCCAGACGATCTTCTGGAGGCACTACAGATCTCTTCAGAAGAAATACTAGACCGCTTTGAGGACAAACTACTACGGAAGCTAGACTGCTTCCAAGAGGAACTGGAGGAGGAAGCATATGACGCTTAGTGTGACTCTTTACTACGATACCATGCGAGCCGCTAAGGAGGCTGGATTCCCTGATGCGGTACTGGTAGACGATGACGTACCAGAGTGGGGCTACATGGCTATCGTAACCTACGAGTGTGACGGGTGGGAAGGCGAGAGTGAGTAATGAGTGGACTTACTACACAAACTGCGAGATACGTAGGCAGGTGTGTGAAGAGTCTGGAGTACCCCAAGAGGATTGCCAAAAGAAATTTGAGGAGTGTGTAGAAATGTCAATAGACGAAGCTAAGCCACAGGAGTGGGACAGGGTTGCCAAGAGCAAAACCTTCACAGGCAAACTGTACCACCCTCAGGATCAGCCTAATCCAGTGACTCAGCCCGACCACTACAACAAGGGAGCGATTGAGGCCATCGAAGCAATCAAGGCGTCTATGCACCCGCAGGAGTACAAGGGGTATCTCAAGGGGAACTGCTTGAAGTACCTCTGGAGATACGAGTACAAGAACGGGGTAGAGGATCTCAAAAAAGCTCAAGTCTACCTAAACTGGCTCATTAAGGAGGTTGCCGCGTGAAAGTCATAGACGGCGACTTTGGTAAAAAGAAAGACACACAGGATGAGTTACCAACATCTGAGTTTCTGTCAGCGTTCGTGGTCAAAGCAATGGATCACGAGGACAACGGGAGACACGTTAAGTGTGCAGTAATTATGTACGAAGACGGAGAGACGTTTGAAGTAGCCTCTAACGAGCAGTACCCCGACGGTGTGTACATGCTCCTTCAGATGGCCTCTCAAGCAATCATGAACGAGACACTAGGAGTATCAGAATGAAAGTAGATAACGTAACAATCCGCAAGGGCGACAACGGGTACGTACTGGAGTGGTACGGAGAAGACTCCCACATGACGATCCACCCTACGTTTGAAGAGGCATCAGCCCAGCTTCAGCTAATCTTTTTGGAGGTGTAATCTTGGACGCATACCAACAGTACATACACAAGTCTAGGTACGCCCGATACTTGCCAGAGGAACAGCGCAGGGAGACATGGGAGGAGACAGTCAACCGCTACGTACAATTCTGGGTAGACCGTGGTCAGCTTAAGGGCGAGGATGTGACAGGGGTTACTGAGGCCATCACTAACCTAGAGGTAATGCCTAGCATGAGAGCACTCATGACTGCTGGGGAGGCTCTAAATCGTGATAACGTAGCAGGATTCAATTGCTCGTACCTGCCTATAGACCACCCCAAGGCCTTTGACGAACTGATGTACGTCTTACTATGCGGAACGGGAGTAGGTTACTCTGTAGAGCGGCAGTACATCTCAAAGCTACCAGAAGTTGCAGAGGAATTCCATGTCACAGACACAGTTATCAATGTTGCAGATTCGAAGATCGGATGGGCGAAATCGTTTAGGGAACTGGTATCACTGCTCTATTCAGGTCAGCTTCCCCGATGGGACGTTAGTCGTGTACGAAGTGCAGGCTCCCCACTCCAGACTTTCGGAGGTCGTGCAAGTGGTCCTGAACCTCTCGTCGATCTCTTCAAGTTTACCACGGAACTCTTTCAAGGAGCGGCTGGTCGAAGACTTAGCTCCATTGAATGCCACGATCTTTGCTGTAAGATCGCATCTGCTATCGTCGTTGGAGGGGTCAGAAGAAGCGCTCTGATATCACTCTCTAACCTAACCGATGATAGACTCAGACGGGCTAAGCACGGTCAGTGGTGGGTAGACACACCGCACAGGGGACTAGCGAATAACTCTGCCTGCTACACAGAGAAGCCTGACTTTGAAGCTTTCTTGAACGAGTGGACTAGCTTGTACGAGTCACGCTCAGGTGAACGTGGGGTGTTCTCTCGTGTCGCTAGTCAGAAGCAGGCGGCTAAGAACGGACGCAGGGACGCAAGCTTTGATTTCGGTACTAATCCATGTTCAGAGATAATCTTAAGGCCGTATCAATTTTGCAATCTGTCAGAGATCGTAGTACGCCCTGAGGACACGCTAGCCACCCTCAAGCAGAAAGTACGGGTTGCTACGATCCTAGGTACGCTACAGTCTACCCTAACAGACTTCCGTTACCTACGGGCTATCTGGAAGCAGAACACGGAAGAAGAGGCGCTCCTAGGGGTCAGTCTGACAGGCATCATGGATCACCCATTGCTCTCAGGCAGGGGCGACAAGGGTAAACTCAAGAAGTGGCTTACGGAGATGAAGAATGAGGCTGTTGTCACTAACGAGAGGTGGGCTAAAAAGCTGGGTATTAATCCGTCTGTCGCAATTACTGCGATTAAGCCTAGCGGTACTGTTAGTCAGTTGGTCGATAGTGCTAGTGGGATTCACCCTCGCTACAGCAGTCAATATATTAGGCGAGTCCGTGCTGACTCTCGTGACCCTCTTTGTGCCGTCCTAGATGCCGCAGGAGTCCCGTCAGAGGACGATATGATGAACCCCAGTACCAAGGTATTCAGCTTCCCTATAGCGGCTCCTGAGGGCGCTGTGACAGCCTCAGACATGGGTGCTATGGAGCAGTTGGATCTCTGGGAGTTGTATCAGGACTACTGGTGTGAGCACAAGCCGTCTATGACCTGCTACTATCGTGACGATGAGTTTCTAGAGGTGGGACAGTGGCTGTACAACAAGTTTGATAAGGTATCTGGAATCTCCTTCCTACCTTACTCAGACCACACGTACCAACAAGCCCCTTATGAACCTGTAGATAAGGCCACCCTCAAGGCACTCCAGAAGGACTTCCCGACCCAGATAAACTGGGACATTAGTGAAGCCTCTGATAATACTGAGGGTAGCCAACAGTTAGCCTGTACTGGTAATAACTGTGAGTTATAAGAATACGATAGTACCGTAGCGTTTCTCTGCTACATGACCCTCTACTTCCTGTGGTGTGCTCTTGGCATCATAGGGAGTAGAGACTCCTTGTTCCTGCATCTTATTAACTCTAGCTTTCTGTGAGTGACCCAGACAGTGATAGTCGATAGGGGTGTACTCTACTGTGTGATCGTCTTTATCTCTCTTCATCTTTACTTCCTCCTGCTATAGCGGATGTAAGCATTCCTGCGCCTACTACGTTCTTACCTACGTCTAGGTAATCCTGAAGCTCTGCCGTACCCTTGTAGTCTCTCATGACTCTCTTCTGGTACGCAGTAGCTGATTCTCCTTTGTTCCTAGGCATCCCTGTAAGCTCTTCTATGCGGCTTAAGTTTACCTCGACTCCCCCTGCCTTGGGGTAAGATTTCTTAGTGCCTACGTCAAACGAGTGGATAGGCACAACGTTTATCAGGCCGTTGCCTCCCGGCGGGTTGACCCCAAACATGTCGTGACCGTCTGAACCCATCGTCCACACTTTGCCCTTGTCTACGTCGATAGCTAGGAACTGGTTCATGCCCCCTAGGTCCTGTGCGGCAGACTTGGTAGCATCTTGGAGTGTGTAGATCCCGTTTCCCCTGTCGGTCATCTGGATAGGTTTGGCGTCCTCAAAGAAGTCAAGAGCTTTCTGCTGTTTTTCTGTGACTTTCTTACCTTGACTTTTGTTGTACAACCCTTTCCAGTAATCTTGCTGTAGGCCTGCCCCTGTGGTCCCCTTAGGTAGCTTCTCCTTCCGTATAGCCATCCTGACCTTATCGTTGTTCGCGTGTTTAGCGATAGTCAGGTACTGCCTGTAGAAGTCTATGCCCTCAACGTCCGGTAGAGCCTTCTGAGCGGCCTCTAGAGACTTAGAGCTAGCTAGAGACCTAGACACAGAAGACGCTGTTGTAGCGGTTCCTGTGGCCTCTCCTGAGAGCTTCTCACCAGACAGCGGCCTACGGACTACTGCTGTCGTACCACCAGACCTGTTGTCGGTCCCGTGTACTCTCCTAGAGTGATTCGCGGCGGCGTCTAGTACCACATCAGGCGTATCAGGCTCTAGAGACGCGAGTCCAGCCTTGAGCTTGTCTGTGTCGCTTAAGTCAAAGCTGTCCTGTACGTACCTCTGTACTTCAGCACTATTCTGTGCTACGTTGTCCCCGCCTTCGGGGGTCCTTGATCCCTGCTTGTCCATGTGAGAGCTAGCGAGCATGTTTCCTGTGGTCACACCCTGCTTAGGGTTAGTTACGTACTCAGTCCTACGCCCCTGACCTGTCCCTGTTACCCTACGTTCTGCCGCCGCTCTAGGGTTAAACAATTGGTTGAACATTCCGGGTATAGCTGGTACTGTGGCCTTAGCAAAAGCACCCAAGGGGTTGCCGCTGTAGAACCCCGGCATTTCCGTTGGTGTGTTGTCCATGAGCGCGTTCAGCATACGCCCACCAAACTTTGCTCCGGGGAACCACGAGCCAGCCTCTAGAGCGTTACCTACGTTCCTCGTGGTCCTAGGGTACTGCTGGAGTACCTGACCCACCTGCTGTCCTACGTTGCTTTCTGCGATAGCTTGAGTCACACCTAGGTCCGGTATTAAGGCGTCTGCTGTGCCTGTGATTGGCGAGAGCATTGCTCCTGCGGTTCCTGCGGCCTGCGCCAGAGTCTCTTCACCGTAGCGCCCTAGGGAATCTGCGCTAACACCGTTACGGGCCATCTCCATCTCAAGTTCACGCCTACGTGTAGCCGCGCCAATAGCCCTGTTAAAGCCTGACTTGCCTGCTTCAGCTATGCCAGAAGCGATGTTTGAGACCCCTGAAACTACAGCAGACTCGATGTTCTCAGGGACCTCCTTGAGCTTATCTACGGACTTCCTAGAGTACTTGCGCTTTCGCTCTCTAACGAGGTCCTTGTAGTTAGCGCGGAATGCCTTTAGGTCAGCCATCAGTCAATGTTTCCTGCCTGAGTTACAAAGTCCTGTTGGCGCACTAAGTTAGC
>WLWE01002777.1_pt1 | contig 10827 bp, 3 predicted proteins | sample 6718301 | NCBI WGS metagenome assembly WLWE01 (sample SAMN12718691, study PRJNA515312) | sponge metagenome | isolation source: marine sponge | host: Mycale hentscheli | place: New Zealand: South Island, Marlborough, Capsize Point | collected 2003-05-01 | reverse complement strand
CACCGTATGTAGCACCTGCGGCGGCACCGAGAGCACCGACAACAGAGCCTAAACCAGAAGATATTTTGTATGATAGAGCGTCTTGATCACCACCTTCAGGACGTAAGTAGTCAGCGGCAGATTGTATCTTTTCACGGGCAGCAAGTTCGCTTTCTTCTTCAAGCAACGCGGCACCACCAAGCGCCGCCATCTCTCCAGTGTTAACAACACCAGAACCAAAGCCTGATAAGATGTTTTCAATAAAGCCCGATTCTTCTGAAGAACTTCGATCTATACCTTTATAAGTAGATGCAAGTTGACTTCCAAGGGAAGAACCAAGTTCATCGCTTTGCCCCTGCATCTGTGCTTGAATAGCGGCAATAACTTGTTCTCTAGTCGCTCCTTCAGGACCTTCTAATTCGTAAGTTCTTCCATCAGGCCCTTGAATGCTATACAGCGGCATATATTGTTCCCCTATTTAACAGTCATAGGACCAAAGTCATCGGCACTAAATCCTGTAGAAGTAGCGCTAGTAGGTGCATTACCTAAAGATATACTTTCTCCTTGTGCTAACTTTAACGCTAACTCTTCAACCTCGTTAAAACTTAGTCCTTTGTCAGATTTCATTTCAAAGTAACTGTTAACACGTATTTGAAGTGCTTTATAAGCCGCATCATAAGCAGTTTTAGCAGCAGGATCGTCAGGATTTTGCCTTAAATAGGCATCCGCAGCTAATAACGTTTTGTCATTTTTAGATTCTGTTATAAATATTTCGTTCTTCTTATTTTGTAAGTCTGTTAAAAGCGCTAAACCACGTTGAGAAGACTCGGAAGATTCCATCGCTAGCCGTAAATCATTAGTACCTTGTATTTGAGCCGCGTCTAATTTGTTTCTTACATTATCTTTATTGGCGTTGTAGTCTAATTTTGCCTGTTCCATAGAAAATTGAAGGTCTGCATTACTTGTAGACGCTAAAACTTGAGAGGCTTGCCTACGATTAGCCATAACTTGCGCATAAGTATTATCACCAGAGGACTGCGCTGACTTAGCAATATCTAAGTCCATGTCCATTGCACTCTTCTCAATGTTTAAACGACTCAATACTCGGTCGCGGGCCGATTTTTCTTGTGCTGAGCGTTCATCTGCCATGCCTTGAGAACCGCCAGCCATAGTTTGTCCAAACGAACCACCACTTGCATTACGTAAAAACGCTGATATTCGTTCGTCCCTTAACTTCTTAGGGTCTTGTTGGCTAACATCCATAGCCTTGAGTTCGTCAAGATACTCATTCATTTTTCCACGTTTATCTTCGCGTCCAAGGAATTTAGCAGCACTTTTACGTGATTCCTCCATTGCAGTATTGGGGTTTTGTAATGAGTCTAGCCCTAACCCTGTCTGTTGAAGAATGTTTTTTCCTCTATTCTGTATATTAGACGTGTCAATTTGAGGTGCCTTTAACTCGTTTTCTGGCTGTTGCATTAACTCCATAATACCTTGAGGAGGTTCAACTTCTGCTGGCGGCTCTTCAACTACTTCTTCTGTAACTACTGGTCCACCTGTTGTTGGTTCTACATCTAATTTTGGTATTACTGGAGCTGTTTCAACATCTTTTTCTTCTAGTTCAGCCGTTTCTATTTCTGAGCTAGTATCTATTGGAGCAAGCGCCATAGGTTTGCGACGAAGCCCGCGACGAGTCTGCACCATTTCATAACCAGTATTATCTGGTCCTTGAGCACGTTCGAGGATAGCTCTAATTTGTTCGTCTGTTAGTTTCGCACGATTACGGCGTGCTTGACCGCCGCCACGACGATACGCATCAATATCAGCTTGAGTAATCCCACCTTCAGCAAATGCAACAATACCCCCTTGAGCCATACGCATAGGAGCTTGTTGAGGTGCCTGTTGCTGTTGACGTTGCGCTAATGCACCCAGTCCAGCCTGCATTTTTTGTACTTGTTGTGGGTTAGCCGAACCTTGTTTAGCCACGCGCTGCATGTTCTTTTGCTGTTTCTTCTGCGCATTCTGCATGATCCCCGCCGTTTGATTGGTAAGGTCTTGCTTGGTCATCTCAAGAAGTTGACGTTCTTTTTGTTGTTTAATGGTCTGTGGATTTTGTTCCATTTCCATCTGAACTTTACGCATAGCGTCGTCTTTTTCAGACTTCAGACGCTGTAGTGCTAACAGGTCAAGGAGTTCTTGGTTGGCTGCGTATCGTTGTTGTAGTGCTTGAGGATTGCCTCGGTACGCATCTACGCGTTGTGCAATCTCTTGATCAATCGCCATTGTTTAACCCCCTGTTCCGTCATCAGTGCCGCTAGTATCCGCAGGCGGTGTTTCACTCGGTAAAAATACTTTGCTAAGTAAATCGTACACGCCGCCAGAACCAGATAAAAAGTCTGATAAGGCACTGGGTTGTGCATAAGAATATGATTGTGCTGCAATAGGCAGTCCTTGTAGTAACGATTGTTGGTATTGAACTTGTTTGTACGGAAAGTCTCGTTCTTCTTCAAACTGAAGACGGTCAGCCGTAATACCTTCTTGCTCAATGTTACGCTGTAATTGACCAGCTTGTACTTGATTAGCTAATGCTTGTAGGCCAAATTGGTTTGCTAGGTTCTGAGACTGTTGTCCTTGCTGTTGTTCTGTATTGAACTGTTGTTGTGCTTGTTGAAAGGCTTGGTTGTAACCTTGCCCCGTTACATTTGCCATATTCGACAACATCGCACGACTTAACTCTGCATCAGCTAATGCTTGCCTAGAACCACCGTAAGCACCAGCGCGGGTGAGACGCCCTGCTTGCTCAACACGTGATTTTTCAGTTTGTCGCCGTAATTCATCAAGTTGTGGTTGTAATGCCGCATTAATGTACGGATTCATGTACTGTTGCGCAGTACCTTGTTGAGTAAAAGATTGGGGCTGATACGTACCCATTTGGTCTGTTGGAACTGTTAATCCTGCAATACCTTGGAACGCTTGGTTCTGTAAGTTTGATTGACCCGCAGTAAGAGGGCCAGTGTACGCATTATAATCTTCGTTAGCTAACGCGGCACCTTTGCCAAGCATCGACGTTACATAGGGACCTGCCCAATTAGATAGGGAGGATTCCCTACCTGTTTCTTGTCCTACAATAGAATCAGCCATCTCTCACCTCACACTGGTAATACAGTTTTAGGGTCTATTTCTTTACCCTGTTTCTTGTTCCCTGTACGTTTTTTTCGTACACGACCCATCATTTGTTCTAATACTTTTGCACCTGCATCGGAATTACCGTTACCTAGGTGACTGACAACATCCGCAGGGATAACAAACTCACCGTCACTGAGACGTGCTTCTTGCCGTCCGTCGATTCGTGCGGGTACTTCGTCTGCCATACCGTCAGTGTTGCCGTTTAAATACTTTCCCCTTTTTAGTCCAGCCAGCCCCCCTGCCGCCATTTGTTGCGGTTTAGGTTGTGGTTGCATACGCCGCTGCCGGGCTGGGTTACGTATATTAGCTTCTGATAACTCAGCAGCCTGCGCTGCCATACGTTCATCTGCGGCTGCTATATCTTCGTCTTCGGCTATATACTGCGTATCAGTAAAGTACCTACGACCAGAGCTACCGGGGCGTCTATTGGGATCGTACATCATTCGGACTTCACGACCTGTACCTTGTGGTCCTGTAAGCGCTTCCAGTCCTGTAGGTGCAGGAGAGTCCATTGGGCGAATAGAACCGTCTGACATTTCTTCGCCTAACATTTGGGGAATTTGTGTGCGTTGTGCACGTAAAGCGGGAATACCGCCTTGATAACCTGTTGGTTGAACTTGCGGTTGCCCTGCACCAGATTTACTACCTAAGTAGCCAAGACCCATAGAACCAAGGCGTACAACACCCTCTGGACTTGTAAAATAATCTACCGCATTACTGCCTGCTTCTGATATGCCTGCACCGAAATCGCTTACTAGGTCGCTAAACCACCCCATTATGAACCTCCAATTATATTTAACAACTTATCAGTTGTATCGTCTACTTGTCCACCCTTTGCATACGGACTGGGAAACATTCCTGCTTGTTGAGGATTAGCAAATATGCTGTTAAAGTCGTAAATGTAGCGTAAATTTAGCGGATCGGCTTGTCTAACAGTAACTTGTTGTCCCATAGCATCAGGGGCTTGCAACGCTTGCTGTAGGAACTGACGGCCTCCAGCGCGTAGTGCTTCGTCTTCAATATTTGTAACAATGTTCTGTTCCATTTCGGTAATAGCATCCATTGTTTGGTCCTGATTTTGATCCATTTGGTTCGTTAAATCAGTTTGTGCGTCACTTATTGCGCCATATGTACCTGTCGGTGCATAGATCGAAGTATCTGCAATCTGGTCATAAACTTGTTCCCCAGCTAACAGTTGTTCCAAGAGTGTCTGGTCATCTAGGGTAATCTGCCCGTCACCAGTCACATCATACTGAGCAAGTAAATCTTGTTGGTTTTCTTCTATAACCTGTTGCCCAGCAATTACATCAACTACAAAGTCAATATCAGTCTGGGTTACTTCTGTTGCAGGCTTACCTACAAGGTTACTTACTGCATCAATATCTGACGCTAGCGTAGTCTCTGTCTCGGCTAACGCAGCTAGTATATCAGCCTCAGTAGTGCCGAGTTCTGTCAGTATATCAGTTTCGGTGGACGCTAGTGCAGCTAATATATCAGTTTCGGTTTCGCCCAGTTGGGTAGAAACGTCTGAGATAGCGAGAGCAAGTGCATCATCACGGTCAATACCGTCTGCCTCGTACTCAGCCATCTTCTCAAGAATCTCGGTTTCCATATCACCAAGATCAACGCCAATGTCTTCTACTGCTTTGTCTATCTTCTCTTCAACAGCAGTTTGACTATCGGTAATAAGAGTTTCTATCTGGTCTAAACCAAGGTCTAACTGATCAAGAATGTCTGTTTTGGTTGTACCTAACTGTGTAGCAAGGTCATCAAGTGCAGAATCAATAGCTTCATCGCGTTCTTGTCCCGCAGTTTCATACCCTGCGATAATTCCAAACAACCCAGTTGGGTCCGCCGATTCGTCTTCTTCTGTTAACGGATTATCAACAATAGCTGGTTGACCTAATAGCCCGCTAATATCTTCTACATCTTCAGCAACTTCACCAACATCTTCAGTAATAGTGTCGGTTTGCGCGTTAATTAGGTCAGTAAGGTCGGTTACTGCAACACCAAACTCTACTGCAAGAGACGCAATAGCCTCTGCGTTAGTAAGTCCTTGATCCATAAGGTCTTGGACTTGTGCATATATACCCGTTGCTGGAGTTACTACATTACCATCTTCATCAAATTCAGCAGGTGTACCTACGTTACCTGCAAGAGTAGAAAGATCGGTGCCTAGACTGTCTACTGCATCGTCGATATACCCGTATACACCTGTAGCATCTTCTTCATCAGTTGCTGGATTACCTAATATGTCTAATATTTCGTCGGTAGTGTTGTCTACATACCCATAAATACCTGACGCATCTTCATCATCTGTAGCAGGGCTACCAATTATTCCGTCAACAATAGTTGAAACATCGTCTTCACTAATGTTTTCAAGGCCACCAATTGCTTCAGTAACAATAGCGGTAACATCTTCTTCGCTAATATTGTTAAGGTCGCCAATCGTAGCGTATAGCCCTGTTGCTGGAGTAGTTACATTACCGTCCGCATCAAATTCAGCAGGAGTACCTACAATGTCAGAAACAATTGAATCTACATCTTCTTCACTAAGATTTTCTAAACCACTAATTGCATCAGCAACTATATTGTTTACGTCTTCAACACTAATGTCGTTTAACGCATCAATAGATGTTCCTAAATTATCTAGCGTAGCGTAGATACCTGTGGCATCTACAGGATTACCTTCTTCATCAGTAGTAGCAGGATTACCAACAATGTCTGTAATCGCGGCTTCAATTTCTTCATTGGTAAGTCCTGCGGCTTTAAGATCAGCAATAGCTTGGTCGATATAACTGTATAGCCCTGTGGCGTCTTCTTCCCCGCTAGCTACCGCACCAACAGCATCTGTAAGATCATTTACTGCGTCATCAATTGCCGCAACTTCAAGGCCAAGATCGCCCATAGCTGCAATAATATCTGCTTTAACAAGATCAAGAGCCGCTTGTTCGTCTTCAGATAACCCATCAACGCCTGAGAAGTTGTTAAGGATGTCCATAATAGAGTTGTATCGTGCCGTTGGCAGATATTCTTCTGCACGTCCTTCCAACTCAGATTCCATGTACTGTCCGACAAGCTCTTGAATATCGGCATCAGTAGGTTGTTGTAAGCCTAACGCTGCATATGCTGCTGCAACCTCTTCGGCATCAACCATTCTTGGGTCTACATACTCACCAATTGCTTCGGCTTGTTGTTCTTCGTTTACTTGACCTGTAAATCTAGCAACTTCTTCATCTGTTGGGTCATACCCTAGTGCAGTTAAGAACTCTCGTGCCTCGTCTGCATCGGTGTAACGTGGGTCTACAAACGCTGCAATAGCTTCTTGTTGCTCTGCTTCAGACGTTGCGCCCACGTATGCTTCAATTTCTTCTTTAGTAGGCGTAAATCCAAGGTCGTTAAAGAACTGTTTAGCTTCATCATAAGTTGTTACAAGCGGGTCGGCGTACTCAACAGCGTATTCTTGTTGTGTAGTTTCAAAGTCTTCATCGCCTTGACCCATAAGGCCCGCAATCTGATCATCAGTTGGTTCAGGTATACCTTGAGCTACTAATGCAGCGCGTGCTTCGGCTTCACTCATCTGGCGTGGGTCTACGTATGTGCCTACTGCGGTACCCTGATTACTCGCAAAGTCTTCGCCGCCTTGACCCATGTAAGCCTGTACTTCAGCGTCACTAGGTGTATAACCTTGATCGGCAAAGAACTGTCGAGCCTCTGCTTCAGTAACTTGACGTGGGTCTACATATGTACCCACTGCACTATCTTGTCCAGTTTCAAACCCGTTACCGCCTTGGCCCATATATGCTTGTACTTCAGCATCGCTAGGTGTGTACCCTTGATCCGCAAAGAATTGACGTGCTTCAGCTTCTGTAACCTGTCGTGGGTCTACGTAACCAACAACTGCGGTACCCATATCGCTTTCATGCGTGTCGTTACCTTGTGCAATACGCGCTGAAACTTCTGCGTCAGTGGGCGTGTAACCTTGTGCATCAAACATCGCACGTACTTCAGCTTCTGTTGTAGCTCGTGGATCAGCAAAGCTCGTAATATCGGATTCGGCATTTGTTTGTGTGTTTGCACTGGTACCTTGCGCAACATATTGCGCAACTTCTGCATCAGTTGGAGTGTATCCTTGGGCTTCAAATGCGGCTCTAGCTTCTGCTTCTGTAACCATACGTGGGTCTACAAACGTACTAACTGCCGTGCCTTGATCGGTTTCAAATGTAGCCGTGCCTTGACCTGCAAACTGAGCAATCTGAGCATCGGTAGCGTCATAACCTAACCCATCAAAGAAGGCTTCAGCTTCCGCAGTAGTAACCTGACGTGGATCAACGTATGGTGCTACGTTAGTGTTAGCTTCAAAGTCGGCCCCACCTTGCCCTACAAACGCTGCTATATCTTCAGTAGAAGGACTAAATCCTTGCGCCTCAAATAGTGCTTGTGCTTCTGCACTATTAACTTGACGTGGGTCTACATACGCACCGATAGCGGCTTCTTGTGTTGCCTCTTCTACCTCACCTACATAGGCCGCTACTTCTGCATCTGTGGGTGTATACCCCAGAGCCTCGAACATAGCACGAGCTTCACCTTCACTAGTGTACCCCGGCCCTAACTGTTGCCCTAACTGTGCTAATACAGCGGCTTCGTGCCCCGCAGGGCCTTGGCCTACGTACTCTTGCGCTTCTTCTTCAGTAAGTGTTACGCCTTGTTCTGCTGCCGCCGCAATGACTTCTTGTACATCCACGTAACGATCATCAACGTAGCGATCAATGTTAGCATCAAGCTCGCTTTGACCGCTTGTTTGTACATAAGAGTTAATTTCGTCTTGAGTTGGACTGTAATCTGGGTTGGCGTTGGTAAACGCTGTGGTAGCTTCGGCTTGATTAACATAGTCTGGGTTTGCCTGACTTAATATATTAGTGCGTACAGTAGAATCGCTAGCTATACCAAGATCGTCTAACGCATTATTAATTTCTTGAGTAGCTTCTGCGCGTTGTATCTCTAAATATTGTTCGTACCCTATCTCTGCCGCAAATTGCGCATCAGTCATTTGATAGTTTTCAAACGCATTTCGTACTTTGTCTAAAGCTGAACTAATAGTTGGATCAATTGAAGATACAAAATTAGAGTACATATCTCCTGTTTGACTTACACCATACGCACCGCCAGATACAGGACCACCAACTAAGAAACCCATAAAGGCTGCACCTGCAACCTCGCTAGAAACATCAATGCTAGGGTCTATTTGACTTAAAGTACCTTCTCGATACGCAGTAGCAAGACCTTCTTCGAGGGCTTCAGTTAAGCCCTCTTTAATCATAATAGTCGCACCAGTTTGAGCACGGCTAGCTAATGCATTTATTCCATCTGCAACAAACCCAGTTGCTGTTTTGTCTCCAAGTAAGGCTTTTTCTAACGCCATACCACCGATACCCATTGTGGCGGCGGTCATTGTCGCGGCTACTGCACCTGTTTGCACAGCCAGTGTCATTGCGTATTTTTCGGCTTCTTCTTGGGTAAATAACTGTCCTGTTTCTGGGTTAGTTGAGTCTAGTGCGACCATTAACGCACGATCATAGGCTTCAGAAGCAGAGCCGCCATAGCTTTCTGTAATATCAGTAATTGCTGCCGCAGTAAGACCAGTGCCTGCTGCCATACGTGTAGACAGCGTACGACCCATAGCCATTGCTGCACCTTTAGCGCCAAGGGTAGCAAAACCACCAATAGCTAAAGGTACAAGTTCTTGTAGTGCTTCAACACCAATGTACTCAGAGATAAATGCGCTAGGGTGCGTAGCTGCGGCACCTGCAATAGTAGCTACTTTATCAAATGCTCGTTCGTACCATGCGGCGTCTTCTGGTAAATCAGACTCCGCATTCATCATGGCTTCGAGTTTGCCTAGTTCTTCTTTGTACTCTTCAGTGTTACCTGCGGTGCCGATGTCTTGTAGTTGTTGCGCAAATTTACCTAATGCTGTGCTGTCTGGGGCAATACCAAACAGAGTAGACATACCATTAAAGGCGTCTAAAATACCACCTCCAGCTTTCATAGCATTGGCAAGGAAGTTCTGAGCATCAAACCCAAGAAACTCGGTATCGGTGCTTTCTGCCCAGTTAAGGGCATTTTGGGCCAAATCTATAAGACTGTCACTCCACCCAAGACTTTCTTGAATGTCACCCCAAGCCATGCCGCCACGGGCAGCGTCTAATGCCAGTCCAGCTTGTGTTCCTTGATCTACACCATCTATACCACGAGTAACAAGAATTGTAAGAGGTAGCCCACCACCTGTAACTTGGTCACCATCTTGGTTGCGGTAGGCTATGCCCGTTCTGTTACCGTCTGCATCTTCAGTATAATAAGATGTTACCCAACCATGTACTGGATTCCATCGAGCTGGAGTGCGTATAGCCCCCCAAAATGCGTTGCCTGAATCGTCATACTGTAGAACTGCTATACCTTGAACAACATCCGCAGCGGTAACGCCTTCACCTAGTTCAACTATACTTTCGTCGCCTGCATCGTTTTGCATTCGAGTAAATTGATCTAGCGCTAACGCTTCTTCCGCGGTCATTTCGGTACCCGCCGCTACTCCACGTATGTCATACCCCAGACGATCTAGTATAGCTAAATCACCTTCGTTAAGTTGTTGACCTGTTTGATAACTACTATTTGGATCAGACCCAATAGCTTCAACCCAAGTGTTAAATATAGCTTCTTGAGCTTCTGTATTAAAAATTAAATTCTCTAAATCCTGTGGACTGGAGTATCCAGAGTCTCTAATTACCTGCATTAATAATTCACGTTGACCATCGGTTAAATTGTAGACAGGAGAATTTTCTGCAATGCCAAAACCACCAAACATAATTTCGTTCAACACAATATCGCGGTTTTCTTGAGCCGCTAATTCGTATTGATTCCAACTAGTGTACGCTCCGTCATGCTGACCTTCAGATAAAAAGTGTGCGTACGGGTCTACGTCTTCTGGTAAGTTGTTTAGATACGCATACTCTTCAGCGTTAAAGCCGGGGTCCATAGCATTAACTAAAAACGCATCTGTTGACGCGTATATAGACGTTAACTCACCATCCAAACGATCAGCGGTACGTTGTAGATTATTCTGCGCCTCAATTAGACCATCTTGGTTTTCTAGCATCAGCGCGTTATCAGCTTCGATTAGAGGTACAAGCTCATTGATTCGGTCGAGGTAGCCTTCTTCTTCAATCAGGCGGTTGTACTCTACTACCGCGTCTTCAAGCTCAGCTTCTAACTCTTCAATTCGCTGCGCAAATATATTGTTGGGGTCCATCCCCGGCTCTGCTGCATCCGCTTGCAGCATCATAATCTCATCACGATTACCCGTGATGGTGTTCCACAATCCTTGTAGGGTGTCGTACTTTTCTTTGTACTCGTCGTAGTTTTCTGTAAGTCGAGGGGCAATCTCAGCTAGTGCGTCGCGGAACTCTTGCACCTCCGCGTAATCTCCCGATATTCTATCGAGGGTGTCGCCAATAAAGTCACCAACACCTGAGTCACGGATTTCATCGTGCAGTTCTTCCATACCATAGGCGGATAAAACTCCCATGATCTGTGCGGCAGCTTCTTCTCCAGTACCGCCAGACAACGCTACAGCCGCTGTACGTTGGAACGCAGCGGTAATATAGC
>WLWE01002773.1_pt1 | contig 10839 bp, 11 predicted proteins | sample 6718301 | NCBI WGS metagenome assembly WLWE01 (sample SAMN12718691, study PRJNA515312) | sponge metagenome | isolation source: marine sponge | host: Mycale hentscheli | place: New Zealand: South Island, Marlborough, Capsize Point | collected 2003-05-01 | reverse complement strand
TGAACTCAAGAGCGTTCAGGTTGACGTAAGGCGCACCAGTGAAGGCAGTCTCGTCATAGAAGAAGTTCTCGGGGCTGGTCTGCAGTCCGAGGCGAACGCGCTCAACGTTCTGCATGTAGCGCTGATTGCGCTGCATACCGAGCTGGAGCTCGGCATAAGCAATGACTGAATCTTCAATCTTGAGTGGATCAGGAAGCTCAGCAACGCTGTATGAAATGAAAGCCAATTGTCTACCCTCCTTGGTAAGACGCAACAGTAGTTAGACGAGTCCCAGATGGGACATCTCAATTCTACGGAGCTTCATCAACTTTTACTTTTGCTGGTTCCTGTTGCTTTTGGGTTGCTGCTTTTTGTGCTTTCTGTGCTGCAGCGGCCTTAGCAATACGCTCAGCTTGCTTTTGACGCTCGATGGCACGGCGCCGTTCTAGAGTTGCCTTTCGGCGAGCTTTAGCTTTGTTGCACGCTCCGCAGGCCATCACTTTTCCTTAGATAACAAGCTCAATATAGTGGCGGTCGCGATTCCAAATAACTGCTCAGTTCGTTGACCAAGGTTTGGGCACTGTGCAGCCGAATTGCATTTGTAGTAAGCCACGCCCAGCAAAAGACCTTGGAAAGCGAAAACACCAACCAGGGTCTTAAGCAGGAAGCCCTTCACTTCTTCTTACGTGACTTTTTCTTTTTACCTGTAGGCACGCAACGATCCTTGCCGCCTTTTGTGCCTGCATACTTGTAGCCGGACCAGCAGGCTTTGCCGTCAGCCCCTTTCTTTTTGGCAGCCATTAGAGCGCAAATGCGGCGGATTCAACGGGGGTGACAGGGCGGTGACCACCGTTAGTGGCGCAGACCTTGTTCCCTTTCTTGCCGCCCTTAGGCTTACCAGAGCCCTTCTTAGTGCCGTAACCCATGAGTGACCTACACGCAATGTTTGATGCTCTTGCAGGCTATCTGGTAGGGATGACGCTTGTTGAGGTCGTGGTCAAGCCAACGATCGTTAGGTTTTCGAAGAAGGCGCTCGGCGAGCTGGACGACCGCGTTTCTTGGGTGCCGGACTTTCTTCACGAGGAGGAGCAGAAGTAGTTCGTTTTGGTGTGTGGGCTGGGGTGATTGATTTTATCCTTTGCCCCAAGAGATTCATCGCAACGTCAACGACGCTGTTCTCTTTTAGCTTGCTGCGTCCGATGGCTTCGGAAGCGACGGCAAACGCAAAACTACCGATGGCAGCCCATTGCGTTCCAGTTAATTCAATTCCGCAGATGCTCATTGATCTGTAGCGTCAGTATCTAAAGGATAAACACCCCACTTACCAAGTGGACAAGCTTCTGAAGCAATTGAGGTCTTCGCTGGAACCACGCAGTAGCACTCGGTGCATATGCCGAGTTCAATTTTGTCGCAAGCGAGGCACGTTGCTACACGTGCTTTTTTTACTGGCTTCGGAACCCTGTCATTAGGGTTCAGCAGTTTTAGTGCGTTGAGTGGGTTGATGCCCATTAGCCGTCCCAGCCGAAGGGCACTGCATTTTTGTGGTGCGATCTGGGGTCATCTGACCACGCAGGGAGCAGTAATGATTTGGTGGTGTTGGCAGACTCAGGACCGAAGGTGTAGTGCAGCTTGAAGTCGTAAATGTGGAGGGTGCTGTCGGAGCTACCCGAGTTAATACCGCTTCGGACTCCGGTCCAGAGCTGCAAAATAAAATTAGTGATCACAGGCATATAACCTGCATCGCGCATCCGCTTCGCTTCAGCAAAGAAATCGTTAGTAAAAGTAAGTGTTACAAATTTGCCATTGCTGCTACCAGCTTGGTCACCCGCTGTGCAAATTGCACTGGATCCCCATCGTGTTTGGATACCGTCGTAGTCAGCGTTGCCTGTCAGGCTCACGCCTTGTAATGTCGCTCCAGCGGCTTGGAGCCAGGTGTTGTGACGGTAACGATCAGTGCCCTCGCTATTTGTGCCGCCGTGTCCGTGGAAGTCGCTTTTTAGGCGGAAGCTAAAGCCTTTGATGCCGTTTTTGTCGCTAGCTCCTGTAGCGAGCGGCCAGAACATACAGTTGCCGCGCTGGATTGTTCCAGAGCGGTAGGAACCGACTTCTACAAGACCGTCGTGTTGTTTACCGTTATTGGCACGCAGACGGTAACCATCGCTTTTATTGGGGCTGTAAAGATTGCCCACCATTGCACTTTTCCAATATTGGACGTCGTCGTCACATTTCCACGTTTCCCCTTTGGCAGGGCCAAAATCAATATCCAGCGATGCTCTTTGCTTCGAGGTATCAAAATTTGTTGATTCCAGGTAGGGAACTGCGTATGCAGAGTTGTGGGCAGACTCCGATTCTGGGTTGTTCCAGACAGGAGCTGTCTGCATTCTGGTGTTAGCCATTATCAGTTACCGATATAAAGAACTCGGCTGCTGGTGTTGAAATAACCTTCACCAGTAGACAGTGATGGGTTTACATCCGTGCCAGAGTTAAAGGTGACGCCAGAATCGCCCCAGTAGGGAGCCCTGTTGCTGCCGTTGGACTTTAGAACTTGCCCTGCGTCGCCGGCTGTGTTAGTGCCGCTGTCGTTTTGGCTAGCAGCTTGGTTGGGTTTGGCGAATACGCGGCTGTTGGCGTGATAACCGACGTCTAATGTGCCTTTTAAACGTGAGGTTCCTCCGTCTGACAGGTAAGCATTGCCCTTAAAATAAACGGTGCCAGGGAAACTAGCCTGGTTGTATGACACCTTAAATTTTTCACTGCCGTCTTTGTTTCTAATCGAAAATTGATCCCTGTCAGTATTGAAATCAAAGCGAAGAGCACGATAATCTGAGCCGCCAGAACATGCAATTTTATAGGTAATCTCGCTGTTATCTTCGGTGCCGATTTGATCGTTCTGGTTCTTTTTGAGGAAGTCGCTGACGTCGCCGCCGGTGGGCGGCTTATAAATGTTCAGGCGTGACAGCTTCTGATTAACAGGCTGCGCGAACGAAGCGTCATTGATAATCGTAATAACGATGTGCGTTCCAAGGTTGCTGACACTGCCTTGGATTTCACCACGGACGAAGCCGTCATCCTCAAGGTCAAACAGCGAGAAGATGTCTTGATAACCAACACTGCCAAACGATTGGGTTTCACCATCTGAGTTTTTAGTGCTCATGACGATTTGGTCACAAGCGGCAAAAGTGCTCACAACGTTTGAGGTGCCGTTGTTGTTCTTCTGCAGATAGAAGAAACCGTCGCCAGGTGGGCGGTTGGCGGTTGTCTCTGTGCCGTTGTAGTACCACGTACCACGCTGGATGGATGGGGAGATGCCGTCGATTTCTTCCTCGATTTCGCGGAAGCGGCTGTCGACGTAAAACTTGGTGGTGGCGTGGGCGTCGTCGGTGGCGTATTGCGTTTGGCCTAGGTTGTCCTTCAGGCTGAGGAAGCCTGACATGTTGTCGCCGGCACGCTTGACGTATTCGTCGGAGGCGTCGCAGCTAACGAGCCAGGCGCCGTCGGAGTCGGACCAGTAATAAACCAGTCCGTTATCTAATGGCTGATCCCCAGCGTCGTAGTCGGGGTAGACCTGCCCGTCGCTTGGGTTTTGGGGGAACTGGATCGCCATAATACTAAGCCCGTGGTATCAGTTTAGGGGGAGAATCGGCAAGCCACTTTCGCCGAAGGTTGTCACGTACCGCAGGGTTACCGCGATGTTGGCTTTCCAGCTTTTGTAGCTGCTGCTGACGCTGTTGCTGTCGAACCTGACGGCTACACCATTAATTCCGTTAAATGTGGCGGCTGCGACGTTGGCTGTGCTAACAGTTTGGTGGTAGCCGTTATTTTCTTGGTTTTTCCATTCACCGCTCATATCATAAACTTCGAGTTCTGTTGCATCTGAAGGTATATTTTTTGTTACCGCTTTGATCCATGCTGGTGTTAGGAAAAGTCCGTAATAACTACTGGTTGTCAAGGTGGGGTCGCTTGGACCATCGCCGCTAAACCTTAGGGTGTATATGTAACCGTCGGTAACACTGCTTTCAGTAGTTGTTCTTTGAGCAGTTGTCGTAAGGGCAGTCAATCCTTCAGTTCCTGCGTATGCGATTTGGGTCGCGGGAAGGTCAATTTCATCAGCTGGCAGGTTAATCTGGTCGCCGTTCCAGAACAGAGCTTGACTTCCGGTGTAGATATTGAACGGGAGGTCGTATCGCTGAAAACCAACAGTTAGTTCGTCATCATTACCAATATAATTTGTTATTTCTCCTTCGTCGTTATAAAACTCGTCATTAGTATCGGAAAACTTAGTAAAATTGAGGTTAATGTAGTCGCCGCCGTCAGGTAATGGCGCAGCATTTTCTGCCGAGTAATTTATGTATGCCCTGGTGTTTGGTATCAGAGTGCCGTCATCGTTGCGCAGCTCTGTCTCTCGGAATTGCCAAGTTTCGCCTTCATCAACAGAGCCCCACACTTTGCCGTAAGGGTGCTTGATGATTGGTTCGCCAGCCGTCCCAGAGAAAACCGCAACGCCGGACCAAGTGACTGTAACCAATTCACCAGCAAAATAGTCAATTTCTCTGGTATAAGAGTTTGGTGAATCAAGAACTACTTCAGCGCCGCGGCTAAACGTGAAGAGGTTGAGCCAGTCAAGGGTGTTCCAGGCAACATCTTCATATTTATATTGCTTGGAGCGGAAAACTTTAAAGCCCATCGAACCATCACGGGTGTATTTGTCGCTGTCGCTGTACTGCTGTACGCAGTAAAAATGTTCCAATTCCCTGTTGTATGTGATTTTTGTATAAGGCGCGGGGTTAGTGCCGTCACCGGTTTTTAGTTTAAGGCAATAAGCAGTACCATAGTCACCGGTAGATCCGGTGTAGGAGAAATTAGTTCTGTCAGGAAACAGCTTGCTCGTGACGTTAGTCGTCATAAAGTTGTTATAAGGATCGAAATAGTACACGTCGGTAGTGTGGGTGGTATGCCAGTTGTAATGTGTTTGGCTGCTAAATGATACATAGAAACCTCGCATAACTGATCTTGGCAGTAAGTTAGTTGTAAAAGCCGCCGATTGCGTATTAGATACATAGCTCGTTATCGTTCGATACGAGCCAGCGCCCGTTTCGTCGGCAAAAAAGTAAAGGTATCTTGTGTGTGTAAAGGTGCGGTTGGAGGAATTATATGTTGTTTGTGTGCAGGCCATGCCGAGGTTACCGCCGTCGTCAATTACCGAAGAGGTAATATCAAAACCTGAAAGGCTGTTTCTAGCGAGTAGTTGTGTTGTTTGTGCGTCTTTGTCGACACGATACACTAGGCCGTAAAGATTGTTGTTTTGTGCACTGCTGTAGCCAAAATATTGCACGTAGTAAAGGTACTTATTGCCAACACCTTTAAAGTTCAGTCTAACGCTAGCAGTAGAATTATTTGTTCTGGCTTCGAGGAAAAGATCCCACGTATCGTCTAAAAGACTAGTTTTTGAGATATAAATTTGTAGGCCGTTGTAAGCGCCTACTTTATTGGTGGTGGTATAAATCCATCTCTTTGCGTATTCCCACCATATAACGTTTTGTTTACCGTGAACAACGCCCGCTGAATTTTTCTGCTTGTAGCTCCAGTTAGGAACGTCGTAGAAACGCGGCATTGGTTCCCCGCCGCAGAGTTTGCCGCCATTTAGCTCAACGCACTCACGGTTTTGACCGAAGAGCTGCTCATCGACGTACAACTTATGGACAGCTTGGTCGTCATCAGTAATAACCTGAGGGTTGCCTTGGTCATCCTGCAGATGTAGCTTGCCGCTCATCTCATCGCCAACCTTCCGCACATACGCTGTGGGGTCACCACCTTGCAACTCAAACGTCTTGATAACGCAGGGTTTGTTGTTGCTAGGCGCTCCAGTGCCTCGGACTAGTTCGAGTTCGAAGATCGTTTGCTCTGCGCCGATGTCTTTGGTGATGTCGGTGATGACATACAGCGCATTATTTGTGGAGCCGATCGTCTGGTCGAGAATTTCTAGGTTGTGGCCGATCTCGGATTGGGACCAGTAGTGGTCTGATGCCGCAAGGTCTTTGCGGTTGATCGTAATAGTTTGGGCTGCAGCAGTGAACGATCCGGTAGACATCCGGAACTCACCAGCGGTAACGCTTGGGTTAACGGTGAAGTTCCAGCGACCGCCTTCGACGGAGGCTTGGATGTTGTTGATTTCCTCTTCGAGGTTGATGATCTCCTGCTGGAGTTTGGCGTCTTGGTCGTCGACGTATGCCTTGTGAACTGCTTGGCTGGAAATGTTGATTTCAGCCTGGTTGCCGTTCTCGTCGTGGAGAATCAGCGGACCAGTCATCGTGTCGCCAACAATCTTGACGAACTCTTCGGTTCCGGTGCCGCCGCAGCTGGCGCCGACTTCCATCCAAATCTCACCGTTCCAGGTGAAGAGCTTGTTGGTGTCGGAATCAATCCACAGGTCGCCGCGGATGTGTTGGGTGCCGTTGGGTGCGGAAGGCTGGAAGTGGACTTTGGGGTTGCTGTTGCAGCCGGGGTTGACTTGGGACCAGGTGTCGCCGGTCCAGACGTAGAGGTTGTGGGTGCCGCTGTCGATCCAGAGGTCGCCGGGGCGTAAGTTATCGACGTTGGGGTCTGGGGCGAGGTCTTGGTAGTACGCGCCACCCATTTTGGGGGCTTTGTCGATCCACTGGTTTTTGGGTGCGTTGTATTTGTAGGTGATGCCGGTGACGGGGTTTTGTTGCTCGGAGCCGTCAGTGGCGAAGCCTGTGGGGCGGAAGGGGATGTTGACGGTGTCGTCAACGGCGGAACGGTCGGCGGGGATCGCAGTGATCCACACCATGTTGTCGCTGCTGTCTTTGCCGGCGATGTAAAGGGCGAGTTGTTCGGTGTCGAACCAGAGGCTGCCTTCTTGGATCGGATGCTCGCCGTAATCTTGGTCGGGAGGCGTTGCCGACATGATGACCGGCGGCTCACCAGCGACCGCTACCCACTCGTTTTGGTGGTAGACGTACAGCCAACCTGTGGTGGGGTCGTACCAGAGGTCGCCTTCGTTGAGGACGTTGCCGTCGCCGTCGGTGGTGGGCTCGCCGGGGCCGGGTTGGACAATGATGTTGCCGCCACCGCCGCCTGCGCCTTCACCGCCGGAGACACCGCCGCCTTGGTCGCCTTTGATGTAGGCGATGACGTACCAGCCGCTGGAGTCTTTGCGGTAGAGGTCGAGGCGGGCGGAGGAGACATCGAGGTAGAGGTCGCCTTCACCGCCGAGGCCGATGTCGGGGAGGCCAACGCCGGTGTACCACTGTGCTCCGTTAACGCCGTTTTTTCCGGACTCGCCACGCATACCCATTAGGCCGCGTTCGCCTTGGGGGCCTTGGAACCCGCGGGCTCGACCGGCGTTAATTACATTGCCGTCAGATAGGCCTACGAGAAGATCGCCGGCGTCGTTGATAAGGACGGTGTCAACTGAAACGGGGTCGTACATCAGTTCTTAGACGCTCCAGGTTGACCGGGTTGGCGGTTTTGGGCCGCCTCTTGTTGCATTTTAAGCTGTTGCTCTGCTTCGGCTTTTTTCTCTTCTTGGAGTTTCTCGATTTTGGCGAGTTCGGCGGCGATGTCGACTTTGTCGGGGATAATTTCGCCGGATTTGAGAATATCGAGGTAGGTCTCGTTTGAGAGGGCTCCTTCGGCGCGGAGTTGGCCGATTACGGAAATATCTTGGCCGAGAAGCTTGTAGAAATCGAAATCACGATCCAGGGTGATTTTGGGGGCTTCGATTCCGAGGTAGCGGGCGGCAAATTCGTAGGATTGCTGGAGTGAGGACTCCAGTTCCATCGAAATGATGGAGAGGACGGAGTTGGCTTGGGCTTGGTCGATGCGTTTTGCGTCGGCGGATTCTGCGACGTACTTTTGGCCGAGGAGTTTGGAGATGCCAAGCGTGGACATCTGCATTTCGAGTTCTTTGATTTCTTCTTGTTGGGCGTTGAACGCTCCAGCGTCGGCGTTGACGTAGTAGACCTTGTTGCCGGGGGTGGTGATCATGCCGTAGTTGACGCCCACGGCGGTGGAGTCGTCGGCATCGTCCCAGCCTTCCATCACGAGGATGGGCATTGCGGCGATATGGAGTGCGTGGATTAGGTCTGCTTGACGTTGATAGTGTGTAATGTTAAGGTTGGCGATGTCAATGAGGGGCGGGGAACTCGTCAACATTCCCGTTCTGTTAGTGTAGATGGGTACGAATGGAATTTGGTTGAATGGCAGCTCTCCCGTTTCGATCAGACCGATTTCCTGTGGTGCTCCGGGTGAGGTGTCGCCGTAGACGTCGCCTAGTCGTTGGTAAACCTCGTAGCGATTGGGGTAAACGACTCGCATCCGCTCCACGCGGGTTTGGCCGAATTTGCCTTCGGGGATAGTGGCGTATTCGTGGAGGCGAATTTGATTAAGAGGGGAGTTGGGGATGGGGGATTCTTGGCGCCAGCCCCAGATTTGGTGGGCGTCGACGTGGTTGAAGTAAGGGCGGCGTCCCAGCTGACGTTCTTCAAAAAGAGTGGTAACACCAGGATCTGGAGGAAAGTCAACAAGAATGCCAGAGTGACCGTAACAAAGAGCAGAAACCAGGGCTCGTCGCGCATATTCGTTTAGGGAGGAGCCGAGTCCGTCGACGTTTTCGCTCCAGGTGAGCCAGAAGTCGTCGCCTTCGATGATGATGGGGCGCCGGAGGATGAGTCCAGCGGCGTTGTCGATGAGACGGACGGTGTAGGGGCTGAGGACGCTGCGTTGGACGCGGGTTTCGTAAGCGTCCTTTGGCTCACGCGGTTCCTGAGGGAGATATGTCGGAGCGTAATACCGGATAAAATCGGTTCCGTTGGTGACGGCTTGCATTCGGCCCCAGTAGGGCTGCATACCGAGAACTTGAATATCCTGCCGAAACGGATCATTGTCTCCCGCTCCAGCGGAGGTAGTTCCGTTGTGGCGCCCGATGTCGCCGGGCCACATTCCAGGGTTGGCGGCGAACTGCACTTATATGCGGGCGTTGTTGCTCATTTATGAGTTTAGCGGGTAGCACTTCCGTATAACTTGAAGTTGGATTGGCCGATTTTGTGGCCTTTGTTGAGATTGAATTTTTGTAGGCATAAATACCCAAGAGCGTCGAAGCAGTGGTCGACGCCGAGTTTTTTGTTGGGGAGGCCGTTGTCGTCGTAGACGAGGGTGCGGAGAGACTTAATAGTTTCGCGGCAGCGGGGGTGGATCTTAAGGCGGCGCGTTCCAGCCTCATCGAGGATGACGGTGTTGACGCAGTTGACTTTGTCGCGGATTTTCCAGGGGGAGCGGGGGGTTGAGACTTTGAGGCCGCCCTTTCGGAGGATGGCGTGGTCGGTGAGGCCGACGCCGGAGGTTTTGCGGGCGGCGCCGGTGGGGTCGGGGCAGATGTCCTTGCGGCGTTCCAGGCCGAAGCGGTGGTTGATTTCGTCGGCTACGTCCCAGGTGGTGGCGTTGGTCATGACGAGTTCGTCGAAAATGTGGAGGTCGTCGCCGACTCGGACGCCGAAGACGGCGCTCATGTTGTCGACGTTGAAGTCGAGGCCGATCCAGAGGGGGGCTTGGGGGATGTCGGCGGCGGATTTGCTGATGTTTTCTTCGGAGAAGTTGATGGCGACGAGGCCGGATAGGTTCTCGAAGCTCGCCTCAAACTCTTGGCGGAATGTTCTTGGGTCAAGTTGTGCACGTGCAGCCTCCACCTCCTCTGGTGGGACGTTTCCTCCCTCGATTGTGGTGTACGACCATCTTTTCCAGTCATTGTCTTCCTCTCCAGCGAAGCACCAAAGGTCGTAGAACCAGCTGGCGGTGCCTTCGGGGGTGGAGATAAAAAGAGCCCATCCCTGTTTATCGGCGAGAGCTGGTCGGAGTACTTCAAACCATACCCCCGAATCCATAAATGCGGCCTCGTCTAGTACACAACCGCTCAAACTCCTGCCCCTGAGTGCCATTGCGTTCTCAGTACCCTTTAACTCAATCATCGATCCATTGACTAATTCGATTTTTAGGTCGGATTCGTTCTTACTTTTGACCCACACCCTGGGGACGAGTTGTTTGAGTGTCTTCCAGGCGATGTCTTTCGCCATTCGGTACGTTGGGGCGCAATAAAAGAAGGTTTCGCCGGGTTTATCTATCGCTCCACGGAGAAGTTCGATGCAGGAGAGGTAGCTTTTGCCGAAACGGCGGCCGGCGACGAGGACGCGGAAGCGGTCACGGGACTGGAAGACCTCTCCTTGGGCGAATCGGAGGGATAAATCGGCCGTTCCAGGCATATCTGACGTGTTTTTAGCACTCTAAGGGTATAACTTACGTTCTACCTTGTAACCCAAGACGGCTGTAGGCAGCTGGGTCCCAAAAATAAGCCCGAAAAACAATGCCCAATGGATTTTTGGGAGGTTAGCGGCGAGTACAAAGGCAAGTAGAGGCCCTAAAACCATTCCTGCGAGCAAACCGAGGATTCCCCCGTTCGCTCCAGGTCTGTAATACCGGCGGCAACAACACATGGGGCGTGTGTAACAGTAGAAATCTACGTTAGCACATCAATAGTAGGCGATTTTGATTTCGCAGGGTTTGCAATAGGGGACGCCGCGGTAGATCAGGTTGTGGTGGGCTTTTTCGATTTCGGCGCGCTTTTTGGCCGCGGCTTGACGCTCCAGGTAGCGGGCAACGAGGTTTGGCATGGGGTTTGTAGCGGTTGATACCTTAAATCTATAGGGGGTGGATTTTTTGGGGCGTTCGTGCGGGAACACTCCAGGATTGACCCCCTGCCCCCCTTTGTGGTAGGGTAGACATTGTTTCAAATACACCTGTAGGTTCCCTGGACGCCGTATGCCACCTGTAAAACTGCAACACTACCCC
>WLWE01002769.1_pt1 | contig 10845 bp, 8 predicted proteins | sample 6718301 | NCBI WGS metagenome assembly WLWE01 (sample SAMN12718691, study PRJNA515312) | sponge metagenome | isolation source: marine sponge | host: Mycale hentscheli | place: New Zealand: South Island, Marlborough, Capsize Point | collected 2003-05-01 | reverse complement strand
CCGGCTTCCTCTTCATCGCGGCTAAGTGCTGCCGGCGGCACATGGGTCCAGCCATGGTGACCGATCTCATGGCCGCCCGCGGCGATGGCTTCGCACAGTTGCGGGTAAGTGCCTATGACTACGCCGGGGATGAACCAAGAGGCATGAATCGAATGAGCCGCCAATAAAGACAGAAGACGTGCAACACCCACGGCGCCGAATTCGCCCCTGGATATGGGCGTGGGTGTGGTCATGCCACGGGCGACAAAACCAGACATGGCATCGAAATCGAACGATAAACATACCAGGTGGCGCATGAGCGTTCCTCCCCTGCGAAGAGTGGCTAGTCGTCACTACGCATCAGAACGCCGGCTACCCCATCGCATGCGGCGACACCCGCTATATCCATGCGTTGCGCGAGTCCGATAGCCACCAACTTGCCGACAGTCCTAGGTGGTGTCGTTATAGGCTCTGCCTTGCCCCGGTGGCCCACCACTTGAATGCGATGAATGCATCCGTTCACGTCTTCGATAAAACCCTTGACGCGCAATAAACCCAATTCGGGCCGCGCCAAGCAGGCCGCGAATGCGTGCGCATCTGCCACCTCGTCACACGATAAAAGAAGCGACTGGTAATGCACATGCGGTGAGCCGGAGGACGCGGCTATTTGCACAGCCGGGTCCTCCACGGCACTCAACAAAGCCGCTTTCGGCACGCGCGCGTGCACGGACTCGATACACTTGAGTGCCGGGCGAAGCTCATCGAGCCAGCCGTGCACAGCCGCAAGCTTCTCATCACCCACCAGATCGACTTTATTCAAGATAACCAAGTCAGCATCGTTTAGCTGACGTTCGATGGTATCGCCGAGATAAGGATCGCCGGCCCGCGCCAAAACGGTATCCGCGTCGGTGAGCACCACGATGCCATCTAATTGCAGCGTAGGTAGCAGCCCGACGGAATCGGCGATGGGCTTTGGCAGCGCCACACCGCTCGCTTCTATGAGCACATGCTGCGGCCTGCTTGGATGCACGTGCAATGATTGCAGGGTGGCCATGAGATCGCTGCCATAGCTACAGCAAATGCAACCCCCGGCAATACTGAGTACGCTGTCTTCTTCAGCTTCGATCAGATCGGCATCGATCGGCAGTTCGCCAAAATCATTGACCAGAACCGCGATGCGAAGACCGTTAGCCTCACGTAATAAATGATTGACCAGGGTGGTTTTGCCGGCGCCCAGATAACCGCCTAGAACAGTAACGGGAATGGCTTCTACCGCGCTCAAATATCCGCTCCGGCAAAGATGCGGCCACCTTGCACCACACCCCAGATCCGCACGTCTTTAAGTCCTTGCGCGCCCGCTGCCACCGGATCATCTTCGAGCACGGCGAAGTCAGCCCGCTTACCGCATTCGATAGAGCCCACTTCACCGTCCAGCTTGAGCGTATAGGCGGCGCCCAAAGTGATGGTACGCAGCGCATCATCCACCGATATGCATTCTCTCTTGCCCAATTGCCGGCCACTGGCCGTACGCCGGTTGACGGCACACCAGGCAGTGAACAACGGTCCCAAGGGCGTCACCGGTGCATCCGAATGGATGGCCAACGGTACACCGGCCGCCAAGGCCGTGGCGCATGCGTTCATGCGTCGCGCGCGCTCCGGTCCCACCGTGGTCGTATAGTGCTGATCACCCCAATAAAAATGATGATTCGGAAACAGGTTCACGCACATGTTCAAAGACTTGATACGGCGAAACAAAGCGGCATCGGCCAACTGACAATGTTGGAGAGTAAAGCGGTGATCGGGTCGCGGGTGCTGCGCCAAGGCCCGTCCCACGCAATCGCACACGAGCTGCGTGGCCTCATCGCCATTCGTATGGGTATGCACCTGCACGCCGTGTTTCAGCGCCAGCTTATAGATCTCCTGCAGTTGCTCATGGGGTACATACCACAGTCCATTCGGCGCGCCGTTGTAATAACCAGGCCAACGCAGCCGCGCGGTAAATCCTTGAATGGAACCATCCGCCACCACTTTGATGACCCCTAAGCGCAACCGATCCGTTGAACGTTTGCCCAGTTCCAATGCTCTGTCGATCATTTGCTGCGGGGTCAGATTCTGAAAACGGCGTAGGCTCACGATGCGGGTTGGAAAACGCTCCTCGCCCGTCACCCTGAGCATCATGTCCACCGCATCATCGGGCAGCAAGCTGGCCAGATCGGCGGCGGTGGTCACACCTTTGCGTACACACAAACGGGCGAATTGACGCAACCCGAGTTCATCGGCGGCCAACACATCGCGATCAAAGCCCACGAATGGGCCGCACAAGGTCATCGCATCCGGGCCTTTGAGTTCGCCGGTGGGCAGACCGTCTTCACCCACTACGATACCGTCATGCTCGATGCTTTTTTGCAGCAGCCCAGCGAGCTGCAATCCGCGGGAGTTCACGTTCATGATGTGACCGCTGGCGTGCAACACACCAATAGGCCTAGTGGTGGATACCCGATCCAAGTGCTGGCGGGTGATCCGTGCACCACCCGGATAATAAATCGGATCGAGCGACCAACCGGCCAGCGGTGCCGTATCGCTATCCAACTGCGTCTGGGCTGTGCTCAACCGCGCCAGCACCGCGTCTATGGATGCTACTCCCGGCCAAGTCACACCGTCAGGATCAACGCGATCAAAATAACCGCAGTACACATACCGCCAGAAAGTCCCCTCCATCGTGTGGCTATGGCCTTCCACCAATCCCGGCATCAATATCTTGCCAGCGAAGCGCTCATCAATGGTGTGCTCACCCCAGCCGGTTAATTCCTCCAAGCTGCCAGCACCCAAGATCCGATCGCCTTGTACCGCCACGTGGGTGGCCTCAGGCTGCGCGGGATTCATCGTATGAATGCGGCGTGCCGGGTAGATAACAAAAGTCACGAAAACGCTCCCGAAAATGCAATGAACCTATCAGCCAAGTTACCACTATGGGGCACCTGCTAAAAATGCACTTTTTCCGCGATTGCGGCGTCAGCTCCGTGCTCGAATCCTCATGGATCACCTATACACTGCGGTTGCGCGCGCGGTGCTTCCTTGCACTCACGAAAAAATGACTATTTTTAGCGGCGCCCCACACTCGGCCGTCAAGCCGTGGCATCGAACTGAAGCGCATCGCCGACCAGTTGATGCAAGCTGATGACTTGATCGAACTCGAAGCCGAACTGCGGCAACACTTGGGCGAACTGACTCTTGCAGATGGCACAGATGGCGGCCATATGCGTGATGCGGTGCTGCCGGTGCACGGCGGCCAGGGCTTGCATACGTGGCAACGCCCCTTTCACCCGCAATTCCATCAGCTCATCGGTCAGCAACCCCCCCCCGCCGCCACAGCAAAAAGTCGCCTCGCCGGTGGTCTCACGCGGCATATCGAAAAAATCATTGCACACAGCACGCAGCACCTCGCGCGGTAACGTGAACTGGCCCCCTACTTTGCCGCCCATCCCCGAGGCCCTGGCGATATTGCAGGAGTCGTGAAAAGTCACCCGCCGCCCGTCGTTGGCGCTGGCATCCACTTTAAGTGCGCCATCGGTCAACAGCGCGTGGGTCACTTCGACGATATGTTGCGGGACCGGATACCGCTTATCCAAGAAATCGAAAGGGCCGGCCAATGTATGCAAAAAGTTATAAGCCACCCGCCACGCATGCCCACACTCACCGAATACGATACGGCGCACGCCCAACTCCAACGCCGCCTCCCGTATGCGCAGCGCCATGGCTTTCATATTGTCGAAACTGCCTATGAACAGGCCGAAGTTAGCCGCTTCGGAGGCCATGGAACTCACCGTCCAACTGATCCCCGCTTGATGGAAAACCTTGGCATAACCGATGAGGCCATCCACGTGAGGCTCGGCGAAGAAATCCGCCGATGGCGTGACCAGCAGTACTTCCGCGCCGGCTTGGTCCAGCGGAAAGCGCACGGCAATACCGTCGTCTTCGAGCACATCCTCTTCCAAACCGGCTAAAGTATCGGCCAAAGCCGGGCCCGGCAGGCCCAAGTTGTTGCCCACCGCATGCACTTTGGCAATGACTTCATTGCTGTATTTTTGACCCATTCCGATCGAGTCCATGATCTCCCGGGCGGCCATCGAAATTTCAGCCGTATCGATCCCCATGGGGCAATAAACCGAGCAGCGCCGGCACTGCGAGCACTGATGAAAATAGGTGTACCAATCGTTCAGCACCGTTTCATCAAAATCTCTAGCCCCCACTAACCACGGTAGATATTTGCCACTCACAGTGAAATAACGCCTATAGACATTACGGAAAAGATCTTGGCGCGCCACCGGCATATTCTTGGGATCCGCCGTGCCCAGATAATAGTGGCACTTGTCCGTGCACGCGCCACACTTGATGCACGCATCCATGAACACCCGTAACGGGCGGCTATTGCTCACCAACTCGCCCATCTTGGTGATCGCCGCTTCCTGCCAGTTATCCACCAGTTGACCGGGGAAACCCAGTGGCTCGTTGTGCTCTGGCGCTGCCCGGTATGGCGCGGTGCCGGCCATAGCCTCCCCGGCCAACGGTGGCACCGAAAGATAATCGTCCAACAGCTTTGTCATGGAACCCGCCTTCTTGGACTCAGCCATGGAAGTCATCTCCTCGCAGAGGGTCTACCCACAATCGGCATCCGTTCTAAACAACTGCTTTACGCGCTTTGACCGATACCTCGCCGGCTACGGGCGCCCTATGCCCGCTGCATGCAAAACCATCAACAAAGTAGCCTCACCCATTCCAGTCAATATGCGAAGTGACTGACCGCACCGCAGCTAAGCGGCGCATTTTTCAAAGTCCCTAAGATCAGTCCATCTTGCCACTAGCGCGATGACAAAATCGATATCGTCATCGTCAATGCGAGTCTGATTTAAGGCTTGATACAGTTTGAAGTATTCCGGGTAGCAACTGACCACAGCTTCTTGCGTGTGTGGATGGGTGCGAAGCTCAAAATCGTCCATCCAGCTCTTGTTGATGTAGACTGTTTCACCCTGGCTATCTGTATAAATGTATTGAGTCAAAGCCCGGCGACTGCCGCCACACGCCGTCAGTTTGGTCAAGCTCATCGCAGCACCGCGGTTTCTTCGCGTGTAGATTCTCCGTTTAACTTCTTGCTCCGATGGATACCTTTGGAGAGAGGTCTCCTCAGATCCTAGATCCCCACTCAGGCCGAAATTCGCCCTCAAATACTTGGTATCGACACCAATACCAGCACCCGTGCCTGCAATAAACTTCATGCTCCTTTTCTGAACAACCTCAGTGCCGCAGGCCTTACGAAACTTGTAGATGCCATCGAAGTACCCACGAGTAATGTAGTCGATATCCGCGAGGTTAAAGCCACTGTCATCGGCGGGCTTTTCAGCCTTATCCTTTGGTACCAACACCACTTCAGACCAACCCGCTCGCAGTTCGGGAAATTTGTCTGTATTGACCTCTACTGCATAAAATTCCCCGTACTCCTGTTGGAGCCGAAAGCAGTCACCAGGTGATAGTTTACCCGACAATCCTTCACCAACCTCGAATGTGTGCTCACGATTCATGATCAGTATCGGATGTTCTGATTCACCGTTGCATACAGATGAGTCTTTCGTTGAGTACGCGCGAAAAGGCAAGTAAATCCAAAGGCCAGTCTGGGTTAACGCAAGACGGGCTTGGGCGCACTGATCGATCTTTTCATAGAGCAATACCGGAGCATTGGGTCCGACATAAACTCGCGCACTTCGTTGGATGCGAAGGCTGACCGGATCGGCGAGAAAGGCTATTTCGCCTCTGGCCGTGGTCATTTCCTTGAACTGCTCCGAGCGCTCTTTTTTCGTCTTGAACCACTCTCAGGCCAGAGCCGGGCCAGGGGCGGTTAGGCCAACTGATAGAAACAGCACTACGAGGAGGTGGTAAATAACCCATCTATATCGATGAACCCGGGAGTCATTGAAAGGGGTGTTATGAACCAACATGGACTTGTACCTCGGTTGTGCCCATACGAAGGCGGCAAAACGGACACGGCAACCGTTCCTGCTGACAGCATAGCGCAATACCGTGGTGGCGAACCGCGCCACAACCTGCACGAGGCCATTATCTCCCAGTCGTGTGCCGCCACGTAGGCACGGCCGCCTAGATGATCAATAAGGCTGCGGATGTCGGTGGCGAGGGTCGCCGTATCATACCCAGACGCCGGTTTATCGCTTTCGTTGAAACCACGCATATCCACGGCGGCGACGCGAAAGTCACGGGCTAGCGGTCCGATCTGAGACCGCCATGACCACCAGAATTCCGCAAACCCATGGAACAGAACGAGCAGCGGGCCAGAGCCCTGTTCAACCCAATGGAGCGTGATACCGTTGATTGTGGCTTTATGATGGGTCACGCCACTTAGGCTTGTCGCCACCGGCTGTTTAGTCTTGCTGTTCATTTCGAAACACTAACCCGGGTGCGGATACCTGCCACGGACCAGTTGCCTATAAGGCTTGCGCAAACGCAAAGACACGCCGCCACGTAACATACCGCGGAGAAAGCATCGCGCATCGCCGTGCGTACTGCCCACTGTATGGCGTTCATTTGATCATGGGGAACGCCATCGGGCGCAATCATCCCGCCGAGTTTCGCCCGCTCGTCGGCAAGCAACGCTACCAGATCGGCGGATACGTTGGTTTGAACTAGATAAGCATCTAGCGCCGCGTTGAACACAACACTCGCCAGCAGTCCTAGCACTGCTATGGCCAATAGCTGAGCCAGCCGGGCAACGGCATTGTTGATACCCGATGCGATACCCGCGTTCGCTTCACCGGCGGCGGTCATGACGGAGCTGGTGAGTGGCGTTACCCAGGTGCCAAAACCAAGACCCATCAGCAACACGGGAAGCAGTATTCCGTTCAGGTAGCTAGGTGACGCCGTTGCCGCAAAAACAACATACGCGAGCGCTGAGATGCAGGGTCCGATTATCAACGGCAAACGCGGGCCATACCGATCGGAGAACCGACCCATGGCGGGCGAGACGGCGAACATCACCAGCATGGATGGGATTAATGCCGCGCCAGCCTCGATTGGCGTGTATTGCAATGACTGGAGTAGCGTCATTGGCAAAAAGAACATCACGGCGCCCACCGCGGTAAACAAAACCAACGTCATGATGTTCAAACCGAGAAAGGCGCGAGCCGCAAAGATCTCAAGCGGAACCATGGGCGCCGCCGCGCGCTTCTCCACGAAGACAAAAATGCACAGTAGGATTATAGCGGCGCCTGCCGAGCCGATAACCACCGGATCGAATATTCCCCACTGACCACAACGAAGCAGCGCCAGGGTGAGTGCGCCTAGCGCGGCGCATGCAACTAGGGCTCCCACCCAATCCAATGTCGCAGCACCGCTGCCGGCCTTGCATCGAACGCTCTCAGGCAACCGCCACGGCGCAAAAAGTAAAACAGTGGCCAATATCGGCACATTGATGAAGAAAACGGCCCGCCAACTCCACATTTCGATCAAAACACCGCCAAGCGGTGGCGCAAGAGCGGTGGAAACACCCGAAAACGCGGCCCACAAACCGACCGCCCTGCCCCGCTCCCGTGGCGGGAAACTCGATGACACAATAGCCAGGCTCGCGGGGGCAAGTAGGGCACCGCCAAGTCCCTGAAGGGCGCGCGCCACAATCAACTCCGTAGCATTAGCCGATAGTCCCGCGGCGACTGACGCGGCCAGAAACAACAAAGCGCCCACGCACAGGATCCGGCGCCGGCCATACCGATCGGCAAGCCCACCCCCCGTTAGCATGAAGGCGGTCAACAACAGTATGTATGCCTCGACCACCCACTGCATGGACTGAAATGTGGCACCCAAGTCGGCCTGCATGACAGGCAGCGCCAAATTCACGATGGTCATATCGATAAATGCAACGCTGGATGCAAGGATCGTCATTACCAGTATCCATCGAGCCCGCCGCGCCGACGGAACCGAGTGTGCCGCGCATTGCGGATCCTCCTCTTGGCCGTTCAAGGGACTGCTAACCTATGGCGAAGAGGGTTCACGCGGCTCGGCCGCACGTCATTGGATTGTGATCACGGAGAGCATTCATACCGCTCGCCCCATCACCGCAAAGGCATCGATCAGTAACCAATGGCCGCCCCGTCACTGCGCGGATCGGCACCGCCGAGGCGAATATTTGAAACCGGGTCAAGCGTAATTCCGTGGCAGTGACCGGCCAGCTCCTCAAAAGCCGGCCAACGATTGAGCTGATGCCCTCTTCCTTCCAGCGCATTCAATGTATCAGTATCAAATCGGCCTTCAATATTGAGTAGATCTCGCGGTTCGCCTAGCGCGAAGCGGCCCGACAACCATCTGGGCGCCTCCACCGCTTGCTGAATATCGAGTCCGAAGTCGATGAGGTTGATGTATGCCTGTACATGAATCTGCGGTTGTCCATCTGCGCCCATGCAACCGAGCACCTGCCACAAGCGGCTGTCGCGCTTGGCCATGGAGGCGATAAGCGTATGCGCCGGGCGCTTACCGGCTTCCAAGTGATTAGGATGTTCCGGGTCCAGGGAGAAATACGCACTGCGGTTTTGCAACACGATGCCAGTGCCATCAGCCACTACACCAGAACCGAAAATCCCGTAAAGACTCTGGATGAGCGCAACCGCGTTGCCCTCATCGTCCACCACGCCGGTGAAGACGGTATTGCCATTGAGACTCCCGTACGACGGTACTTGGTCCCATGGAATCGCCCTGGCGGAATCCAGCAGGGAGCGCCTGCTTAACGCATAGTCGGGGTGTAGAAGCTGCTCGACGGGCACAGTGGCAAAGCGCGGATCAGCAAGAAGGCGATCCCGGTCGTTGTAGGCGATCTGTTTGGCCTGCACCAAGTGGTGTACATGATCGACCCCCAAATGCCGCCAGCTGCCTATATCGAATCCTTCAAGAAGATTCAGCATCTCCAACACCGCGAACCCCTGCGTGGGCGGTGGTGTCTCGTAGATAGTCACGCCACGGTACTGGCCACTCAGCGGCTTACCCCAATACGAATGCTGGGCCGCGAAATCATCCTCCGCGAAAAAACCGCCTTCGGTAGCAGAGAAACGGGTAAGCGCGGCTGCAATGGGCCCCTCATAAAATGCTTGACGTCCACCCTCGCCTATCCCTTCAAGCGTTGCCGCCAGAGCGGGGTTCGTAAGCCGAGTACCTGGCATCGGCGGTGCTCCAGCCGGGAGAAAGATCGTTGCAGCCGCCCCATTGAAGACGTGGTCTCCAGCACAGGCGCCTATGTGATGGGCAAGACGCGCCGTGACGGGAAATCCGTCCCGCGCGTAACCAGCCGCCGCCGCCAGCACACGGGCTAACGGTAGCCGCCCGAATCTGTCATGCGCCGTGCACCATCCGTCCACCGCTCCCGGCACCGTCAGCGTCGCCGGCAATACACCGCGCAACGGCACCGCGTCCATCCCCGCCGCTTGAAACCACTCCATACTTGCACTGGCGGCGGCCTGTCCCGCTGCATTCAAGTAGCTGATAGCGCCGGTGGCACCATCATGAATCAACCAGAAAGCATCCCCGCCGACGCCAGTCATATGCGGATAGAGCACGGCAAGTGCCGCGCTGGTGGCGATGGCGGCATCCACGGCATGACCACCCGCTTGCAAAATCGCCACACCCGCTTCGCTCGCCAGCGCGTGCGCAGACACGACCATTGCACGCGGCGCCATGGTGACGGGCCGGCCTGTATTGATGAGCATAGAGGCGCTCCAGCCTTAGTAGCGGCGTTTCAAAAATACTCTCATGCGCGCCCAGGTGGCTTGTACCCTGGCTTGTATCCTGCGGTAGGGTGCGCCTTCAACGATCGCCGAAGTGGCGCCGCCAAATAGGAGCAATAACAGGCAGCGACCTCACTTTCGCGGCGACTCGGATCAGCCGCGGTAAGGCCAAGTCACCTCTGAACCAGATGAACAACATGGCCACATACATATCCAGGACTGTCAAGTCTGGTCCCAGGATGCCGCCCTCATCGGCCGCCGTCTCGTCGAGGCGTCGGATCTCTCGTTTGAGCTCAGCCGCAAGGCGTCTACCATGTAGCAGCGTCACCAACGTCGGCTTCGGCCGGACAGCTGCCATGATCCAGATTCCACATCCACTCGTCGTCGCCGACTGACTTTGAGCTTACAAGTTGGTTCTCAATGATCTTTCCGTCGGCAAGAACACGCAGTTGCCAATCGCCATGGGGGTGGTGACTGACTCGCATCTGTAAGGTCGTTTTCTTGTCCTCTGGTATCGTGGCAGTGCGGTGCAGGCTGCTTGCTCTGTTCTTGTTGAGAGGATGGGTTTGAACGGCTTTGGAGTTGCGAAACGCTTTGTGTTCTACCACGCCGCCTTCACCCACATTTCGAACATTGAACCCAGGGGCCACTTTTTGAACGGTCGTTTGCCACTCCGGCTTGGGTTTTGGTTTTTTTGGAGAGCTTAGATCTACCACCGTTTCGCCACTCAGCATGCGACGGGCCACAAACTCCTGCAATTTCGGAATCTTTCCAGATACCGCAAGAGTCAAAGCTTTGTCTGTGTGCTTTGGAACCATGGGTTCCAGTGCGAACCAGTACATCCTGGGAAGGTTGTTGTCATCCACATCTTCCTCATGAGAAACCAGGCCCTCAAGAATCGCCCAACGATCCGCAAACGGCAGTCGCCCCAAGGCTGATGCCAAGTACAAGCGGACGATGGGCGAAGAGTCTTGGCGTGCCATCTCAGCAAACTTGGCATGGATTTCGCGGCTGACAACAGGGGTTTCGGTGGTGGCAGCTGTTTGAAAAGAATGAATGCTGCTTTTGTCGCAAAGAAACTGAATGCTCCAGGCAC
>WLWE01002768.1_pt1 | contig 10846 bp, 10 predicted proteins | sample 6718301 | NCBI WGS metagenome assembly WLWE01 (sample SAMN12718691, study PRJNA515312) | sponge metagenome | isolation source: marine sponge | host: Mycale hentscheli | place: New Zealand: South Island, Marlborough, Capsize Point | collected 2003-05-01 | reverse complement strand
ATATTGGTAAAAGATGTTAAAAAAGTTTTAGAAGAAGAAAAAAAAAGGGCGAAAAAGGGAGGTAAAAGACGAAAAACAAAAAAGAAGAGGAAAAGTCGCAAAAGAAAAACTAAGAAAAGAAGGCGAAGAAAAAAGAGGAAGAGAAAAACAAAAAGACGCAGACGTTAAATATTAACTCATGAAGATAATATTTAGATAATGTATATGGCAGCAATGGCAACGGATAATAATAAATTGGACGAAGATTTCAAAGAACTATTAAAAGAATTTCACGATTCAAAGGATAAAGAAGAGGCAGCTAAAAAAGCAAAAGCAGCTCTACCACCTATGATTAGACAAAAATCTGCTCCACTTTGGGATCATATGTTGAATCCTAGAAAAGACGGTAGTGTTGATCCTCTTAATTTAGCAAACCGATTAGAAAATGATGAAATATCTTATGATAAAGCGGTAGAAGAAGCAAGAAAGTATTATGAAAAAGAACAAGAATCATCAAATAAAAAAGGGGGAAGAAGAAAAACTCGCAAAAGGAGGAAAAGTCGTAGAAAAAGACGCAAAACAAAAAGAAAAACGAAGAAACGAAGAAGAAGAAAAAAGAGGAAAACAAAAAAGAGATATAGAAATCAAAGAGGATGCAAACGATAAATATAAATTATAAATTATTGTTTATATTTAATTAGCAGGTAATGGTGCAAGACATAATTTAATTTCTCCAAGACTTGCAACACTATATTTGACAACAAGAGGAAGATCATTTTCCAAGAACATTTCAATGTTACTACAAAGATTTGTGCATTTAATGAAATATCCTAGATTCTTTAGCGAAAATTCTCCTTGAATAACTTCGGTATCGTCTGTTTTCTTGACAAATTCAGTAACACCGTCTGATTCTGTTCTATTAATTTGAGCTGTTGCAAATGGTCCAGTGCAAGAAAAAACTAATTCACTACCAATCGACTTAATTTCTAGTCTTTCTGAAATATTACTTAAATCGCGAATTATTTTTTGAAAATCAGTTGCTGGTAAATTAATAATAGAAGAAAATTTAACTGAAGGCATGTCTAATTCTTCTTCATCAGGTTCAATCAACTTAAGTTTTTGTATTTTCATTTGTTTTATATCACCATTTTCAAATTTTAATCCAAGATACTCAACAATACCATCACTATAATCTTTTTCCTCAATATAAATAGTTAATGTATCATCATTATCAATAGTATTAATTAACTTGAAAAGATGAAACATATTTACACCTATAATTATTTTTGGATATTTACAATAAAAATGTTCAAATTTTAATGCATCTAAAAAAAGATGCGCCAAAATAGTATGAGATTTATCCATATTAATAATCCGGATTCCAGCAGGAACAATATTTCCTTTACTATCAGTATAATCTTGCGAAAATACAATATTTGTTTCAAGTAATATATCTTTTAATGCAGTCATCAATGTCCTAACTGGTGCTATTTGAACAGTTTTCATTTCTAATACATAATTATTTGTTGCTGAATTTGTCATATATATATTATTTAAGCGTTTGAATCTTTAAATACTTATGCGTTTAATTATGAATTTTTTGATTATTATTAATAGTAATTACAATGGGTAATAGTTGTGTGCTTTCTTGTTGGAATAATAGAGTTGATGTTGTAGATAATAACATAAAAAACAATGCACTTGTTAAAACAGATAACTTCGATATAGAACAATATAATCCAATGATTTTAGGATTTGGTGTTTCATGTAAAGCATTTAAATTAGATATGAATAATCATATTATAACTTGTAAAAAAATAGACGAAAAATATTTCAATACAGCTTATGAAGAAATTAATATTCTCAAAGAAATAGGACATAGTAAATATTTACCTTCATTTTTCAAAGCCATTCAAACAGAAAAACAATTATACATAATGTATGAATATTTAGATGGTATTGATTTAATGCAAATGATACAAAACCCAACATATGATGTCACTAGTATCAATAATGTATCAACAATAATAAAAGAAGTTACATTAGGACTTTATTCATTATTTAAACATAATTATGTTCATTTAGATATAAAATTTGAAAATATAATTATAAGTAAAACAAAACCTATAAAAATAAAGATTATAGATTTGGCATTTTGTAAAAAATTAGATAAAAAAAATCATTTAACAAGAGTTATAGGAACTAATGGATATGTTTCTCCTGAAGTTTTGATGTATAAAAGATATTTTCATAATACAGACGTATGGTCTTTAGGAATTGTATTATATGGATTACTAACAGATAAACCTTTATTTGATAATACTAAAAATTATTTGACAATGTTACATGAATTACAAGAGTTTAAAATATCAAATATATCAACTGAATTAGATAATTTAGATGAAAATGCAAGTGATTTGATAAAAAAAATGTTGCAAAAAAATCCAGCATCTAGAATTACATTGAAAAATATATTAAAACATGAATTTATTAACAAGTTACAATAAATTATATAAATATGCCAATTTTATAAATAACTTAAATAGATTTTAAATTATTTATAAAATGGAAAATTCTTTAGTAAAGTTAACAAGTTTATACGAAAAGTATAAAAATTCCCCAAATACAATTTCAAAACTAGAATATTATATTACAACTCAATTACCATCTCTTTTAGATAAATATTATGAACATGAAAAAAGAAGATTATTTTTAGAAAAAGAAAGTCAAAAATACATCAATAATTTTTTAACTGATCCCAATTCACAATTTTTTTATATATCTACAACAGATACATTTATAATTTATGATGGAGAAAATTATCAGTTTATAAATGAAGATGACCTTTGGATTATAATTTTGAATGATATTACCGAAAAGGGTATATTGATTGAATGGAAACAAAAAATAAAAAATACGATAATAAAGAATATAAAAGAACAAAACTTATTCAATACTATCCCTGAATCTGCCACAGTTCAATATGTCATCAATTTTTTTACTCCTACATTATTCAATACTAAAGAAGATGTGAAACATTTTATGGCATTGATAGGTGATAATATACTAAACAAAAAACTAGATTTATATTATTTTGTTCCAATACAAAGTAAGTTGTTTTTTGATACATTAGAATCTATGTGTCATTATAACTTTAAAAATAAGTTGAATATTACTTCATCAGTTAGATATAGATATAGAGGCGAAGATTATTTAAAAAGTAGAATAATATACTTTACAAAATCTATTCAAAATAAATCATGTTGGTTATCGTTTTTAAAAGACAATTTATTTAACTTTTTGGTTGTTTGTTGTCATTATTCTACAAGATATATAAATGCAGATAAATATGTTGATAAACGAAATAGTAGTTTTAAAAATAACATATTTTATTTAAAAAATAATACAAAATATGAATTTATTGATAAATTCATAAATCAGATGACTATAAAAGAAGAGGCGGGACAAATAAGATTAAAAGATATGTTTTATTTATGGAAAATCTATTTGAAACAAAATAGCTTACCTAATATGATTTATAAATCAGAATTTGAAAATATTTTAAGAGAAAAAATAGAAAATAATAATTCTTTTTTTACAGGAATTAAGAGTCATTACTTAAATAATACAAAGTTAGTTCAAAAATTTTGGAATCACTCAATAATAAAAGATAATGCAGAAGAACTAGAAATAAGCGAATTACATACATTAATCAATAAATGGTCTCAAGATACTAACAATATTCTTATTGCTTTTAGTGAAGATAATTTACAAGATATTATCGAACATTTTTATGATGATGTTACTATAGAAAATGAAAAATTTTTAATAGGTATTTCGTGTAATTTTTGGAATAAACAAGGGGATATGTTAGATGCATTTCAACATAGGTTTAATAAAACTATTGACAAAGACATTACAATATATGAATCTTATGTTATGTTTTGTAAATACATTAATAATAAAGATAAGATATTGACTGTAAGTAAGAAATATTATTATAAATATATTGATAAAGTAATACCAGAACAATATATTAAGGATGGTAGAATTTTGTTAACTTATTGGCAAGTTACTGTTTAGATTCATCATTAAACTTTCCTTCGTTTCCAAAACTTCCAATAGGAGTAACTCTTGCTGATTCTAGAATCCTATAAACTATTCTTCGATAAAAATCATTCATATTAGCAGCATCCCTTAGAAAATCCATTACATTTTGCCTATTTATATTCATCTGATCTTCAAAATTGTCAATACCATAAAATAATTCATTCATATGTTCGAATGTATGTTCTATAGCTGGTTGAGTTTCTTCAGTAAATCCAACCCATACAAAACAAAATAATAATGGCGTCAATATAAAATTAAACGGAAAATTAAGAAAACCTCGAGGATAGAAAAAACTTGTCATTAATGCTATAATACAAGTGAATAATCCACAAGTATGAAATCTTATAGTTTGCATGTCTGCTACTTCTTCAAATTGAAAATCAGGAGGATATCCTCCTTTTTTACTTCTTGATTTACTGCTATTCATAACAGCATTTATATAATTTATTTTTTTTTCAAATTCAGAATCTTTCATATTTTTTATTTTTTCTAATACCATATCGAATGTAATAGCTTTTTTTGTTATAAAAAATCTATTCATATATTCTTTAAACATTGTCTTTAGCTGTTTTTCGTTTTTTTTTGCGCCCTTCAAAAATGTTTGTTTACTGTTAAGTTTAGAGTTTCCAGCTTTTTTCCGTCTAGTTCTTTTTTTTCGGTATTTGCGTTTTCTCTTTGTTTTCTTCTTGCGGCGACGAGTTTTCCTCTTATTCTTTCTTCGGCGTTTCTTAGTTTTACCACCTTTAAAATAATTTTCGTTTTTTAATTTTAAAGTTGTTTTATAGTCTCTCATATTGGTTGTTGGCTTTGCTTTTGCATCTAGTGCCTCTTGTTTTTTTCTATTTTCAAGTAGTTTAGGATCTGATTTAAGGGAATATGTCACTGGAAATTTACTTTTACGCAACTTCTTGGATCTTGTACCTATTTTAGATTGATTTTCATTTGATTCTTCAGGTGCAGACTTACCTAAACTAAGAGGATCACTTGCTAGATTTTTTTTATTGTAAAAATGTTGCCAATCTTTCATAGTTTCTTCAAATTCACCTGGTTTGAAAGCCCTTCCCGGTTGACCACCAAGTGGTTTAGGTACTCTATAGACATCTGTCGCCGGTCCTGCTCTTATCTTTTTTTCATGTCTCCTCTTCCTCTGTTTTTCTAGAAGTCTATTCCACTGTTCGTTTTCTTTTTTCATAGTTATAGGATCTCTTCCATAATATGCCATATATATAAAACATTTAGATTTTTTTTACAACTTTAGAGAAAATTTGCGTTTATATTTTTTCTTGTTTAATTATATAATGGTTAGAAGAAACCGCGCAAGTAGACGCAAGCGTGCTGGTGTAAAAGCTGGACGCACATACAAAAATTTAGTAGGAACTCGTGCCGAAGTTATGCACGGAACTGCTTTCAAAACTAGTTACGGCAAGACTAAAAGTGAAGGTGGTGATGCACTTACAAGAACTAATCTTAAATACAACAAACAAGGAAGAATTGTTTCAATTGCTAAAAGTAAGAAGAAAGATAAACTTCTTAAACAACTTCGTGATGCGGGTTACACAACTAAAAAGGGAAAATTCGGTGCAGTTAAGACTGCAAAGAAGAAGCACAGTAAGGGACGCAAAGCTCGCAAGACTCGCAGATGCCGTCACAAGTCTGGTAAAAAGAAGGGTAAGTATAAGAAATGCTAATTAAATTTAATATATAACTATTAATTATATATTATATATGGAGCGAAAACGATTTAGTTATAAAGATAAGTTATGGTATGCAAAGGAAGAAGTTAAGGATCTGGAGAGATTACTTCAAGAAGCTCAAGATAGATTAAATAATGAATATAATAATATAGGTGGAAGATCTTGGTGGCAATATTTATGGTATATGGTCGGTTATTATTATGATTAATGTAAATAAATTATTTATATTAACTAAAATTGAAAACGATTTAAAAAAATAAACGAGTTATTATTAATCACATGTCTACGAAAGCATCAGACTTAGCGGATATCTATCAAGAAAAAACGGACATCGAACATATTCTCGATGCTCCAGATACTTATATTGGTTCTATTGAATCAGATGTTGTAAAAAATTGGGTGTTAGATGAGGAAGACAATATGAAAGTTAAAGAATATGATTTTATTGGAGGATTATATAAATGTTTTGATGAAGGTATTGTAAATTGTCGGGATCATGTAGTGAGGTTAATGCAAAAGCTATTAAGAAAAGAGAAAAATATTATTCCAGTAAGAAATATTGAAATTACCGTAAATAAAGAAACAGGAGTAATCTCTATGATGAATGACGGAAATGGTGTGGATGTTGCAAAGCATCCAGAAAATGATTTGTGGATTCCTGAAATGATTTTCGGTCATTTGAGGACATCTACAAATTATGATAAAAATGAAAAAAAAATTGTTGGTGGTAAAAATGGATTTGGTTTTAAGTTAGTATTAATTTATTCTAAATGGGGCGAGGTTGAAACAGTTGACCATATTCGTAGAAAACGATACACACAGAGATTTGAGAATAATCTAACTACCATTTCAAACCCAAAAGTAAAAAAGAGCACATCAAAACCATATACAAAGGTTACTTGGTTACCGGATTATGAACGATTTGGTTTAGAAGGATTAACAGATGATATGTTCAACTTATTTAAGAAAAGAACATATGATATCGGGGTTGTCACTGATAAGTCTGTAAAGGTAACATTTAATGGACAAGCAGTTCCAAACAAGAACTTTGAACAATATATGGATATTTATATTGGACCTAAAACTGAAACAACACGGGTGTTTGAAGTTCCACACGACAGGTGGGAAATAGGTGCGTGTTTAAGTCCATTAGACGAGTTTACTCAAGTTTCATATGTTAACGGTATCAATACTTGCAAAGGAGGAAAACATATTGATTTTATTTTAAACCAAATAGTAAAAAAGATGATTGTGTATATTGAGAAAAAGAAAAAGGTAAGGGTAAAACCGGCTACAATTAAAGAACAACTTATGTTGTTTGTAAATTGTATTATTGAAAATCCTAGTTTTGATAGTCAAACTAAAGAATGTATGAATACCCCACAGTCTAGATGGGGTTCAAAATGTGAAGTAAGTGATAAATTTATTGATAAATTGGCAAAAATGGGCGTTATGGAAAGTGCAATAGCTTCTAATGAAATTAAAGCAGCAAAATCAGCGAAAAAAACAGATGGTAGGAAAACAAGAAATATTCGGGGTGTTCCAAAGTATATGGGTGCAAATTGGGCAGGTGGAACTAAATCAAAACAATGTACTCTTATTTTGTGTGAGGGAGATTCAGCCAAAGCGGGTATTGTTAGTGGTTTGAGTAAAGAAGATAGAGATACATATGGGGTATTTCCTCTCAAGGGTAAGCTAATGAATACATTAGATGCAAATCTAAATAAAATTAATAATAATGAAGAAATTACAAATATTAAGAAAATTTTAGGATTAATTACAGGAAAAACATATACAAAAGAAGAAGCAACAAAACAGTTAAGATATGGTAAACTATTATTTATGACTGACCAAGATTTAGATGGAAGTCATATTAAAGGATTGTGTATTAATATGTTCCATTCACAATGGCATGATTTAGTAAAAATTCCTAATTTTCTAGGATTTATGAATACTCCTATTTTAAAAGCAACTAAAGGTAAGAGGACTAAATCATTTTATACAGACAGTGCATACAAAACTTGGAAACAAGCAAATAATAATGGAAAGGGATGGAAGATTAAATATTATAAGGGTCTAGGAACGAGTACGGCAAAAGAATTCAAAGAATATTTTGCAGAAAAGAAAGTTGTAATGTTTAAATATAACGGCGAAACAAGTGATAATGCAATTGACAGAGTATTTAACAAAACTAGAGCAGACGATAGAAAGGATTGGTTAGCGAATTATGATAAAGATGCAGTGTTGAATCCAGATAATAATAAAGTATCATTTGAAGATTTCACTGATAGAGAAATGATACATTTCTCGAAATATGATTGTGAAAGAAGTATTCCTAATTTGATTGATGGATGGAAAACAAGTCTAAGAAAGATTCTATATGCAGCATTTAAAAGAAATTTAATAAGCGAGATAAAGGTAGCACAGTTGGCTGGTTATGTTAGTGAACACTCAGGATATCATCACGGTGAAGCTAGTTTGAATGGAGGTATTGTCGGTATGGCTCAAGAGTTTCCGGGATCAAATAATATCAATGCATTACTACCTTTAGGACAATTTGGAACTAGATTGAAAGGAGGCAAGGATAGTGCAAGTGAAAGATATATATTTACAAAATTAAATGCTATTACTAGAGCAATTTATCCCAAGTTGGATGATGATGTTTTAAATTATCTTGATGATGATGGCCTTAAAGTCGAACCAGAGTATTATGCTCCTATCATTCCTATGATTTTAGTAAATGGAGGAAAAGGTATTGGAACTGGTTTTAGTTATGAAGGTTTATGTTATAATCCTACACAAATTATTGAATGTTTAAAATGTAAATTAAAAGGTAAAGAATACAGTGGGGACATTAAACCATATTATGAAGGATTCAAGGGTGATATTATTGAATATACTGAAAAGAAAGGAGATGTTGTATATAAAAAATATTTAGTAAAAGGAAAGTATGAAATTGTGTCACATGATACAATTAAAATTACAGAATTGCCAGTAGGAACTTGGACTGAGCCTTATAAAGCATTTCTAGAAACTCTTATGGAAGATAAAGATAAAAAGGGTAAGAAAAAGAAACCAATTGTAAAATCTTATAAAGATTCTTGTACTGATACAAATATTGAATTTATGGTTAAATTGCATATGGGAGTTCTTCCAAATATAGTAGCAAAAAAGATTACTGAGAATATTACAAAACTAGAAAAGGTGTTTGGATTAACAACTACAAAATCAACATCGAATATGTATTTATTTGACGAAAATCAAAAGTTGACAAAGTATCACAACATTTATGAAATAATTGACAAGTATTTCCCCGTCAGATATAAAACATATGAACTAAGAAAAGAACATATGATTAAAGTATTAGAACAAGAAGTAAAAATATTAAGTAACAAAGCTAAGTTCATTCAAGAACAAATTGTCGAACCACCAACACTCATTATGAGGAAAAAGAAAAAGACAGAAGTAATTGCTATGTTGAAGGAGAAAGGATATGATGTTATCAATAATGATGAAGAATATAAATATCTAAGAAATATGACAATTGATAGTGTTGAAGAAGAGAATTATGAAAAATTATTGAAGTTGAAAGGAGAAAAAGAGATAGAGTTGAATAAGATCAAAGAAACTACTATTGAACAAATGTGGTTGAGTGAGTTGAAAACACTTGAAAAAGAATATGCCAGATACAAAAATGATAGAATTGTTAGAGCAAAAGGCATTGGTGCAAAAATTAAAAAGAAGAAAATTAAAAAGAAAAAAATTAAAAAGAAAGCATAAATATCTAAATAAAAGATAGTTATATTTAAAAAAACTTTTTTAATTCTAAAACATTGTTTGAATAGGTTGAAACTCCGTGACTCAACGGTACAGGTAATGTACTTACATCGTTTTTGTATTTAATATATCCTTCTGCTTCACCGCATATTTGTGGAATAGCATATTCTAAAACAAGTTTATTTAATTCTTCAACTTGTTGTGTTATACTATGAGGTAAATTAGATGCATGTTGTAAAAATATACTTCTCATTATTATCTTTAAAGTATCTTCATTTTGATACCCTATTCTAAATCTTCCACTAGAACTCTTATAAACACCACCCATAAGACCGTGTTGTAATATAAGAATATTACCTGATGAAAAAAATGTTTTAGATAATTTATTATCTTCAATATTTCCTGTCAATGCATCCCTATAACTGGTTGTTTTCTCATCTATAGGAATTTTGTCATATAATTGAAATACGCTACTATTTATAGGGTCTAATATATTTACTCTACCGTTTGCGTTCATTTATATTAAATATATAAAAAAATATTATATAAATTAATTTATATAATGAGTTTTCAAAAAACAGTATTAACAGTTGCAATCGTTTTATTTATTATATTAATGTTGATTATTGCAGTAATGATGTCCAGTGCTAAAAAGACAGAAGTGTTTCCTCCTCAATTAGGAGGTTGTCCAGATTACTGGCAAAAAACACAAGATGGTAAATGTTTAAATGTTCAGAATTTAGGAAAGAATTGTGTTTCTCCTCAAGATTTTAATAAAATGACTAATAAACAGAAATGTGATTTTGCTAAAGGGTGCCAAATTACATGGGATGGTATTACTAATGCTGAAGACGAAAATGGGAATCAACTATATTGTTAATTTGATATAAAGAAAAATAAAACTCTATATCAAATGGATTTAACCCAAATAAATAAACTTCCAGAAGACATTGTTGGAGAGATTTTTTCCTTTTTACCCTTGAAATCTTTATCTCTTACTAATAAATTTTACTGGAAAAAAAATTATAAAATAAAATCATCAAGTGAAATTATTAAGTTATCATCATATTGGAGACATCTATTACGATTTGATAATGATTTTGTATTTGAACAATATCTTGTTTATATGTTTTCTTATTTAATAAAAAAGAAACGATTGATTTATCAAGATAAAATATTTCCAAGAAAAGTAGAATTGATAAAATATCTCTCCATATTTATTTTTGAGTCTACCAAATGTAAAAATATTTTAGAAGAATTTATGAGAAACCAAGGATTAGTATTTA
>WLWE01002767.1_pt1 | contig 10848 bp, 20 predicted proteins | sample 6718301 | NCBI WGS metagenome assembly WLWE01 (sample SAMN12718691, study PRJNA515312) | sponge metagenome | isolation source: marine sponge | host: Mycale hentscheli | place: New Zealand: South Island, Marlborough, Capsize Point | collected 2003-05-01 | reverse complement strand
ATTTGCACCAGGTTTTTACACTAATATATCAAATGACTTAAAATATAAAGTAAAGTCTATGACTAAAAAACAAAATACAAACTAAATACGAACACTAAAAGATAATATAAATATGTTATACGATAAATTAAAACCACATATCAAAGCTAAGATGAAAGAAAATGCTGAAGAGTATAAATCCGTCAATTGGCTACTTGATAAACTTAAAACCAAAGACCATTATTCTGACTTAACTATTGAGCAGATAAGATCTATCTGTACATTTGGCGATGTATGGTATTATGATCTTACGCAGAAAGAGTTAATATGGGGTGATTGGCTAATAAAACAATAAATATGAACGAAGAACAACTAGCTTTAAATACATTAAAAGCACTAGGTGCTAAAGATACATCAAGTCCTTGTCAAGTAAAAAGAGGTACAACTTGCTTTACATTACCAACAGGTGACTGCATATCTGAACACAAAACAGGTTATATTAGAAAAAATCTACTAAATAAAAACGGTGGAATATATACTTGTTATCAAATGAATCCAACTTATAAAACTCCTTATAAAATGATTTGGCAAGATGGTAAGCTACATGAAGGCACTCATAACAGAAGAATGCTAATTTATAACAGAGCTGAAAGACTAAAAAGACTTGTATTATACACAATAAAGCAAATAAACAAGTCAAATGGATAATGACAAAAGAGATCTAGCGCTAATAATGGCAGTTTTAGCGCTACTACTCTATACAATTTTACTAACTGTCTCAATACTAAATTAAATTAACTAATATGGAACCAAAAGAACCAACACAAGAAAAAATTATAGATGCTGTAAAAAAATATTACGGCTTAAAAATAGATGAAAACGCTTATGGAAGCGCTGATATATACGCTTACGAAGAAACAACTGCAGATGGTTATTCTGTGTATGTTGTAACTAATGATATGAATAGTGTATGCATAGCTGAAGATGTATATTACTATGAATCTGACATACCTGAAGCTATTATGGAGCAAATAAATTATTCTAATGGCGATTGTACGCTATACGCAGATGAATACTTCTTAGATGATATATACTTTGATGATGTGTTACTAGAAGCATTTCAAGAAATCGCAGATAAGATATATGACGAAATTATGAATGAAGACAGTGATTACAACTTTGACATGGCAGAACTGCAATGGTTGAAGGAAGAATTTACTGAATCAGAAGAGATTAATCAGACTGTTAGTTAGTTAATAGTAGTTTAGTTTCCACACTAGCTCGTACTCAAAAGGTACGGGCTTTTCGTGGTATGAATAATATAAATATGATGAAAGCGTTTATGTTGTTAGGGGATCTATCAACTAAACAAGGCGACGAGCTATCAGATATGGCCGTCAAATACCAAGAAAGAATAGCTTTTGCTACAATGAGAGCTAGTATACCTGATTGGCAACCACCAAGTGATTGGGATAGTTTAAGTAATGAAGAAAAAAATAAAAGACTTAAAAAGTTACAATCAGTATGAACTATAAAATAGAAGAAAATATAATACCTTCTTGGGCTATTAGCTATTTGCAAAGATACACTGAAGAAGCTATACGAAAAACTCAACCATATTTAGGCCAACCAAAAGAAAATGGATCTGGCGCTTATTGGGGTGGTATTGATATGGCTTCAAGTTTACCTATTGCAAGTGCTCATGAAAATGCTATGTTGTTTTCTGTGTACACTTCTAACTTTATGTATGACTTAATTACTAAGTATATACCAAAGCCATACTTATTTAATGATCAAATAGTAGTAAAAAATAAAGACGTTAATATGCCTTTTCAACCTCACTATGACAATCAATATGGCCCTTTTCCTGATGACAAAAGCCTCTTAACTATAAATTGTATGTTAGTTTTAGATGATTTTACTGATGAAAACGGCACAATTGAAGTACTTGACAATAATAAATGGGTAAGTTTATACCCTAAAACAGGTGATATAGTATTAATAGAAGGTAATTGTGTACACAGATCTTCCCCTAATACAACAGATAAACCAAGAAGAGCATACTTATGTGTGTATTCTAATAAATCAATAGGTAAAAACTTTCAAAAAGGTTTTTATTACGAAGCGTTTACAAATTAAATACGATAACTAACGGATAATATTAATATGACAAAAAAAGAAATACAAATGCTAGCCGATCTTATATTCGATAGAATAATGGAAAAGCAAGAAGATGCAGATGCAGAATACGCAGAGCAAATACAAAAACTAGTTAGTCAAGGCTATACTATATCTGATATTACAAGTAATAAAACAGATGAGTTAGGCTTAAATGCTGAAGAAAGATTAGTAGGCGAACTAGCAAGGCTGCAGACAATCATGATGATCTTTGAAGATAAAGAAGAATATGAAAAAGCAGCAATGATACAAAAGAAAATAGAAAAAATAAATTTTAAATTAAATCATGGAAGTGGAAAATATTAAAGCAATGCTTGCTCACAAATACAATGAGGACAAAGCAGATTATCCCGCATTCATACAACCAAAACTTGATGGCGTACGCTGTCTATTTACTGCCAAAGGCGCGTTCTCTCGTGCTAATAACAGATTTATGAATGTAGAACATATTGAACAAGCTCTAAAGCCGTTCTTTGCAAAAAACCCTACAGCTGTGCTTGACGGCGAGCTGTACAATCACGGACTAAAAGATGACTTTGAAAAGATTATCTCACTAGTTAAGAAGAAAAAACCAACAGATGCTGATAAAGCGGAAGCTGCAGAACTAGTACAATATCACATGTATGATGTAGCTAGTATGACAATAGGTACTTATACAGACAGAAATTTATTCTTATGGGCTGAAAGCTCTCTAAGAAACAAGCATTGTATACAAATAACACCAACAGAACTAGCTCTAGATTATGACAATGCACTAAAAATGCACGCTCACAACCTTAAACTAGGCTACGAAGGCTCTATGTACAGATCACCAAGTGGTAAGTACAAAGGTACAAGATCATGGGATCTTATGAAGTTTAAAGACTTTCACGATACAGAAGCTACAATTATTGGCTATGAAATAGGTAAAGGTAAGCGACAAGGCACGCTTGGTAAGTTCATAATGCAAGATGACGAAGGCGTAGAGTTCGGTTGTCCACCGGGCAAAGGCTATGACTACAAGGATCTTGCTAACATGCTCGATAACATTCATGACTACATAGGTCAGCGTGCTACCTTTACTTACTTTCAAAGAACACAAGCTGGTAGCTACAGGCATCCACATTACAAAACATTACGTAACTATGAGTGATCCAATAAGCTACATGCCTTGGCTTGTCAAGAAAGATGAGCCATGGGCTAGTACAAACACAGGTTTTTATAAATGTGAAATGTGTGGAAATGATATAACAAAAGAAGATTATGAGTTCTGTGACATATGTCCAGACTGTTTAGAAGAAGAAATATGAGAAAATTAATATGGCAATTATACAACGACAATATGATAAGTATTGAAGTTGCACATATGTTACTAGATAAACACTATGAGTAACATGTGGGAAAACATAGCTAGAAAAAGACGATGCTTAGGCCACAAGTCTTATGTAAGAGCTACGATGGCTACACTGCAATGTGAAATAGCTAAACACGCTATACAAACTGGAACAGTTGATTTTGAAAAACGTAAACTATTTTTAAAATATAAAAATTATTATGAAAAACTCTGATTGGATATTATACTACAGCGAAAAATGGCTTGAAGAAGACATAAATTCAAGAGGATTAAAAAACAAGCATGAGCTATACTGGGCAACACTGCACAGTGACAATAGGCTTAAAGATAATAAAGTAACAGGCTAATGTCACATCGCGCTATGAAATATCTAAATGATAAGCGCATTGTATATCGTAGGTACTCGCCAGATGAGCCAACAACTAGTTATGACTGGGGTTGGTATTATGATGACGGTACTTACGGCTATTACAGTTTGTTTAACACTAAGGCAAAGATAAATACCTATAGATCCTTAAAATGGCATTTGTTAGTATTGTGGTATCTTAATCCTGACATGGATAAAACACAGTTTTCTGAACTAGCAAGTGTAATAACTCATAAACCTAATGGGTTTACTACATTTACTTTATCACCTAACGTGTTAAATAACATTATAAACGAAGTATATATACAAGATCTTGAACAACCACCTAAAAATAAACTACGTAAAATAGTATTTAAAGATGGTTCAGGTCTCAGTGTAACTGAAAAATTAAGTATTGTCGGCCAAATAATAGGTAGAGGTAAATCAATACGACAACAAGATATTTACGAAGCTATGCTACAGGTACATGATAATGGTATCATTACAATACCTAAAATAGCAAAAGTTCTAGGTTGTACACCAAGAACAATACATAGAAACATGGGTGAAGAACTCAAACAAGAAAAACAAGAGTTAAATAACAAACATGAAAAAGTATAATGTACAAAACTACATAAGGCACAAAGAAGATATAAAGCTAGCTATGCCAGTTAATAAAAAGTATTCTTTTTATACTCGTGACGAGCTAATTGTTAGATTTATGCCTCTTGTAGAAAACATTTCAAAAAAGTTTGCTACATCTCAAGAAGCATCAGGTGTTATGTCTATATTAGATATAATACAAGAAGGCTATGTTAATTTAATAAAAGCAGTAGATAAAATAGACTGGGAAAAACTTATTGACTCTGATGATGTTGAATTAAGTTTAAAGTCTTTTTTATCTAAGCGTATTAGAGGTGGTATACGTAGAGCTATTGATAAAAATAGAGGTACAATGCGTATACCTGAACACAAAATGGAGCAAATAAGAAAAGATGGTGGCAAAGATAAAAAGATGGTTGCTATGTTTTTTAATAGCATATTTTTAAGTATCGATGCTACACCAACTAATGAAGATATGGTTTATCAAATACCTGATAAATCAGATCCATACAATGAGCAATTGTTAAATGCTTATTTATTAAGTTTATTAAATAAATACTTAACTGAAAACGAAGTTTTTGTATTAAGCAAAAGTTATGGTCTTGACGGAGATAAAATGTCTGCTAAGAAAATAGCTGAAGCTCTAGACATAAAAGGAGTATCAGCTTATGTAAGAGTTTCTGAACTTAAAAAGCAAGCTGTACAAAAGCTTATTGACAACGTAGATCACTCGCAAGTGCTTGACTACCTGTAAATTAATGAATAAATATGTGATTATAATAGTATGACAATATACCAAAAATTATCCAAAATTCAACAAGAGTTTAAATCGAAGAAAAGTAGATATAACTCTTTCGGCAAGTATTATTTCCGATCTGCCGAAGACATCCTAGAAGCTACAAAACCCTTTTTAAAGGAGCTAGATGTTACAGTAACAATACAAGAGGAATTAATTACTAATGATCCTCCTGTTATGCAAGTTACAGCAACAGTAGCTGATGGTAAAGACAGCTTAAATGCTGTAGCTATTGTGGGTGTTGACTTAGATCAGAAAGGTATGCAAATGCCACAAAGATATGGTGCAGCAAGTTCTTATGGTAAGAAATATGCACTAGGTAATCTGTTCTTGATTGATGATACTCAAGATGCAGATGCTACTAATACACACGGTAAAAAACAAACTATTAAAGAAAAAGCCATTATATCAGCGCAGCAATTAGCTAAAGCTAAAGATTATGTTAAGAGTGGTGGTAAATTAGATGCAATAAAATCTAAATATAGTTTAACTAAAGCGCAAGAGCAAGAATTAGCGACGTTATGAAAAATAAAAAAGAAGTACTAGAGAAGCTGAAGGACGATGAACATTACTATGGCGAATACGGTAGAAACTTTATATCTAACTCAGATATAAGAACACTGATGACAAATCCGCTTGAGTTCAAAAAGCCAACTCCATCAGCTCCTCACTTTCTTATAGGAGGCTATTTTCATACTGCTATACTTGAACCAGATAAAATAAAAAACTTCAAGATAGTAGAAGCTAGCTCACGTAATACAAAAGCGTATAAAGAAATAACAGACGGTGAAATTTGTTTATTACAACACGAAGTAGATAAAGTTGAAGCTTTAGTTGATAAAATGATGAATAACAAAGTCTGTAGAGATTTTATACATACAGATGGCAATGAGTTTGAAGTTCCAGGTGTTGCACAATTAGGTGGCAACTGGTGGAAAGGTAAAGCTGATATTGTTAATCATAGTGAAAAATTAGTTATTGATTTAAAGACAACTGCAGACTTAGATAAGTTTCAATGGTCAGCTAAAAAATATAACTATGATTCACAAGCTTTTGTATATAAGAATTTATTTGGCTATGATATGATATTCATAGCTATAGATAAAAACACAGGACAAATAGGTATATTTGATTGCTCAGATGACTTTTTATCATCTGGTTTCAACAAGGTTGAAAAAGCAAATGAAATATATGATTTGTTCTACAAAACAGAGGGATTTGAACCTCACAATTATTTTATAAATAAAACATTATAATATGGCAGGAATAATTAAAACGAGTATTAATCTTAGTGAAATACCTAAAGACAAAATAATAGAAGGTAAAAAAGGTAAATACTTACCAATATCAATTACAGTTAACAATGAACCAGATCAATTTGGTAATCAAGGTCCAGTTTGTGTAGATCAAACTAAGGAAGAAAGAGAAGCTAAAGTTGCTAAGAAATATTTAGGTAACTGTAAAGTTGTATGGACTGATGGTGTATTCCCTGAGCCAAACAGAGATAACCAACAAGCACCAGCACCACAAAACAAACCACAAGCAGTAGCTGCTGATCCAGATTTACCATTTTAATTAAATATAATTTGAACGTAGAAGATAAAGAAATAAATGGGTTCTTAATCGATAAGTTTAATCAGCACGGCTTGGACGTAGGTAAAACGCAGGGGACTTGTCCCCTGTGTTCATCTACACGTAAACCTGAAAACCAAAAGAAAAAATGTGCTAGCTACGACTGGGAACGAGGCATAGGTACATGTCACAATTGTGATACGCCTTTTCAGTTGCATACATTTAAACGTAAAGGTAAAGCTGAACGTGATTATGTTTTGCCTGCTAATACTACAGTTGGTCAACTTGGTAATAAAGTTGTAGACTGGTTTAAAGCAAGAGGTATATCTGAACAAACACTAAAGCAATTAAAAGTTGGTGTTGGTAAAGAGTTTATGCCTCAAACTGGCAAGCAAGAAAATACAATACAATTTAATTATTTAGTTGGTGGTAACTTAACTAATATTAAATACAGAGATGGTCGTAAGAACTTTAAGCTATATAAAGGAGCTGAAAAAGTATTTTACAATATTGATAGTATTGTAGGTCACGATGACTGTGTTATAGTTGAAGGCGAGATGGATGTATTAGCTTTACATGAAGCTGGTATTACAAATGCTATATCAGTACCTAATGGTGCTACACTTAATACAAACAACTTAGATTATTTAGATAACTGTATTGATTACTTTGAAGATAAGAAAAAGATAATCATTGCAGTTGATAATGATCCACCTGGTTTAGCGTTACAACAAGAGTTAATACGTAGGCTAGGCGCTGAGGTTTGTTTTATATCTACATTTGACGACTGCAAAGACGCTAATGAATACTTATTAAAATACGGTATTAAAGAGCTAATGTCACGTATAAAGCAAGCTCATCCAGTACCTCTTGAAAACGTTACAACGTTTAGAGATATTGAAGATGAAGTTACAGACTTTGTGCGTAATGGTTTTAAACGTGGCTTTACAGTTGGTCTACATAACTTTGATAAAATATTTAGTACATATACTAAACAGTTTATTACGGTAACTGGTATACCTAGTTCAGGTAAGTCAGACTTTGTAGATCAAATGTGTGTAGGTTATAACAAAGAGTATGGTTGGAAAACTGCATTTGCATCTCCTGAAAATGCTCCTACATATTTACACGCACATAAGTTGATGCGTAAAGTATGGGGTGATATGCCAAATAAAGGCGATATAGGAGGTTCTAAATGGAATCAGGTTGCACAACACGTAAATGATAATTTCTTTTTCATAGATATGGAAAGATATACATTAGAATCAGTATTACGTAAAGGTGCAGAGCTTGTTAAACGAAAAGGTATTAAATGCCTTGTGATTGATCCATATAACAAAGTAAGAGATGTTGATTGTAATACAGAAGACGTCAACAAATATACTATGGAATACTTAACAAAGATAGAAACGTTTGCTAAAAAGTATGACGTATTAGTATTCATAGTGGCACATCCTACCAAAATGTACAAGACACAAGATGGTAAAATTGAAGAGCCAACAATGTATAATATTAAAGGTGGTGGCGAATGGTACGATGCTAGTTATCATGGCTTATTAGTTCATAGAGATTACGAAGCTAAAACAACTAAAGTTAAAGTACTTAAATGTAAGTTTCAAAACTTAGGTGAAAACGGTGCTGAAGCTCATTTTACTTGGGAACCTAGATCAGGTTGCTTTGTACCACACGAAATGCCAGACCTTGAAGAACAAATGCCTTGGGACTAAAGAAGTTTACAGCTGACGAAGTTAAATGGACAGTTGAAGATAAAGAAGCTTACGGGTGGTGTATTAACCACGGAATTAAAATAGGAGTAATAGCTGCTCAAAAAGGCTTTGATGTTGGATCTTGGAAAATACGTATCGTAGCTAACAATAAAGAAATGATTAGCCCAGGGGATTATAGTAGAACAGAAATATATCCTAAACTATTTGAAATGTATAGATACTATTACAAACGAAATACGAAGGGTAAAGGATAATAAATATATGATAGAATATAAATTTAAAAACGCAAGCGAAGCCTTTGATTTTTATTATGGTGTAATACCTAATGAAGGTAAAAGATTTAATAATACTAAAGCAATGTTTAATCAAGGCTTTACTATATTAAATCCTAAAGATCGTATAATAACTAATGAAGCTAGAAACTTTAACGTTGAATACGCTGAAGCTGAATGGCAATGGTATTTATCAGGTGATCCATCTACAGCTAAGCTTGGCGAAATATATGGTAAAATACCTAAGATATGGCAAGACATGTCTGATGGCAATGGTAGAGTTAATTCTAACTATGGTTATCAATGGGAAAGAGGCTATCAATTAGACAGGGTTGTAGCTATGTTAAAAGAAAATCCTAACACAAGACAAGCCTGTGTATCTATATATGATGGTAAAGAAATGAACAGATACAGGCACGATACACCTTGTACTTATGCTGTACAGTTTACAGTTGTAAATAACAAGCTTGATATGTGTGTTACGATGCGTTCTAACGATCTTTGGTTTGGTTTCTGTAATGATCAATATCAATTCAGTAAACTGCAAGAGATGGTCTCTAAACGCACAGAATATGATGTAGGTATATATTATCATTTTGCACATAATCTGCATATATATGATGATCAATTGCCAGAACAAAATACGTTAACATCAAGAGCTAGAACATATGGATAAAATTAATTATTATTTATACCACATACCGGGTAAAAAAATAGGTGTTACACGTGATCTTATATCTAGGGTTGTTGACCAACAAGGCTACGACTTAGACGAAATAGAAGTTCTAGATCAAAGTACAGATATTGATTATATATCTGACAGAGAGTTAGAACTTCAACAGTCTTACGGCTATAGAGTTGACAGACAGAAATATAAAGATTTATATATTAATAAAATAAAATCTAATACAATGCACATAAACGCGACAGAGCAGACCTCAACGTTCCCTTGTCCAGAATCTAAACTTAAAGGTAGGTTAATGGACAACATGGGTAAAACGTGGGAAACAGTACACGGTACATTTGAAATTAATATGCAAACTATTGATTGGATAATGGATAACGTAACAACATCTCAATACACAATGGAGAGATGTTATATATATAATAAAGCATTTGCTAAATATTTTCAAGTAAAACCTCAAGGGCAGAAAGATGCTTATCAAGCATACTTCGATACTCTAAATCATAGAACAAAAAGAAATGGTAATTGGAGATACGATAGTAATGATAGCGAAAGGTTTCAAAAGATCAGAGACTGGGCAGGTGAAAGAGGCTTATATACTAAAGGCGATACTAAAACTCAGTTCTGCAAATTAATGGAAGAAGCAGGCGAATTAGGTAGAGCTGTACTTAAAAACGATGACAAAGAGTTTGTAGATGCTATTGGCGATATGGTCGTGGTATTAACTAATATGGCTCATCTTGGCGGTACAACTATTGAAGAGTGTATTGACACAGCATACAAGGTTATTTCTAAAAGAACTGGTAGAATGGTTAACGGAACATTTGTTAAAGATGAAAAGTAAAACTATTTTATTTAGAGATCCTGTCGTGGAAAGAGTCTGCGATAAGTTTGTTAAACGTTCTGATGTAGGCTATGCTAAGTATGGCAGAACATTACACGATGAAAGAACAGGTAGACATAAAGATCTAGCTGGATATTTAAACGATGTTCAAGAAGAGTTAATGGATGCTATACTTTACATTCAAGCTGCTAAAGAAGAGCTTAATGATAGTTCAGTTAATGAAGCTATAGCTGAAGTTAACAAAGCTTCATTTAGACCACCACATCCTTCACACGCTAGTACAGCACAACAAGATTGGGACGATGCGATCTCACCAGTATAAAAAGCGCGGTCCTGTTAGATCTAAAAAGGTTAGACATGACGGCATAACGTTTCAATCAGGTCTTGAAAAATATATGTACATAGCTTTAAAAAAAGCTAAGATCAAAGCTAAATACGAGGGACAAACTTACGAGCTTGTCCCTTCTTTTAACTTTAAAAATTCATGTTATGAAAGACAAGCGAACTCTAAAG
>WLWE01002761.1_pt1 | contig 10872 bp, 5 predicted proteins | sample 6718301 | NCBI WGS metagenome assembly WLWE01 (sample SAMN12718691, study PRJNA515312) | sponge metagenome | isolation source: marine sponge | host: Mycale hentscheli | place: New Zealand: South Island, Marlborough, Capsize Point | collected 2003-05-01 | reverse complement strand
AATTCATAGTTTTCATGACTTAATTGAGTTAGTATCTTCAATAGGAATGAATGTGATTGTAGCTATAGGCTTTTATTTAGATTATAAAAATGACAGAGCAACAAATACAAAGCAAAAGAATAAAAGAACTAGAGGCTGAAGGATATTATGTGCTTAAATTAATTAAGACTAATAAAAATGGGATACCTGATTTACTTGCAATACCTCCAAACTGTGAAGTATTGTTTTCGGAAGTAAAAACTCCTAAAGGAAAGGTGTCAGTTTTACAGAAGTATAGATTAAAAGAATTAGAAGAATATGGATTTAGAACCGAGGTATATAAAGGATAGAGGCTATGAAGTAGAGGACAACTTTGTAACCTCACTAGAAGAGATAGAAGAACCTATCGCTATAAAAATAGCTTTGTTTATACAAAATAATCTAAGGGATATTTCTCCTAATAATTTTACTACCTATGTGTTAGGTGGTGTTGTTCATTATTATAATGAACCCATTACATTTGCTGTGGAAGTAATGAAAACTCATGGCGAATATATAACACTTACAGACTTATCATTAATAAATATGAATGAATATTTAGATTTGATATGTTTAAATTCATACATAAAACCTAGAAAATGATATATAGAGTTGAAGATTTAGAATATTTTAAGTCATATAAAAGAAACTTATATCAATTTTTAATTATTAATTGTTGTTATCCTGGGACTTATAATCACAATGGAGGACGCATACCTATATCTGCAAATGATATGTTAGGATTGCTTAAAGAGATTAGTAGACTAGAAATTCATATCGCTAAAATAAACCAAGAATTGGGTAACGACATTTGAATCTTACTAAAATTTTTTTATATTTGGTATAGATGGGTAAAAAAAAATGAACGGTATATCTCAAGACGATGTGAGTGCAATTAAGCATATTAACTTTGTGACAAACAACTCACACAACCTCATCACCGAATTATATGAAGACTTAATGGAGAGGGATCACAATGAAGCTAAAGCCAAAGCGCAAAAAGTTTGTAAACTTATGGCTGATTTAATTCAGTCATTGTCTGATGAAGTTTAATTAAAACATATCATCTAAAAGTTCTTGTCTTAATCTTCTCTGTTCTTTTTTAATTTCACTTGCCTCATTTGTTCCTTCTAAATCATCTGGAAATAAATCTGGAAAATATTTTTTCTGTTCTGCTTTAGTCAATCCTCCACCTTTTTTCTTTTTCTTTTGAGCATATTGAGAAAAGTTAAATAGTTTTAAAACAAAGTCACCGAAACTTTTACTCTCATCTAGTTTACTCCAGTTGTCATAAAACCTTTTCATCTGTGGTGCTGGTATACCAGTTGTTGCTACTAGTTCTGACATTAATTTATTAAAATTCTCTTGTTGTTTTGCAGGAGATTTAGCATTTTTCATTCTCACATATAAGTCTCCTAGCAATGCAGTTTGCCCTAAAACTGGTATTGTAGAGGGTTTATCAACCCAAGGTTTACCCGCAGCAGCATCTACTATTGTCTCAGCTATTTTACCATAAATAAACAATGCATTCAAATTACCAAGCATAGCTGCAAAAGCAATATCATCAGTATCTTCATCATCCCACCCTCTTGCTAACCCAGGGAAACCAGAAGAAACCCATTGAAAGAATACTGGCATAACTACATGATACACACCTAGTGTTCGTAAATTTTCAAACATTGTTCCTCTTCCTGATTCGGCGTTTTTTGCAGACAGGAACCCTCCACTTGTTGCAAGTCTATATATGTTTCTCATTGCAATAATTTCTTTTCTAAAGTATTGTTTTGGTGTAGTCAAGAACATATTGAATGCTCTAGTCATAGCACCTTTACCTTGGTAATAATCTTTATCCTGTAAATCATATGACTGTTGAGTCCTTAATGTATCTTGTTCAAACTTTCTTATTGCATAATCAATTACTTCTTGTTTAGATGCATTAGGATTTTTCTTTTTATACTGGTTTTTATAATACACATAATTAGGTATACCACCAATTAAGATGGCACCTTTATCTCCAGTCATAGTTGTAAACATTAAAACTTTTGTAATTTTATCTAAGTTCTGCTTACCTAGTCCAAAATTAGAAAAATCTCTAGCATTCATTTCCTCAAACTTACTGTCAGAATAATTTTCTACAGCTCTAGTTATTGGTTTACCATATCTATCTTGTAAAATAACAGAGTTGTCCATGACTTCTCTGAAATTTGTTTTTATACTAGCAAGACTAATTGCACTGTTTTTTACCCAGTTTATATAACCTATTTCATTTCCATAGGTTACAAATGAAGTCAACTGTTTTAATGTTAGTGTAGGGTTTAATCCAAGGCGTGATAATAAAAATGTATTGTTGAACAAATTTATAACCTTGGTTTCTCCTTGATTCTGCACACCCTTATTTGCTATTTTTTCTATAGCATTATTAATATATGTCCAAACATCTTTGCCATACTTATCTTGAATAGTTTCTTTAATAGCAGGAGATGTGAATATTTTATTAATATTTCTTACTGGAACTGCATATGCAGCAAAATACTCCATATCTTTTGTATAATTAACTAAAGCATCCATTCCATCTACCATTGATATTGGATTAGAGTTTTGTAATCTAACTTTAGAACTTGCAGCACCAACATTTGTCATCCAAGTATTATTATTGTCTGCTAATAAATCTAAACCTTCAGAATCATTAGCATTTTTTCTATAAACTCTACCTGCATAAAACTGATTCCAAGGCATGTCTGTCCTATAAATCTGTTTGTATGTTTCGTTGTAGTGATTATATAAAGACGGATAATAATCATTTATCATCCAACTAGAAAATTCTTTTAATCTAGAGTCTAACTTGTCTTCTATTTCCTTTTTTATTCTAGAATCAAATTCATTTTTATAATTACCAGTAGGAGCAAAAGTGTTTATAAAACTTTCTTGAAGCGAAGGATCTTGCATTTGTGAATAGTAATACATTAACTGATTTTGACTTATATAAATAGTATTAGTATCTATAGCTTCATCTAATTTTTTAACCTTTGCAGTTCGTTCTCCGCTGGTTAAAGATTTATCAGCCATAACCGTTTCCTTTTCTTTTACTAGTTGGTCATTTTTAGCTTGACTAATTATTATAGTCTCAGTCTGTTGAGAATTTTTAGCATTGTTTTTTAACCATCTTTTGCCAAATAACTCAGTCATTTTCGCTTCATAAATATCCTTTTGTCCCATCATTCTAGCCTTGTACATTCTAGTAGCTTCTCTTACTGCTTTTTGTACTATAGTCTGTGTATCACCTTCAAATAATTCTCCTGGTTGAGTTACAATTCTATCTATTAAACCTGTTAAATCTTCAGCTGATGCAAATACATTACGATCAATACTGTTAAGCATTTTATTAATAAGGTTTTGAAATCTTTTTCTAACTGTTGGGGGTTTTAAACCACCCTTTCTTTTAGCATCAACAGAGACATCTTGCTTAAGTTTGTTAAACTCTACATTAATCATGCCCTCTGTTATTTCATTTTCAGGTATCCCTTGATCTATTAAAGATTGTTTTGCATCCAAATCTATACCAGTCATTTCTTTAAAAACTTTCCTTTCGTTTTCTCTGTATGTAATTGCATCATTAAGAAGAACATACTCTAAGTTTGCTCTACCAGTCTCTTGCATTTGATTTAAAGAATTCAAAACCTCAGATAGTAAGGTAGTTTTATTAGGATCATTCATTTCTGCTAAAAATGAATTGTTTATTTGCATAGCAATAGTAATTTCTGCTAATCTACTTAAAGCATCTTCATCCAGACTACTTTTAGCTTGAGTTCTAGTTTCTTTATTGACAGTAATATCTTCCTTAGCAATAGAGTTATATTCTTTTAATAACTGTTCATTCGCTTCCATTATTTCATCAGCAGTAGCTTTTGGGTTTACTATTAATGAATTAATTCTTTCTATTTTCTTTCTAGTTTCATTATCAATACTAACACCTTTTAACCTACCAGACTGTATAGTGGTAAATTTTCTATTTAGAATATTAAAAATAGATTCTTGTAAAGATTTATTAGTTTTAGATGTAACCACCTTAAAAACTTCATCTTTCACTGAGTCAAAATTAGTTTTATTTATTCTGTTTACTTTATCAATTAAAGAAACTATTTCACTTTTAGTATACAAATCTCTTGGAAGAACTGATCTAATGTAATTTCTCAAGGCTCTCTGTACAGCTTTGATATTTTTTTCATCAAACTTTATTTCTTTAATTCTTTTGTTTATAGCTCTTATTCTTTGTGGGTTAGCTTTTAATGGATCAGGAAGCAATAATTCTAACAAGTCTTTTTCCATAGCCATTTGCTGAGCAGTCAATCTATTGCCTTGAGCACCTTCATTTTGATATTCTTGTAAGCCAGTAAAGTAGTCTATAACTTTTTGTCTAATCTGTTCTTCTGTTAGTGGTGTACCTTTTACCACTACAGATTTCTTTTTGTTGTTAGCTTTTATAAGTCTTTTATAATATGTATTTACCTTTTTTAACAATTTTAGACCAGCTAAAAAGCCACCTTCCATGTTGTTAAAACTTTTTGGAAATTCAGTAAATAAGTATGACTCACCTTCAAATCCTTGCACCACCTCCATAGCATTATTTATTTCTGATGCAGAATATGCAGGAACTAACTTACCATTTACTTCTTTTTTTCTTCTTTTTAAATAATCTTTAATAGCTGCATCTCTAAACCCAGCTTGTTCTCTACCTATAATAATAATTTTTAGAAGATCATTTTCCTTATCCATCTTCTGTTGCCTACCCTGTCTATACTCACTGTCTTTAGGTGGTCTTACTCTTTTACCTCTAGAGTCATATATAGAGTATCCACCACCTTGCCCATACTGATTGTATGGTGCCTGTCTTAGTTTATAACCTTGATTTAAAGCATCTAATTCTTTTTGTAATCTATATGTATCTACTTGTGGACTAAAAAACCCACTTTTATTCATATTATAAAACACATTTATCTTAGTAAGTGTATCTCTTTGTTGCCTGCCTTCTTGAGGTTTAGTAATGGTTTTTACTGCTGTTTGAGTGGAACCCCCATAAGGAGCTATACTAGAAGTTTGCACTGATATATTTGTTCCTTCTATTTTCTTTTTTATGTCTTCTGGAACTATTTCTCTAGCATTTATTTTTGCATCAGGAACCCCCACAACATCTCCTAAGATGTCTGTAGAATAAGTAGAATGATTTGATTTACCTCCTAAACCTGTTGGCTTTAACACCATCATTATATCATTTTGAGCAAAATTATTATCTCTGTAAAACCCATCTCTTAATGATTGAGGGCTTACAAATCCTCCTAGATTATTGATTAATGCATGAAATTTAGTGTTAGGCTTTCTGCTTTGTTCGTTTAGAGCTATTAAGAAGTTTTTTCTTTTTGGACTTTTTCTCATTGACGACCAACTATCAAATTCCTCTAGACTATCTCTTATTGCTTTTGTTGGATTAGTTGCTAATGCATCTTTTTTAAATTTTGCATAATCACCTAAATCTTTAGTATACCTATCAAATACTTTTTTATTAAACAATTTACTAGTTTCAGGTGATCCACTTATTATAAAAATATAATCGGCTGCATCTATGTTTTTGCTTAATTTTGAATTATCTAAGCCACTTGCCCATATGGTTTTTTTCTTTAAGTTTTCTGGTTGTAAAGAAAAACTTGGTCCAGCATCCATTTCAATTCCATCTACATTACCTAACCCTAACTGATCTGCAACCCAAAACCAAACCTTTTGTTTTTTGTTAGAAATATTATCAATAAGATTATTTATATCTATTTTCTTGTCTGGGGTTACTAAGGATAAAGGATAACTATCATTAAATTTTATTTTAGATTGTCTTCCTTTTTGTGGTTTATTTATTTCAGTTGGATTGCCAATTGGTGCAGTACCATCTTGAGCTAGTTGCTCATTTATTTCATCTAAAGCAGTTAAGTCAGACTCAACTACTTCTTCTCCAGACTGTACTTTTTTAGAAAATGTATTTAAGAAATCTACAACAGCTTCATCAGAGCTAGTAAAATCATTAGGAATCTTTATACCTAATTTTTTTGCTACACTTTTAATAAATTCAACTACTCTGTTTTTAGCAGGTTTGGTAAGAGATTTGTACTCTGTAGCCATTAAAGAAAACAACTCAGCTACTCTTTCCTCATTTTGAAATGCACTGTCTTTATAGTTTTCAGCAAATGCATCTATTCGTTTTGCTAACATAGAGTCATTAGGCAAACTTTTTCTTACAGATTTAATTAATCTATCGGCTGCGGCTATTGCAGCTTTGTCACCGCCGGCAATTTTTTCTAAAAACACTGCATGAAATACCTCATGAGCTACAGTATTGTTTTTTGCATTTGCTAAGTTTATATGAATTACTTTACTGTTTGGATTATAATACCCTCTTCCTTTAGGTGCATACTTTTCAAACTCTTCTGTTGTTTGGTGTAGCACCATTTTTACATTTGGAGCAATTTTTTTTATAGCTTTTGCAGCTAACTTGGCTCTTCTTATGATTTGTGTGCTTAGTTTAGTGTCTTTAACCTTGCTACCATCTTTTTGTTGACGGTTTATAGATAAGTTGTCAGAACTAGACTCAACCTCGAGCCCAACCTCTTGACCAAAAAAGGCGTCAATATCTTCTTGCTCTTCCTTAGTTACTTTCTCTTCCGATTTCGTTTGAGACGCATCTTGGTTTTCTTGGGTGCTCTGTTGGGTAGTGGTCCCTTTGTTTCCTTTTCCCATCGTTTTGCCATCTCCGGGAGATTGGCGTACATCCATGCTCGTTGCTTCTGACTTTTGAAGGGCATCTTGTTTTTCTTTAATTTGTTCTTGAGTAGGATTAGCTATGCCTTCTTTGACAAGCTCTTCTTTGGCCTTCTCTTCAGAAACAAATATAGGGATATTTTCACTTTCCTTTTCTAGCGATGCAGAATCATCAGCTTGTTCACTTCCAATTTGTGATAATTCATTTTTAATTTCTTGAACTCTAGCTTCTTTTTTCTTGTAAGAACCTAGGTCTTTATCCATCCCTTCCATTTCTGCTTCAAGACCTTGTCTTTCAAAAATTAATCCTAATGCTTTTTTTCTAGCAGTTATATCTAAATCCACTGGTATAGTGTTTGCCGCACCAGATAAAGTTTCAAATTGCAATAACTCTTCATCAGCTTCTTTTTGTGTTTTTGTACCATCAGCCACTTGAAGATCTAATTGTTCTTTGTATGCTTTCATGGTAATATTATCACCTCTTATTGCATCAAACAACTCTAATGTTGCATCAGATATATTATCAGTTTCACCAACCTTATAGGCATTTACTATACCCCCTGGTATACCCATAACAAACCCACCTACTGCTTCGGCCATTGCAGCATGTTTAGCTTCTTGCCAAAACTCTTTAGACCACATTTCTGGTTGATCGAACATGTCTTTTTCGTTCATATCATTCCATATATCCTTGTAGCCCATTTCTGCTATCTGTTGTAAGCCTCCTGTTTCTGCTTCAGCTAAGGCTGCTTTTGCTACAGAAGTACTAAACTTTACTCCTTTATTAGTGTATATTCCTTTGGCAATATTACTTTTAACTATTTTTTCTAATGTAGATTTATATAGTGCGGCGGATGCACCTTGAGGTAAAACTTTAGTAACTTGATTCATTAATCCAGTCATCATAGTTTTATTACCAACGATATTTCTTAGACCATATCTTTCTAATATTGCTACTGTTAATGCAGTAGGACCTAAAATTAATTTTCTTTCTCCTTCTGTAACATATTTAAAATCTTCATCAGCATCCATTTCCTCTTGCATTGCCTCAGCTTGTAAAGCTGAAAAAGCTAACACTTGTGCAACACCACCTTTAGAGTCTAACCCTAGTATTCTCCCAGCTATGTTTCTTACATTGGAAAATTGTCCAGTTGCTTTTATTTTACCTCTTGAAGCTAATGATAATCCTATAGCTGGTAATGACTCACCAAGACCTAACAACCCCTCAGCTATAATACTGTCATCACGCATTTCAGCAATTTTTTCATCAGAAACATCATCAAAAGACAATAATTGATTCCAATTCTTTTTGATAAACTCTTTAGTAGGTTTTTTTGCCGATTTTACTTCTGCATCTAAAACTAATCTGTCTAGTTTGTCTTTTTTGGTTTTGTCTAAATAATCTGCAGGAACATCCTCATACCCACCTTTACCTAATATTCCTCCTGTAGGATCATATATTTGTAACTGACCATTAATGTTTTTTAATTCTTTTCCAGAGTCTTTTAATGCCTTTCTTCCTTCTTTATTTAATTGTGAAGTAAATAAATCAGTATCACCATCTAGCGCCATCTCATCTTCTTCACTAAGACTGTTCAACCAGTTTTGATAAGACTCATCACTATCCATTACATCAGTAGGAACATCATAACCTAAATCTTTTGCAATAGTTATATACCTTTCTTTTTTCTCTTCTTCAGTCACACCTGATAGACTTCGTAAAGAAAAATCCTCATTTATAGCTTGACCTATACCATATAATCCGTCTATTCCTAAATCAGCACCATATGCAAAAATTTGAGAAATACCTCTTCCAACCACACTATTATAGAAGCCTTTTAAAAATGTTCCAGGACCACTTCCATCATTTAATTTCATTTCCATGTAGTTTCCTACAGCAGAATGAACTTGTTTTTCTATAGTTCTATATGAGTTGAGTTCGTTAGATACTGTTTGTTTAAGTTCGTTTAGTCTTTTACCAACCGCTAACTGTTGTTGGTATTTTAACTGCCAATCCGCACCTCTTTCTTGTGGAGGCACCATCATCAAACCATCCATAGCCTCTTCATGCTTGGTTTTTTCAGTTTGATAAACTTGTGCTCGTTTATTTATAGAAGTAGCTTTAGTCTTTAAATCATCTAAATCCTCATCAACTGCTTTCTTGCTAAAGTATTTTTTTCTTTTACGATTATTCTCAGCATTAAAAGCCTCTAACTCTGGGTTAGTTTTTTTATTCTTTTCTAAAAATTTTTTTAACTTGTTAGATTCTTGAGTTTCACCACCGAATAAATCCCCAAATACTGGATCGAGATTTACATTCATGGTTTGGCCATTTTCTGCACGAACACTCATTCCATCCATCCCAGACATAAATCCACCACCTTCTTCAAAGGTAAAACCATAGTCGCCAAAATGATAATTCATTCTGTTAACCACCTCTTCCTCTTCCCTGTCAATTAAATCTGGAGTTACATATGCTAGTGATTTTTCAAAAACAGTAGCATTGTTGTTGTAGGATATTGTGTCATCCATGCCCTGTTCTCTAGGATCGTAAGCAACAGTTTCTTCTACCATTGTAGATGAATCAACCTCTTGACCATCTTTTACATCTGTTACTTCATCAGCAACAACATCAACATCTACTTGTGTTTGTGGTGGAAAGTATTTAGAATTAAATGTTTGTTGGTCTAAATCAGTTAATTCATTGTCTTGAAGGTAGGTAAATAGTATAGTGTTATTATCTGTTCCTTGAGCATATTTAACCTTGAACTCTTCTTCAGACAAGTCAGTCATCTCGTTATCAACGAGGTATTGATATAGTTCTTTAAACTTATCCATTAAACTTTATTACTTCTTTAGACACTCCTCTTTTGTTTCTTGTTCTTCTTCTCTCATTTTCTTGATTCAGTATATCTAAAGAGGCGTCATATAAAATATCATTTAATTCTGCTGCTTTTATTGCGCCACCCACAAAGAAATTTCCAGTATTAACTTCTTTTCCTATTTTTTGCAGTTGACCTTTTGCATCATAATATTCTATAATTAAATCATCTCCATCTGGGTTGTCTACAAATGTTGCTCTGGCACCAGCTCGTAATGATTTTGGTAAGTATAGTTTTAAGACTTTGTCCATACCATTAGTTAAAGTTTCATCACTTTTCCAGCTAACTCTAGCACCTATATCTTGTTCAATAAGTTCAGTTCCTGTTTTCATAGTCTTACCATCATCACCAAATCCAATAACACTCTTGCTATTGTTCTTTAACTTACCGTCTTCCATTCCTATAGATGGTAATGAAGAGTATGATTTAATATTTTTACCTTTAAGCACTCTTCGTTTTATTGCTGCAAGTTCTTTAGGATTTAATGATTTATCTTGATTAGCAATCTCAATTTTTAATGCATCCTCATAACCATCATCCCCTGGTTTCATACCCTTGTTAGCTAGAACATCTTCAGCTTTTCTAGTTGTAAGGAATACTCTATTCTCTGCTGTTGTTGCCTCTCTATCTGAAGATCTAAACCCACCTTCATCTTCATATAATTTGATAGCTTTTCTATATGATGTATCATCTTCATTAGTAATTAGTCTCCATAATTTTCTGGATTGAGTTTTAGCATCAAGTGGAGTGCCATCATCTCCTCTTCTGTTTACATATTCTGGAGAGCCATCTTGATAAGTAACAATAATTCGGTCATCATTTCTATCAATACTATCAATTAACCTACCTTTTCCACTTTGACGCACTTTGTTATTCATAGCAATAATCCTATCTTGAGCAGTGGCATCAAATGTTTCTTTGTCATCAGATATTAATGCATTTACATCATCCATGAATCCAATAAGTGTATCTTCCCTGTCTACTTCAGATGGTGGTCGCTTGTCTTCTTGATCTACCTTAGTCATGTCATCTATCTGGTCATCTAATGCGAATCTTGCTTGTTTTTTGGCTTCTTTTTCTAAAGCACCTTTTATTTCTTTTCCATTAGCATCCACTAAACTGTACACTGGTGAGCCAGAGGCATAACTAACTAAAATCATTTTAGAAGTATCAT
>WLWE01002759.1_pt1 | contig 10876 bp, 20 predicted proteins | sample 6718301 | NCBI WGS metagenome assembly WLWE01 (sample SAMN12718691, study PRJNA515312) | sponge metagenome | isolation source: marine sponge | host: Mycale hentscheli | place: New Zealand: South Island, Marlborough, Capsize Point | collected 2003-05-01 | reverse complement strand
ATAAGAAATATCTGAGTATATGACAACAAAACATAACAATATCTACACATATGGTGACAATAGCTTTGTTACAATGCATATAATACAATGATATCAATGTAATACCAAACATATTGCGTCATCATGTATGCAATAAAACAATGATATTACTACATTATTAGTGATAATTACATAGTATTACTATCAATATGGGGGTACTTTATTAATTGACTTTCCTAAGTACTTGATTGTCATATACATATATGTAATACAAAACCTCTCTATATAAAACATTATGAAAAAGAAACGGAGTGTACATACTATATCACCTTTTTTAAAGAAGGATGCGTGCTATCACAGTGTGAAGGCTAGGTACGACGTTTTTCCCTCTGCGTATGCTTCAGGTGCTATAGCGAAATGCCGTAAGCGCGGGGGACCAAAAAAGAAAAGATAAACTAAAAATAACAAACATGGGAATAGGACCACAGAATTTAGGTGCACCGGGGATGTCTGGAAACAGTAAGCCTTGCGGGTCACCGTTGAAAAAAATGGATAGCGGATTATACAAAACTGTAGAGTCTTTGGATGGACCAGGGCAATCACCTTTAGCATTTAACGATAAATTAGAAGCGGCTGTTGATTCAGGTAAGATTACAGGCGGCTTTGCACAAGCTATTAAAAACAATAAAAAATAATATTATGTACAAGCAAAAACCAGGAGATCCTATGAAGAAGCTGGATTCTCCAACTACATTCAGAGATGACAGCCCAATGACTAAGATGGCTAAAGATGGATCTAATCCTTTATTTAAATATGATACTAGCCCCCTTAACGATAACCACGATAAGAAGAAAGATGATTTCAACTATAAGTCGGACATGGGAAAATATAATCCTACAGTAACATCATATGAGGGAGACGCATTTGTTGGTAAGCGAGGTGGTAAAGCTCAAAAGAAAGGCGCTAAGGTATCAGGTGTAACAGAAGGAACTAGAGGTAACGATAATAAAACTTTTAGAGGTAAGGTTACAGGTGAAGCTAAATCAAGCAAGAGCGAACAAAGCCGACGCGTTAAAGGTGCAACTTATAGCAGTTAGATGAAAAAGGTAAAGGCACCTGCTGGATACCACTGGATGAAAAAGGGTAGTGGCTATAAACTAATGAAGCATACCGGTAAGTTTGTAAAGCATACCGGGGCTTCTTTATATGCGGCGTTCCCTATACAAAAAGTACATAAAAGTGGCAGTAAGAAAAACTAAAAAAGGATTAGCACTTAAACGTTGGTTTAAAGAAAAGTGGACTGACGAAAAAGGCAATGTTTGTGGTTCCACTAAAAATAAGAATACAAAAAAATGTCGACCATCGAAACGGGTGTCCGGCAAAACAGTAAAAACCTGGGGTGAGATGTCACCTTCAGAAAAAAAGCGTGCGGTAGCGGAAAAGAAAAAAGTTGGGATGGGACGTAAGACCTCTCAAATAAGAAGGAAAACGACTAAAGCAAAAAAGAATGCAACTACCAAAAAACGGCGTCGCTAAAGAAATAAGATCATACGTAGGTTCTTTATTTATATTTTTATTTGTAATAGGTATTATAGTTACTTTATTGCAATTTCCAGTATTGGAATCAAATAAAGAAGTAGTAATGATTTTAATAGGTACAGTAGCGGCTTCAATACCTACAGTAATAAGTGCGATCACAGGCACTAAGCCTGATGATGTAAATGCATTGAAAGGAGACGTAGCTAAAAGAGATATGCAAATTGAGCTATTGATTAAATCAAAAGATGATTTAGAAGCTATGGTAATTGATCTTCAAAGAGAAATATTAAAAAATCAAGATGACATTATGGACAAGATTGTTCTTAAAGCAGCACTTGATTTTGATGACAGAGCGGCAGCTAAGAATGCACTAAATAAATAATAATGAGTCAGAAACTTTCCCTTAAAGCCCGAGCGGCTAAAGCGGCTAGAGACCTGCGATACGCTAATGCGCCTGATAGAAAGGCAAAGCGTGCAGATAGCCAAAAGAAACGTAGAGCTGCAAAGAAGGCGGGACGTTCTCTGACAAATTTAGATTATGATCATAAAGATCGGAAATTCAAATCCGTTAAAGCCAACAGAGGTAATGACGGTAAAGGTACCAAAAAAGAAAAACGAAAACTAATTAAATAAATTATGCAAACTATTGTAATTATATTATCAATTTTATTATTCGCTGCAGTTGGAATTATTGTAGCAACATATCTTGGAAAATTTAAAGATTCAGATTCTGACGGTATTCCAGATGAAGTTGAAGAATTTGTTGATGAAAAAACAGGCGAGGTAAAAGAAATCGTTAAAAAGTTTACACGTAAAAAACCTGGTCGCAAAAAGAAAAAATAATATGCCTGCTAAAAAAACTACACGACGCAAACCACCTGCGCCTTCTAAAAAAAAATCTCTAGGGTATTACTCTAAGGTAAAGAAAGGTGGAGGAACTGGTAAAAAAGCTGGTGGAGGAATGACAGCAAAAGGTGTTGCAAAGTATCGTAGAGATAACCCGGGTAGTAAATTAAAAACTGCCGTAACAACACCGCCATCAAAATTAAAAAAAGGCAGCAAAGCTGCAAAAAGAAGAAAAGCATTCTGTGCTAGATCTAAAAGCTGGACATCGGAAAGAGGTCGCGCAGCTAGAAGAAAGTGGAATTGCTAAAATAAATTAAATTAAATTAAATCAAATCAAATGGCACAATTCGGAGGGCCTAAGCTAGTTAAAGAATTACACTTTGACGGAGTAGCTAAGGAAAAACTTACAAAAGGAATAAACAAAATAGCAAGTGCTGTTAGTTCAACTTTAGGGGCTAGCGGTAGAACAGTGGTTATTGAAGACGACTTCGGTAATCCCTATGTAACTAAAGATGGAGTTACAGTTGCTAATTCAATTTTACTCAACGATCCAGTTGAGAACTTAGGCGTTTCTATGATGAAACAAGCCGCTCAAAAGACAGCGAGTATGGCAGGAGACGGTACCACCACCTCCATCGTACTGACTCAGGCCATAATCGACTGTTATAATAAACACGAAGGAGATAAAAGATCTTTTAGAGATATTAAAAAAGGTATTAATAAATTTAAAGATCACGTTATAGACTTCTTATCTAAAAAAGCGGTAAAGGTAGACAATGAAGAACTATATAATGTTTCTACAATTTCTGCTAATAATGACGCGGAGCTGGGAGGGCTTATTGCAAAAGCTTTTGAAAGCTCGGGTGAGAATGGAATTGTTGCTATGGAAACTTCTCCTAATAATCAAACGTATATAGATACGGTTGAGGGAACAAAAGTAGGTAGCACTTGTAAAACCCCGCATTTTTATACTAATAAAGAAAAAGAAATATCTGAGTTAGAAAAACCTTTAGTTTTTATTAGTGTATCTGAAATACCAAATATAAGAAAAATTCAAGACATCCTGGAGCATGCTATTAAGTCTAACCGTAGTATACTCCTTATTGCTCCTTTAGAATCGCAACCACTAACTGCACTAGCGATGAATAAAGTAAAGGGCAATATTAAGGTCAATGTAATAGATCCACCTAGCTTCGGACTTAAGCGTAAGGACATACTTGAAGATCTAGCATTGCTTGTCGGGGCTAAAGTTTTTGACGAAAGCCTTGGGGACTCGATTGATGCAATCTCCCCTGACATGTTAGGATCCGCTGATAAAGCGATCTCAGATAGCGAAGGTACTGTTTTAGTAATATCTGAAAAATCAGATGAAGCATTAGAACGTATCGAATATTTAAAAACTGCTCTTGATGGTGAAGACAATAAGTTATTGTCTAAACATTTGAACGACCGACTAGCACTTTTATGTGGTGGTGTATCCATTGTATATGTAGGTGCTGACACGGAAGTTGAACTTAAAGAAAAGCAAGACAGAGTAGATGACGCAATACATGCTGTAAAAGCAGCACGTAAAGAAGGTATCTTACCAGGCGGGGGATCTGCATTAGCATATGCAGCCACCACAGACTGGACTATGAAATTAACACAGGATGAATTAGCTGGTGTTGATATTCTTAAAGATGCCTTAGTAGCGCCGTATACAAAAATATTATCTAATGCAGGGTTACTGCCCGAACATTTCCAATTAAAAGAATGGGGAGATGGGGTTAATGTAACATGCGGATGCGCTCGTAATATGAGAAAAGAAGGAATTATTGATCCTTTCTTAGTAACAAAAACAGCTTTAAATAATGCAATTTCTGTGGCTACCACAATATTATCAACTGATTGTGTAATTAGTAATATTAGAGAATAATGGAAGCAATAGGCAATTATATAGTTTTAGAAGAGATCATAGAAGCCGCCACAAAGACACAGGGCGGCCTAGAGCTAGCTGAAAAGCATAGAGAAGACATTAGGTATAGAAAAGCAAATATAATATCATCTGGGCCAGATATATTAAAAAAGGGACAAACTGTTCTTTTTGATAGGATTGCTGGTTACCCGGTTGAGCACGAAAACAATATATATAAAGTTATAAATGTTCGTGATGTTGTAGCTGTACTATAATGGAAAGAACTGATTTTGCTCAAAGGGGTGAAGTTAAAGTTGATTTTCTTAAATATTATAGATTAGTGTCTAGATGGGCGTGCAGAAATAATAATTTATCTGTAGCAGATTTAGAACTTTTATTTTATTTAGATCCTATTATTTATTTTACTATAGATGATTTTAAAACAGGTACTTTATTTTATACCTGGGATAAAGAAAGATTTTATAGACTACAAAAGCAAGGGTGGATAAATAAATCGCATAATGGTGGAGGACGCCGCGGTGATCACAATAAATATAAAGTTAGTCAAAAAGGAAAGCTGCTTATAAATAAAATATACAGAATACTTATAGACGAAGAAGATCTTCCAACTTCAGCAAAAAGAAATAAAATAATGAAACGTGAAACGTACATAGATAAAGTGTACAGCCAAGCTATAAAAGAGTTTAACAAGAAAAAATAAAAAAAAATGGCAATAAGATCAATTGTAACAACTATTGACGATACTACAGGAGCTGTTACAAATACAGTTCAAGGACTGGTTAAAAACGAAAATATTACAGGGGTAGTTTTAAGAGAGTTTATGACAAATGGACCAGATAAACTAGCTGATGGCACTTATAACGATACCGCTTCTGAATTGAAGTATAACGTTAAAGTAAAACCAAACAATTGTTTAGCTAATATTACATTTGGTAGCGATACTTTTATATTGTACAGTGCTCCAACAGGTATTACACAAACAATTAAAGCTCCAAGCGCAACAGCAACAGTTAATGCAGTAATCAAAGCTGTAGTTACAGATACAGATACTCCATAAAAACACAAAAGATGAAAAAAAGAAAAATTAATTTATACGACGTTTTACCTGGTGTAAGTGTAAATCCAACTTTGTCGGAAGTAGCACATGCAACAAAACCTATAACAGCTAAAGCAAAACTTAGCAATAAAGGAACGCAATTAAAAAATAAATAATGGCAAGAATTAGCACGTACGCAATTGACTCTACTATAGAAGGAAGTGATAAACTTTTAGGTACTGATGCAAATTCTACTTCGTCGCTAGCAACAAAAAACTATACAATAGATAGTTTAAAAGAATATATTAATGGTGCTAGTGCAAAAAATATTCCCGATGACATACCTTTAGGTTTTGCTTTAACAGTAAATAGAGAAGGTACAGATTACGAAAGAGCTTTAGTTAGAACATTAGCTAGTTCTGTTGAAACAAATGTTGTGCTTAAAAGCTCAACTGTTAATACAGGAGCTGAGATATATTTAAACACTCTAGGTACAGGGCAGGTATTTTTAATAATTAGAGATTATAATGACGGACAGTTTGCCGTTGATTATGACCTCAACGATTTTGCAACAAATTCAGCAACTTTTACAGGTGTTATAGGAGGAGTTACTCATAGCGGTACAGTAACTTCATTTAATGCACCAAATTTTGGAAACAACAGCCCTGACGCCAATCAAAGCCAGTATGTAACCAGCGGAAGCAACATATATACAGAGTGGATGTTTAATGTTACATTAGGCACAGGTCAAGTATACACAGGTGGACAAGTAGCATTTACTGAATTTACTTTTTTAACAGGAGCTCAGCGTATTGAAACACAAGCGGTAGGCTCTTTAAAAGTAACTAGAAATTTTAGTGTACCAGATGGCGATTTAACCGTAGGTACAGAAAGCCCAACTACAGATCCTAGAAATCTTACAGTTTATGGTGATATAAAATTACCTACATCTGAAAGTAGAATTAAGTTTGGAAGCGATACCAATAATGTACTACTTAGCACAGACGGATCTGATTTAACTATATCAGGAAACGGAACAGGAACTAATTTGGTTACTAATGAAACCCGTTTTACGCAAGATATAGTAAAAGATAATAATACAACTTCTAGTGATGGCCGTACTATAATGGGCCAAAATAGTTTTACAGCTATAAACACAGATGGGACAAGAGGGGTTTTATCAAATCAAGGTGTTGAATTACAAGACGCTAGCGGTAACGCTTTATCTCAACAACAAGTTTCTGGTAATGCGTCACAAGGTAGTCTTAATAATCAAGGGTATTTAACTTCTTTAAAAGTTGATGGTAACTGGTTTCAATTACCAGCATTATCTTCAGGTGTAGCAGAGGCTTTACCAGGTCTTAGTGAAACTTTAGCAGGGCCACCTTCGGCTATTACAACAGGGCGTTTATTTTACGGAATACAAAACGCAGCAGGCGCATTATTTCAATCAGCAACATCTCCAGCTACTTTAGCAACTGCCGAAAGTATAGGGCAAGACGTTACATCAATAACAGTTTCTACAGGCAATCAAACTGATTTTGCTGCTATATTTGCTGCAATACCTGCAGGGCAAAGTTTATATTTTGTAGATAGCACCTACACAGATGCTTTTCCTTCACCGGGAGGTCAAATACTAGATGCTTCTGTTAATATATATTTAGTTGTTGCTTATGACACAGGAACATACATAGCTACTTTTGGTAGACAAGGATATGGTACTCTTAATGTTTCAACAAGCACATTTAATATTGATTCAGAGGTTGTTAAGTTAAACACTATACCGCAAGCTGCCAAATCAAATTTTGTATATTACGATACAGCAACAAACGCGCTTTCACATAGCCAGTTAAATGTTTCAGGTGCTGCCAACGGAGCTACTTACGATTTTGGAGGTAATACAGATGTTCCTGTTGTTTCTATAGATTTTGATAACTTTATTATATCTGCTCCGGCTAATGGTGTAGTAACTTTAAAGCAAGGTCATACATATGGAGGCGCTTTAACAGCTGATACAATTGCTACTAATTATTATCATTATATATTGAGCAATATAACGGCTGATAGAACATTAACGTTGCCAGCCGGATCAGTAGGTAATAGTGTAAAGATAACTAATATGTCTTCTTTAGATGCTTCTGGAGTATACACGCAACCGTCATTCACATGGTCTATAGCTACAGATGGGTCTGATAAAATAATGAGAGCAAATACATTAACTCTTGACGCTTCAACAGAATCATTTGAATTAATATATACTGATGCTGCTAACGGATGGGTAATAAACTAAAAACATGGGATTAACAATAGATTTACCAAGCGCTGGACTCCTAGGGATATCTGGCGCTCAAGCATTTGAAATAACAGGTGATACCACTCTTGGTATAAATAAAATATATGTTTGTAAGCAAGCAGCTGATTTTACAATAACTTTACCTACAACAGTAAGCGCTGATGGCGGTGAAATACTTGTAAAAAAAGTAGGCACACAGACAGTAACGGTTGCTTCTACTCTTATAGAAGGTACAACACAATCACTAACAATAACAAATAACCAAGCAGTAAGATTTGTATATATAAACGCTACTTTTGGTTATTTAATAACTTAAGCTATGCCAGACGTTAAAACATTTTATCCAGGTGCAACAGCCGCAAACCCTATAAATAATGCAACAGACGCTGTAGATGCGACTAATGCAACCGTAGCAACAACCGTAGACGATCAAAATCAAACACCTAACGCTAAAGTATGGACAGGCACTGCTGCCGAATACGCAGCTCTTGGTTCAAAAGATTCAGATACACTATATTTTGTAACAGCTTAATATGCCAATATATAAAGGAAATACGGAAATAGCCAGTGGAAAACTGTATAAGGCAGATACAAACATTGAGAATGGTTATAAAGGAGTGGATTCTTTTTATATAAATGAAGTAACTATATCATTTTTAAATTTTCCTGGTGTTTCAGATTATTCAATAACAGGAGCGCCTGGAGAATCTATTCCGGGGAATAGATACCAGCAATGGACAGCAACAGCTAGTTCTGGATATGCATTTAACGGAACACAAACCGCTTTAGGGCTGCCAACTGATTTTACTTTTACACAAGGGCAACAAGGTTCTACATCTTATACAACTACCAGCCCTAGGGTTAACTATTCTCCTTCTACATTTCCAACAAGTAGTGTTTCTGTAGACTATAATAATTTAACTGTAAGCTTACCGCAAACACAAGTTACTACAAGAAGCTATACTTTTACGGGAAATTTAGGAAGATCAACAAGCTGTATTGCATTTGTAGGGAGCTCATGCACTGTTTCTAGCGCTAGCCAGTTTGCTGGTAACTTTGAATATTATACTAGTAACGCCTCAGGTACAGGTGGTTATGGAGCAAATGGTTGCAACCAAGGATGTAATGTAAGTATTAGTTCTTCGGGAGGAAGTAGCTCTTGTAATACAAGCGGGGGAACAGCAAGTCAAAGTGCGTCAGCAGATATAGTCGCTATTCCTACATATTCATCCCTACCAAGTGGCTATAGCTCATTTAATAGTGCTATGTATTGTGCAACTGTAAATTCAGGAAGTGCATCTTCTATATGCGGTGGGTATTCTGTAGAAACGCAAAGGCCTGGTCAACCATGGTCAGGAGGAGGAGCAGTCAGCTCTAGCTGTGGCACAGCACCACCTTATGAAATTAACCCTCCTGGAGGTACAAATGGTTATAGATTATCAGGAAGATCCATAAACGGTGGAGACTCAGGAACATGGAGTGTGCGTATTAGAAATGGTTCCGGGCAGGTGGAAGCTGATGATAGCACAAGTATGACATAAATTGAATAAAGTTAAATAAAATTAAATTAAATGAAATTATTTATTAAAAAAGAATGTCCACATTGCAAAAATTTAGAAACCCAGGATATTAGTAATTTAAAAATTATTGAGGTAGATAATTCTGAATATCAAGGATTAACACCTGGATCAGTTCCTGTTCTTGAAATGAATGATGGAATACAAATTTGGGATGGCACAGTAATAAACTCTGTATTTTATGAAATTAGAAAAAGAATCTAAAGGATTAGGAGATACAGTTGCTAAAATAACTAACTCAACAGGGGTAGCTAAAATAGTAAAAGCAATTATCCCTAATTGTGGTTGTGATAAAAGACAAGAATGGCTCAACAAAGTTGTGCCTTATAAAAAATAAAAAATGGCAAATTTAACAAACATAATAGGTGGGCAGCCGTACTATGATGCAGCAAATGCTAATTCAGAATCTTTACTAAGCTTTTGGAAAGGTACGCAGGCTCAATATGATGCTATAGGAACTAAAGACAGTAAAACTTTATATTTAATTACAGCATAAATGCCTATAAACTTATTCAATAATCCTTTATCCTCTATTAAACTGGGAGACGATAATATCTTAAAAGGATATATTGGTAATGGGCAAATATTTCCTAACAATACAGAAATAAAAGGAGCAGCATTTACTAATTCCAATATAGTTAATACAGGGGGAAACACCTCTTACGTCGTAGCAGGTGATATAGGTTCTTCATTTACTTTAACTGGTAGCAATGGAGCAACAGCACCATCTGGAACGCAAGTATTATCCGCTAGCTCGGCAACTTATCAAATAGCAATAGGGGATCAGTCTAATACATGTGGCGCAGCTTCAAGAAATGCTCAAGTAGTTATAGCACCGCAAGGTAATACTACTTTATCAAGCGCAGCAACATATAATATAACAGTATCAAACGCTAGCGGTTCTAATAAATATTACGTAGATGGTGTGTTACAACCAGATTTACCATTAACAGAAGGAATTGCGTATACTATAAATCAAGATGATGCTAGCAATGCATCTCACCCGCTAATATTAAGTACATCAGCTATTGCATCTGGTGTGTATAGCACAGGTGTAACGTATACTTTAGACGGTTCTACGGTATCTTATTCTGGTTATATAAGTGGATTTGCAGCAGCGTCTCAAAGAAGGCTTACAGTTAATTTAAGTTCAAGCTCGCCAAGTCTTAATTATATATGTTACTACCATCAAAACATGGGTAATAGCATTATTACTAGTAATTCAAATAATACAGATACAATAACACAGGCAGCAGGCCCCCCTAATGTTTCTAATACAACTACTTTATCCGTTAGTATTACTAATACTAATAGAGTAACGGTAACACAGGGTGGAAATGTTCTTTGGGCTCCAGGTGCTAGTTTTGCAGTAAGTATTTCTGTAACAACACAGCAGACACTTGGAAATATTACTTTAACTCCAAGTCCAGCTATAGGTAATTGGACTATTACAAATGGTGGATTTACACCACAAGCTTGGAATGGTGGAACCGCTGGTGTTAATTTAGTTTGGGATGGTAGTAATTCGGGATTAAATGGTGTTAGTGGAACTGCTAATATTACAATACCAAGTGGTGCCGCACCTATGTCTTCTGTTTCTGCGTCATTAACAATAGGAAATATTAATTGCTATTCTGCTACCGTAACAAGTGCAAGCGATACAATATATCCATAAAAAAATAATATGGCA
>WLWE01002758.1_pt1 | contig 10878 bp, 16 predicted proteins | sample 6718301 | NCBI WGS metagenome assembly WLWE01 (sample SAMN12718691, study PRJNA515312) | sponge metagenome | isolation source: marine sponge | host: Mycale hentscheli | place: New Zealand: South Island, Marlborough, Capsize Point | collected 2003-05-01 | reverse complement strand
CAAGTTTCTCTTCCCAAACTGCCTGTGCCGTTGCCTTGGCGGTATCCTGAATGCTGTCACCAGAAGCAAGAACCTCTGTGGGAACAACGAGAGCACCCACGTTACGCTGTAGAATAACGTTGACGGTGTGACCAACGGTAGGAGTAAACATAGTCTTCTCTGCGTCAGTAGAATAAAGTTCGCCAAGGATGAACACGGTGTAGTCTTCGTTTAGTGCTGTGATAAGCCATCCCTCAAGGTTGTTAACAAAGCAATAGTAACCTAACTTGATGCCGCCACCAATTTCGTTACCACCAATAGACTCTGCAAAGGCAGGAACAAATTGTGCGTTGCCCTCAAGCACCCAACGCTTCCAGGCTGAGTAAAGTTCGACGGCAGTTACAACAGTAGGGTCTCCTGTATGACCAATAGTAATAATCTTATTGGGACCATCAAACACGATATCTGGTGCCATGCGTTCGATCGTCGTGTGACCGATTCCTTGAATCTTCATCTTTCTATTATACCACCTATGGGAATAGTAATGGGTCGTTCTCGTACTGTCGGTCAAAGACCTGCTGGATAGGAATCTCTCTGTTACCCACCATCTCAATGCCACTCAGGAAAATATTCTGGTAACTTAATGCGATAACTGCAATATCAACTGTTGGATTCTGTGCTGCGTCAACGCCCGTGATGAACTCCCCACCTTGAACATCTTCGTCCCCAGCGATTTCTATTTGAGTACCGCCCCTAAATACCCTGACTTCGGAACCATCGACCAACCCAGTTAGTTTCAACTGCACGCTATTCACAAAGTCAATAGGACCGCCTGTGGAAGTGCCTGCGTTAGAACCAACGAGGTTAATCGTCACAGGGTTATCGGCATCTACGTCTGTAGTGTTACCACTAAACTGCAAGTCGTTGAAGGAGATAGTTCCTGTTGCGTCTGTGTGAATAGCAACGTTATTAGAAATAAAGTTACAAGACTCAATCACGGTGTCTTGAGCAAAGTGGAAGGCTGCTCGTGGTGCCTCAATAAAGTTACAGTTCTTGACAACGTGGTCACCAGGGATAAGTTCTCCGTTCACAGAGAAGGTGTTACCAAAAAAGTTTCCTGTTCCTGCGTCTAAGTTTAAGTTAGACCTAAAGTTATTAAAGGTTGAGGCATAGAGGTTGACTACGGGTGAGTCCTTTGCCTCTACCGTTGCCGCAACGATGTTCTCACCAGAGGTGTCATCGAATGATGCTACGTTAAAGGAAGATCCAGAACGTCCACCGTTACCTGACTGCACCCCAAAGTTGACGGTAGTGTTTGTGCCTGCAAAAGTAATCCCAAACTTATTAGTAGCATTAGCATCGTAACCAGGGTGGTTGGGGGATAGAAAAATAACATCATCAATAAACTTATTAAAGTCAAAAGGTTGTGAGGAAGACGAGGGTGAAAGACAACGGTCAGTCAAGAACACAATACTCTCACCTTGACTATCGAATGTGGTTGCTGTTGATCCGTTTCCTATCTGAATCTTACCCTTAACAAAGATAGTTCCTGCCTTTTCTGTTATGATTCCCCATCTATTTAGTCGTGCGTCATCAAACGCTACCGCCGCTATCTCAGCAAACCCATCAACTGTGTCGGTGGTTCCTGTAACAGTAAGCGTTCCACCAATAGCAATCTGGTCGATACCGACGTTATAACCCTTTGCCTGTGTGGTGGTAGTAATAACAGCACCAAAGTAGCGAACGTCGGCAGGGTTGAGTCCACTACCGCTAGTAGAAGTAGGCACACTATTTACAGGGTCAACAACAAAGCACTCCCATCCTTCTGTAGGTTTGTTGTAGTCAGAACCGTAAACGTGATAGGAGTTGTAGTTGTTAGATGAGGAGCCGATAAGAATCTCCTGACCGCCCGTCACAATAGAGTTCAACAAACCAGGGGTAGAACAACGCACCCAAATATAGATGAGTTGTCCTGCATAGGTAGTGTTAAAGTTGTAGGGGCCGCCTGTGAAAGCGGCACCTTTACGAGCGTTACGACCTGAAACGGGACGAGAAATACAGTTATCTCCTTGCACATAGTAGTCAGGTTCCAAAGCAAGACCACTACCAGATCCGATCTGTTGCCAACCCGTTTCGGATTCTGCGTCGGTAACGATAGTAAAGTTACTGCTTACGTTAAGAGCCATTCTCGCTTGTCTCCTTGATGTAATTCGCTACGGCCTCACTTGCCTGTACCCGTGCGTTGTTTACTTCTAGAGATAGTCTATTTACTTCTTCTTGTAGGTCTGCAATCTGCTCAACATAGGTAGCGATGATTGTATCCTTGCGAGAGTTCTTTTCCTCACTTTTATTAAGTAAGACTTTGTAGGACTCAATAGTAGAATTCATGTTGTCGATTTTCTCCCATAGGAAGTCGATCTTCTCTGCGTCATTCTTCTCTGTGATATCGTCGTTGAGTATATTCATAACGCTATTATACCAGACGTACCCGCTATTGTCAACCTTTATGGGTTGTCATAGTTACGCTCTAGAGGAGCAACGAGAGAGAGTGCGTTCTGCTTAGATCGGGTCATACCTACGAGGGATGCTCGCACATACTGTCCTGTCTGTAGACCAAGACTAATACCCGTAACGTTTACGTCACCACCAGGAGGTGCGGCAGGCACACGCCCACCTTGGGTATTACTATCGTAGTCATAGGTACGAGAGATCTGTGGGGCAGTAACCGCACCAATCATCTGCAAGTCGTCTGCGTCTTCAACGATGATAGCGTTTGTCTGTCCCCAGTTAGAACCGCTAGGTGTGTTGGTGTAGTAGACCCAGTATTCTGCGTCAGGGTCGTTCACTAGGTTGTCGTTGAAGTTGAGCACGAGGACTGCAACATATGGGTAGGTGTGTGAGTTACCGTCACAAGCGGTAAAGACCACGTTGTTCTGGTCGGTAGCGTCAAAGTTTGTAATAAATACGCCACCACAACCACCACAGGGGTTGTTCACAAGGTTAGTGTGTAGAACGTCACCGACCCAGTAGAGTAGTTGGTCTGCGGTTGTACCGATAACCTCACAGCCAGGTTCGGCGTTGATGTTTTCGTCCTGACGGAGTGCGTACTGCACAAACTCGTAGACCTTGGAAAGTCGTTGTCCGTTGCCGTCGATGATAACACCAAACTGCTGGTCGCCACCTGATAGACCGCTGATAGTCTGATCGGTATCGTAGTATGAGATAGACATACCTGAGTATGGTGACTTGTCGGGTGGGTAACCTGAGCCGTCGGTGTCGATATCTGTATCGGGAACACCGATGTTAAGGTCGTCACCTGTAGATAGTGGGAATCGGTATGCAATGTTAGCCATGAAGGTCACACCGATATCGTCAATGCTTGCGGAGGCGTAGGTCTGGCCTGATTCACGAACAAACATCTCAAAGTAGTCACGGTAGTCAAAGTCAGTAGCCCCGTCGCCGTTGTCGTCACGCATAACCTGTACGGCCTGGTTTACCTGTCCTGTAAGTTGGAAGGGCACAATGCCTGGTGAGGTTGGTCCCTGGTAGTAGTAGATCTGGTCGTCAGCCTGGATGTTACCCAAGCCGATAATACCTGACCAAATCTGGGTAGCGGCACCTGAGTTGTTACGAACCGTCCAACCTGAGGTACGGATAAGGAAGCGGGAGTCATCGTCTGCAAAGTCCCAACCGTCAATTAATTCAAAGGACTCGTCGGTAATAGGCACCATGGGGAATGGGAAGGCGGGGAGGTTCTTGTTAAAGGGGTCGTTCTTCCACTCTTCCTTAAGCATAGAGTAGACGGCCTTTAGGGTAGCACCGTCAGTTGATAGGTTTCCTGTTTCTGTAAGTTTAATTGTCTTAGCGGCAGTATCAATGAATACTTCGCTAGAGCCGCTTGATGCAGCGTCGTTCAAAAAATCTGGGTCGATAATAAGTGCCATTCCCCAGTACCTCCAATAAAGTTATGTTCTTATTATACCATACTATTGGGGACCATAGATGTAAGTTCTACGATCATCCCACACAAAAGCAAACTCGTCTGTGCCCTCACTCCACACCACAGCGGTATGTGGTCCGTTCTCTACCACACGCTTGATACGCCATAGGGGAGCCTCGTCAGGAGTACCTGGGGTAGCCTGTCCAACATAGGTGATACCGTCTGGGGCATCATCTGTGTCCACTCTAACTGCAAGTTGCATTTCCTCATCCTCCCAAGTATCTATGTAGATTATATCACGGATATTAACTTTGACTATCTGCTCGTCCATAATAGCATTGATCTGATCGTCAGGAATAATAATATTGACGTTGCCCTCGCCACCCTCACCAGGGGGTAGCGTAGAGTTCTCGCCACCTGTCACAACATAGACAGGTTCCTCAAAGTTAATAACGTGTCCACCATACTGTACGTCCTCTATGGCTTCGCCCTCGTTGATAACAACCTGATAAATGTCTGTGTTTACCTGTGTTACTTCTTCGGTAGGCTCAACAATAATATCGCCGTTGTTTTCTACTTCCTGCCCCTCAGTTACATACACCTTTTCTTCGGGGGCAGAGGCATAAGTCTCTTCTTGTATTACATTTACGGTGGTCATAGCACACCTGGATTAACTGTTAAGTTCCCCTCCAACAGTCTATCCTTTTTATCGGCGGGAGAGGTAAGTTCTAAGTTCCAAATATAAGTTCCTGTGGGCCAAGTGTCTGTCGTGGCCCACGGAACGGTAGCATCAATTCTATTACCTGTAACAACGACGGTACCTTCTGTTGTTCCTCCTGATGTGGCTATGTTCATAAGAAAGGTGGTAGAAGAATAAGACTTCTTTGCCGCCATCTGCACATAATATCCTGTGAGATCGATAGGGTTGTTAGCCTCGTCATACAACTCAAACCTCTTAGCGAGGGTAGTGCCCTTAGGCAAAACTATATTTAAAACACCAGGAATCATAGGTTTATTATACCATAGATGTTCTCTTCAAGATAGTCATAGAGAGTAGGTGCGTCAGCAGTTAGCCTCGCCCACTCCTCCTTCTGCCTATCGAACACAGCCTTGTTGTGTGCGGCTGCTTCCCTGCCGTTACCGTTCAAAGCCTCAGTAAACTCAGCACGCCAAGGGTTCACAAAGTTGTATCCCATCCCTGTTGCGATAATGCCCTCGCCCCTGTTGGGGTAGTGCGACCAATCCCTCATAAATTTTTCTGTAAATTCTATTCCAGGCCACGTTCTCTTTGCACAGTCTCGCCAATAGGGGGTGTCGGAGCGAGAAGTCATAGCATAGTGCAGGAACAAAAAGCGTGCAAACTGATCGAAAAAGTTAAAGGTAGTTTCGTTGAACATCTGCTTATCAAAGTCTGTTACCCAATCCTTTTGTAGCACATCAAGTAAGTAGAATAGGGTTTCGTGAACGGTAAGCAAACCGTTTGACTCTAACGGCTCTAAGAAACCAAGGGCAAGGCCAACACCTACAACGTTTTTGACAAAGGCTCGCTCGTGAATGCCTGTTCGCATTTCTATTTGTCTAAAGTTTAATTTGCTTAAGTCTTCGTGTGTTCTACCCTTGGATTTTAGATAGTCCCTAAACTCTTGAAAGGCATCGGCATCGCTTATGTGCTCGTCGCTATAGACATAGCCTGCACCTATGCGTGACCATAGTGGGATGTTCCAAGCCCAACCGTTACCAAGTGCTGTGCAGTTAGTAAAGGGTTCTAGTTCTTCTTTCTTATTTTTGTAGGGTAGTTGGACAGCCCACGCTTTGTTGTTGGGCAACTTGTCGGAGTAGTCAATAAAAGGCTCACCCATAAACTCACCTAACAATAAAGACTTAAAACCTGTGCAATCAATAAACAAGTCTCCTTCTATTTCTCCTGCGGTAGTGACAAGTGCTTTGACATAACCTTCCTCATCCGTGCGTGCCCCTGTAACGTCTGCCTCCACCCTTTCTACACCTTCGCACCTATTTTCTTTGAGCCATTGACCAAAGGCGATAGCATCAAAGTGATAGGCAACTGCTTGTGTCTCATCCATGCCAGGAAGGGAGGGCATATACTTATTTGAGTTAAACAAGGGACTGGCTGCCCATAGACTATTTACATAGTCGTCGGCGGGTAGGTCATAAAAACGCTTGACGCTATGCCAATCATAAAAAGCATCTCCCCCTACATATTGGGCATACCCAAAGGGGTAGTGAAAGGGTGTGTCCGACCACCCACTAAATTTAATTGACATTTTATATGATGCGGCAGTAGCAGGCATAAAGTCTTTATCGTCAATATCTAAAAAGTTTATCCATCTGTTGATATGTCCCAAGGTTGATTCCCCCACCCCAACAACGGGGTAGTTAGAGGACTCAATCACCTTGATATGTTTGTGCGGCAGGCCCTTTCTAAGGGTCGCCGCCGTCATCCATCCCGCAGATCCTCCACCCACTACGACGATATTATTTGTTTTCATTACATCCCCATTTGGCGTGGGTCGTACACCATAACTCTTTCTTATGTGCTGCTTTCCCTGGTCCTTTATAGCGGGGAACGGTGAGGAAATAACATTGTTCAGCCAATTTGGTCAACCTCTACGGGAAGATGAGCATTTGGACAAGTGGGGTCGTTGCACCACTCGTGGTGTTTTAGGACCGTGGATTTGTTACTGCTCGCCGCCCGACTGCCGTCGGAGTCTTCCACCATCATCTTTAGTGCCGCCGCTATTACGATCAAGGAACGTGCTATGGATGCCTCGTGCTGCCCTGCGTCTGCCAATGCTTGTGCTTTCTCTAGGTTGCTCATACCGAACCTCCTGGTGATAGCAGATAGGCAACGAACAATGCTATTGCGAGGATCAACATGACTTTCCAGAACATTAGTCCCACGCTCCGATGACCCATAGCACAGACCACACGAGAATAATCCATGCGGCAATAACTGTGGATACTTCTATTACTTCTTTTACTTTATGATTCATTCTTGTACCTTTCCATAAATAGTCTATCTTCTTCATACCCTGGAATTTTGGTCACGTTGTAACCCATGTTATCAATGCGTTCACACACCTCAGGGTGGTCATCGTAGAAGTGCTTGATATCATAGAGGGTCTGTAGCCACTCTATCTTACTCTGCTTCACATCCTCGCTGGGTCGTCGGTCACCCTTGCTACGCATAACGAGAAGGTGGTGGGGTATGTTATTCTTAATCAACCAATACTTTGTTTGGTCACGATACATCTCGTTACGAGAAGTCATCAAGATAATCATTTCGTTACAGATAGAATAGTGAAAGTCTAGTTTGGCTAGCACATCTTTCTTCACGGGTGCGTTCATAGCCTCGTTATGAAACTTGTCCCAATCACGAGGGGCATCAGGACGATGGACAAGGTGGTGCAGGTAGTCCCGCACATCTGCCAAGGTTCCATCGATATCAAATACCACCGACGGGACTAACTCATTGTCTAATTGCTGTATCGTTTTCATACCACTATTATACCCGAAACGCCTTGTTCTGTCAATCATATATCTTACTCTACTTCTTCTTCCATCATAAAAACTAAAGTAACATCATCTTCATTCTTGTACATAACTTTACATTCTATGTCTAACTCGCTTACCCCTGTGATAAGAGTCACAGTAGCGTAGGAGTGGTCGTCAATATCCTCCACGACAACGTTTCCATATTTAGTCTTTATTACGTCCCCCAACTCTACTGCGTAGACGGGGAAAGCCTCTGTTGCCTCAATCATATTTTTCCCATCCTAGATCATCTCTGCCATACCGCAAAACCCATGCGGCATGTCTCATACCCTTATTGAACCACTCTGTCTCTTTGTCAAAGTCAGGTATCTGATGCATGAGGGCCAACTCTATCTGGTCTGCAAACCTCTCACGCCAGAACTTCTCAATGTCTTCATTGAAGTCCCAGTCTCCTGACTCAACCATAGTGTTCACGGCAAGAACAACTCCCAAGCGTCCTCAGGAACCTCGTCTCCTCGCATCTCGTGCTCTTGCAAGTGCCTAATAAAAGCGTCTTTGTAAACTGTAGTCCAGTCTGTAGTTGTCTTACCGCCACAGCAACTTAACATAGTTCTTTTGTTTAGTTGTTCAATCTTGATAAAACAATTGCTACAGGAAAACTCGTAGCGTTCTGCCCTGCTAAAAGCACTAAACCTTTTCTTTACAATAGATACAATAACGTCGTCAACTGTATCGTAAACGTCAAACTTATCCTCGTTCATTCCATGCCTCCATGACGGTTGGGTATTGTCCTTCTACAAATGTTGCCACAGCATTAGCATACAGGGTTATTTCGTCCTGTGCCGTTTTGCCTTGACGTAGAGAAAGAAAACTTAAAATAGCATTTAAGGATGCTGTCCAACGCCACCGCACATACATAGCATAGGCAGGAAGAAACATCCGTGCCTGCTCTGGTGCGATGCCTCGTGCCATTGCCTCTTCATAAATAGCAATGCTCTTATCAACATGCTTCTGCATCAAGGTAGAGGCAATAACACCTGTGTCTTTATCTACTGCCCCGCCACTTCCCTGCTTGTTGTTCTCTGGCTTCTCTCGCCACTCTTCCCATGTGGGAACGTAGAACACAGGTTCCTCTGTGATATACCTGCGAGAGGACTCGTTCCAACCGTTCTGTTCCTCAACGTGTGTAGAGGCAACGTGATGCTTCCACCATTGACGGGCAACCATAAGAGGTGCATAAACCTCAAAGGTCATAACGTTATGGCGTAGAGTGCTGTCGTGCTTGTGCTTGATAAGAAACTTGATAAGGTTCTTGTCCTTATCTTCTAAGTCTAATACTTCTTTATCATATGATACACGGGCAGCGTTAGCAATATCAACTTCGCTACCCATACTATTAACTAACCTTACATATCCATGTTCTAATACGCCTACCCTCATTTGATAAATCCTTTCGTGAGATTCCTATATGAATTCTTAAACTTAGTGTGTGAGTAGAGGTGAGAGATATTAAGAAGTCGCTCACCGTTGTTATCAAACTCTTCATCCCAAGGCTCTTCCTCTCTGCGGAAGGGGATGTGCAGGGCTAGTGGCTGGCTCCTATTTATGCTAACCGTAAACTCCTTGGTATCCTTCTTGTGGATAAACATCTGTACGTTAGTCTCGTGGTACACATCGTTATGCGTTACCCCAGGCCACACGGTAAAGTCCTGCTGGAAGTCAAAGGGGTATTGAATCTGCAAGATACTGATACCAGGGTCAGTCTTGAGCATCCAAGGTGACGATGGTTTAATAACCTTAGTAAAAGCCTGAGTAGGAATGTGGTCTAGCAACTGCTGATCTGGATGGTCAATAGATAAGTCAAACTGATTTGACGGTCCTGAATACTCCCACCTATTATTCTCCTCAGGGAAGAAGGTGAACTCCATATCACACCAGGCAGGGAAAACATAAGCACTTCTAAATAGGTCAACAAAAGAGGGACAACTACGAGCCGTTGCGTTGCCAAAGATATCCATAGGCATGTCCTTGAACCACTTGGGCATCTTATCAATCAACTTGTAGGGACGTAGTTGCTCAATCTCCTCCAACCCATCTAGAGTAGTGCTGTATGTTAGTTTAGGCATTGACTAACCTGCCTAGCCAATAGTCCTCGTTGTATTCCTTTGCGTGACTAGCAACGGGCCAGTAGTAGAGACAACGAGAACAGCAAGGACTATTCTTCACATCACGAAAGTCGTAGTAGTGAATGGGATCTTTGCGGTAGAGGTTTGCCTTGTGTGAATCGTGGACACGGTTGTCGCCCCACCACATAGGCTCAAAGCCGTCGCTCCACTCATTAGCATTCTTACGAATGTCCTTGATGGCGAGCCAGTTGTTAGTGGTTTCGATCTTACGCTTGGTGCATTCTTTCTTGATCTCGTTGAGGTAGTCAAAGAACCACCCCTCGTAACCACGCACCATCTTAGCGGCAGGATGATTACGCCACGCAATCTTCTCTCGCCCAGAAGTATTTACATTAAGTAGTTGCCTACCCTCTAGCAGTTGCTTGTTGAGTCGCTTGTTGTCTAGCGACTGTGCGATGAGGGTAGTGTCCTGAAAGGGGACAAAAACCTGCATATTAAATCCTATCGTAGTAGTTGTATCTATTATACCTTATTACATATTTTTTGTCAAGTGGAGATAGAGGGAGTCGAACCCCCAACTGTTGCTTGCAAAGCAACTGTTTTACCATTAAACTATATCCCCGTCAAGACATTCATCACAAAAAACTGTGCGGAAATATTGAGAGTGATTTAGAATAACAATATTTTCACCGCATTCCATACACAAGTATTTGTATTTAAGAACTGGATGATCCATTACTTCCACTCAATCTGTCCAGGGTGTTCGCAATCACACCCACATATGCCAAAACTAAAAAACTTTCTACAGCCTTCGTGATCTCCTGTGCTGCACCAACCGCTTGGTCTTGTGCGTTGTCTATCTGGCGTAGGGTCTGGTCTATGATCTTCATACTTTACCTTCTTCATCGTGTGTCAGTTGACCACTTAGACTTCCATTGCTTTAGTCCAAGACGGTAACACTTGTCGTATGCTTCCTTGTATCGTGCTTCGATGCCTTCTCCTGCCCTACCGCCGACATTCTTCTTGAGTGCGTCTGCGGCCTTGTCTAGGTCACGGAGGGCAGATTCTTGATCTTTAGTTAGTTCCATTACTTGTTCCTGTTCCTTTGACCTTGCTTTTCAATTAGGTGTTCCATTGTGGCTCCAATTACTTCTACCGCCACTTCATAATGCACAGCCAAATCTGTGGGGTGCATTGCTCTTCCATCGTGATACCTTAGTGAACGTTTTACTACTTTAGTTGCTAGTTCACCAAACTCTTCTGCTGTCATGTACAAAACATTGTCTTGCATCATAGCCATCTCACATCCTGTGGGTC
>WLWE01002755.1_pt1 | contig 10885 bp, 5 predicted proteins | sample 6718301 | NCBI WGS metagenome assembly WLWE01 (sample SAMN12718691, study PRJNA515312) | sponge metagenome | isolation source: marine sponge | host: Mycale hentscheli | place: New Zealand: South Island, Marlborough, Capsize Point | collected 2003-05-01 | reverse complement strand
AAGAAGCTCAAGTAAATGGTATGTTTACTATAAACGAAAGAACAGGTACATTTTCTTTTTCAAGTGATTTAGCAGGTAAATTAATTATACTAGAATATATATCTGATGGTCTAGCTGTTGATCTAGATATGAAACTACCTAAAATGGCTGAGCAAGCAATGTACATGCATATAGCTTATTCGATATTATCAGGTAGAGCAGGTATTCCAGAATATATAATAAATAGATTTAAAAAAGATCGTTTTAGCGCTCTTAGAAATGCTAAGATACGTTTAAGCAATATAAAGATTGAAGAAATTGCTCAAGTGTTTAGAAACAAATCTAAATGGATTAAACATTAAGTATGCCACAAATTAAAAATACTTTTTTAAAGTCTAAGATGAACAAAGACTTAGATGCTAGACTTATACCTAATGGTGAGTATAGAGATGGACAAAATATTAGTGTCAGTTCTTCTGAAGGTGCTAGCGTAGGGGCTTTAGAAAACATAAGAGGCAACAAGCTTTTAACTAGCTTTGGCTTAACTGATTTTAACTTAGAAATTATAGGTAAGCATGTTGATACCGAAAACAACAGGATATTTTTCTTTTTAACTAACTTTACTGATACATCTATAGATCAATTAAGTAATTTAGCTTTAGAAACAGCTTCAGCAAGTGAAAATAATTACACTTTTCAAAGAAACTCAGGGGCTAACTATATATGTTATTGTCAAATACCAAGTTCAAGTAGCACAATAGACATAAATTCTTCAAGCATAGTGTTTGACGTATTAGTTTCAGGTTCTTTTTTAAATTTTTCAAAAACACATCCTATATTAGGTACTAACATAGTAGAAGATCTATTGTTTTTTACAGATGATAGAAATCAACCTAGGAAAATAAACGTAAAAACAGCTATAGCAAATCCACTTACTTATTACACTTCTGAAGATCACATATCAGTTGCTAAATATGCTCCTTTTGAGTCCATATCTTTTTTAAAAAATACTACAGGAACAGTTGAATCGACGCTAAAAAATGAGTCTGACGAATGGTTATCTGCTTTTTTTGGCGCGCCAGGTCAAATATTGTCAACATCTGGAGCTGCTGATACTTTAATATTCGATGAAACAACGTCAGGTGTTACTACATATACTGACGTAGTTAGACACTTAGGTAGTGGCACTCCATCAAGCCCTATAAGAGTAACAAGTTCTAGTGATCCTGATGCTTCACATGCTTATGTACAAAATATAGATGCTGTTAGCACTCCTGCTAAAGTTTTTTTAAAATCTAATAAATCTGGAACCGCTGTTCCTATAGTAGATATACAAACAACATTAGGCTGGAGTAATGGACATTTTTTATTCCAAATAGAAAACCCAGATTATAATTTAAATTTTAAAGGCGATAAGGACTTATTAACAAATAAATTTGTTAGATTTAGTTATAGGTTTAAATACGATGACAGTGAATACTCTCTATTAGCTCCATTTTCACAACACGCCTTTGTGCCAAAACAATATGGTTACTTTATACAGGGTGACGATGATAAAGCTAAAGAATCTAGTATAGTTGAATTTATGGAAAATCAGATAACAACAGCTGGTTTAGTTATCAATCTTCCTTACAAGTTAAACGAATTAAAATCTAAATTAAAAATAGATGAAATACAACTAGTTTACAAGGCTTCTGATGAAGAAAATGTTAAGGTAGTCTCAAGTGTCAAGGTTAACTCACCTTCTCTACAAAGTATTCCTTCTACCTTATCAATAACAGAGGCTGGTAGCGGTTATACAACGGGATCATACAGTAACGTTGCGTTAACTGGCGGTGGTGGCACGGGTTTAAAAGTGGATATAGTAGTAAATGGAGCAGGTAGGGTTACTTCTGTTACTATTGTAAACAGTGGTGAAAATTACAAAATTGGAGATTTATTTTCTATACAAGCTTTAGGAGCTCCTCCATCTGGCTCTGGAGCAATTGTTACTGTAAACTCTTTTAGTAATAAATTTATATATAACTATACCTCTCAAAAGCCTATAAAAGTATTACCAGAGAAAGAAATAGTTAGAGTAAGTGATATAGTTCCTTTAAGGGCTAAAACACAAGAGTCTGTTGGTAATAGGATAGTATATGGTAATTTTTTACAGAACAACGAAACACCTAAAAGTTTAGAATATACATTAAGTGTTGTAGATAAAGGCACAATATCAACAGATTATAAAAAAGAATTTTTAAATCATAATTTAAAACAAAACAGATCTTATCAAGTAGGAGTGGTGTTACAAGACAGGTATGGTAGATCTTCTAATGTTATAATAAATGATGAAGTATACAGTAATGACTCTTTAACTTCAACACTTTTTAACCCTTACACTAGCGGAGGAACAAATCCTTTAGAGTGGCCTGGTAAATCTTTAAGTATTTTATTTTCTCAAGAAATACCAAAAGAAAGAACCCAAACTTACAATGGTGTTTGGTCAGATAAAAATCCTACTGGGTGGTACAGCTATAAGGTTGTGGTAAAACAACTAGAGCAAGATTATTACAACGTATACGTTCCTGGAATAACTAGTGGTAATATAATATACACTAAAAATGATGTTGAATTAACTTTTCAAGAAACAGGCAATGTTGCTAGTGTAGCTTTATTTAACGACAATATAAATAAAATACCAAGAGATTTAAAAGAAGTTGGGCCATCTGATAACGTATACGCATCTAGCACTGTATTATATAACGTAGTAAAACAAACACATGCTTCTACACCTGGAGTTCCAGATATTAACGAACAAAACAATAATATATCAAGAGTAGAAATAACTTCTATAAGTCCTTTTAGAGAGCTTGGTGACTGGACAGATAAAAAAAATATAGATTTACATTATTTGAACGCTATAGACAGTTCAAATACTCAATATCCGGTAGGCACTTACATATACCCTGGAGGAAATACTAACGAAGGCAGTGTTGATCCTTACTATTTAAACGTAAATAAAAATCCTTTAATATGCACTTTATCTACTAAAAAGAGACTTGGTTTTAGTAAAGCAAATCAAGAAAATACATCTTGGAAGTTTGCTAAAGATTTATGTGTTTTTGAAACTGAACCTTTTGAGTCTTCTATAGAAATATATTACGAAACTTCTACATCTGGGTTAATATCTGATTTAAACAATTCTATAGTAACTTCACCTGGTGATTACGCAACAAAAGCGCCGGTTGGTATATCAAATATGGTAGCAACTGGCTGGTTAGAAAATTTACAGGTTAATGATAATATAACAAATTCATTTCAAATAATAAATTCAAACGGAAGTTTTGTTCAAGATCCAACTACACAAATAATAATAAACAATGTTGTTGACTCATCAGGAGCAACAGTATCTAATTATCCATTTTATTTAAAACAAATACAAGCACCTTCAGCTCCTAGCACTCCAGCTACGTATGCGTTAGCTCTAGGATCTAGAATTCCTTACGTTTCAAATTCAAACAACATTCACAATTACGAAATTACTTTTGATCTAGTAGTTGATGGCTATCCTGTAGGTCAAGCATCAGCTAGTATTGAATTAACAAATAGAAAGCCTGTCATATACGGAAATGATACAATTTTAGGTGGTTGGAGATCTAATTCTTACCTAATGCTTGCTAAAACAAATAATCCATTTACTGTTGGAACTTTTCCTTTAGATACTGTTATAGTGCCAAGAGATACTAACGATAGCTATAAAGGTCTTGTTAGAGCTAAATTTGTAGATAATGGTTTTATGAATAATTTTTTCTTAGAAAGCGCTGGATTTTACCCAATTTGTGATTTAATGTTTAGTAGTAATGGTTTTGAAGATGTAACTACATTTAACGCTTCAACCGATCAACAAATAGCTCAAACATCGTTTACAAGGTGTGAAGGGATGCAATATAGAATAAAAAGCGCTACAAGATATGATATTTTATTTGATAATTTATCTCCTTTAACAGGTGAGCCAGAAGGTAGATATAAGCAGTTTCACACATACTCTGGTAACAATGTTGGTGTAGATAAAAAACATAATTTTGAACTGGTAACTGCTACACCTTTAGCTAGCAGTAACTCATTTCCTAATAGTATTCAATTAAGATTTATTATACCTGGAGGAGGGAAAATATCAAATAGTGATTTGCCTAGTCAAGGTTTATATATTGATAATTATAGAGGAGCATGGTTATATTATATAGAAATAGAAGCATTTGATGCTTCTGGAGCTACTGGACATGAAGTTTCAGACCCTTATGGATTACAATTTATAGTAACTAAATAATGGCATTTAATTTAGAAGTTAAGTATTACAATTCGTTTTGGCTAAAACAGGTAACTACACCAAATATATCAAACAACGCTGGTGGTAACGATAGCTTTGTTAAACTTTTTCCTGGTGTGCCTTTTTTAAATAACACTAATAACGGTTTTCCTAACTTTCCATCTACCTCCACAACGGCGCCTTTTTCTAATGTTTACGAGCAAGCCAATCAGTTTTATAGTGAGACTAATGGCTCAAACTGGATAATTGAAGAATCAAGGATAAGAGGAGGGTATAATAACACTCAAGTCGATTTAGGTGTAAGAGCTTATTTAAAAGAAGACTCTAACGATGTTAGGCACAGAAAAACTAGTTTAATATACTCTGGTGTTTTAAATACTAGAACTAACATAAACAATACGAATGTTTTTTCTATAGCTGAAGATATAACAAAGACTGTTGATCCACATAACGGCTCTGTACAGTTAATATACGCTATGGATAACAATTTAACTATATTTCAAGAAAATAAAGTTGGACAAGCTTTAGTAGACAAAGACGCTATATACTCCGCGGAAGGAACACCATTAAAAACTACCTCAAACGTTGTTATAGGTCAAGTAACACCTTATACAGGAGATTATGGTATTAGTAGAAATCCAGAAAGTTTTGCTTCATTTGGATTTAGAAGGTATTTTGCTGATAGAGACAGGAGTGCTATTTTAAGGTTATCAAGAGATGGTATAACCGAAATATCACAATATGGTATGAAAGATTTTTTTAGAGATGAGCTAAATAAAATATCTGACAAAGTCCAAGTTAATACAGCTAATTATGTATTAGATTATAATTCAACAACAGGAGTAATAGTACAAGGTCCTCAAAACCCTTTAGCTGGAGGAGCTGCGGTACCATCACCTCTTGGCCCTTGGGTAAAACTAGTTAACACGGGTGAAGATGATTATAATGATATTAAAATAGGTTCTCAAGTTCAAATAAACTTAGATGTAAACGGAACCGGCACGTGGACAACAATAAATTCTTTTGTAACAGGAACTGGCAATGTTTCTGTAGGTGGAGTGTCGTTTTTTGCAGTTTTTCTATCTAATGGACCTCTTCAAATTTACTCACCAGGCGTTACTACAGTTCCTTATATAAGATTTATAAGTTACGAAAAAGATAAAATTCAAGGTGGATTAGATAATTACAAAGATAATTATACAATATCGTTACAAACTCATTCAGGTAGTAAAACTATTGATGATACAAGTGATTATTATAATACGCTTGCTTTCAGTGAGAAAGTAAAAGGGTGGACTACTTTTTATACTTATAGACCAGATCTTATTTTTAGTTTAAAAAACAATATGTACACAACTAGAGATAGTTCTTTATATTTACATCACGATGAACAGTCAAACGCTAATGAGTTTTATGGGGTTTCAAATGGCTCATCTATAACATTTGTTTTTAATGCTAACCCTTCTATAAATAAAAATTTTAAAACAATAAATTACGAAGGAACAAGTGGATGGCAAGTTGATAGTTTTGTTTCTGACACGTACACTGTCCAGCCAAACGTTAATGAAGATTTAGATAGAACTAACTCCGTTAAGAGCTATGAAGAAGGTTTATATACTGAAAGTGGTATACCTTATAGATCTGGTTTTTATTTAAAAGAAAATAAATACTTTGCTAATTTAGTTAATAATAGTGAAGCAACACCTGGAGAAGTAGTATTTGGATCTTCAATGACAGGTATAAAAGGGCATTTTGCTACAGTTAAACTATCAACAGATACAACTACAAGCGCGGGGGGAACTAAAGAACTATTTGCTGTATCAACAGAATTTGTAATATCATCAAGATAAAATATTATGACAATAGAAGAAAGACTAGCGTTGCTAGAACAAGAAAGACCTAATCAAACATATAATATGTGGGCGGCAGCAGCTGTACCATCTACTGTTTTAGGAGTTGATGCTTTTATTAAAAATAAAAAAGCAAAGACTAATTTAAAAAAGCAACAAGGATATGTAGACACTCTTATGAAAAACTACATGGAAACACCTATATATAATCCATATGAAAATTTAAGTGTAGCTACTCAAGCTAATCAGATTAAGATGGAAGAGACTGACAAAGCTTTAGCTAATACATTAGATACGTTAAGAGCTCAAGGAGCATCTGCCGGCGGTGCTACCGCACTTGCTCAAGCGGCATTAAAAAGTAAAGCTGGTATTGCTGCTGACATTGAAAAACAAGAAGTAACTAACGAAAGATTAAAAGCTCAAGGTGAAATAATGGTTCAAAATGCTGAAATGCAGAGAAAAGGTCAACAAATGGATTATGAACAAAGTAAAGCTGATCAACTACGTGCAGAACAATTTGCTTATGGTGAAAGAGCAGCTGATATGGCTGGAGCATTAGGTAGTTTAGGTTTACAAGTTGCTAGAGGTTTAGGAGATGGTAAAAGTGAGACAACAACTGATACAACGGTTGATTATACCCCACCAGAAGGAACTACACAAGGTTACGATGAATTTGGAAATGAAATATCTATTGCTCCTGGAGGTTACAATAATGCTAGTAATATGTCACTTAACCCTAACCCTCCTCAAGCTTCCAATACTACTAGTACACCTGCACAATATCAAGAAAAAGACGCCTTTGGAAATGTTGTTATACCAGTTGAGTACAATTTCTTACAAGATCCTGGCATGCCTTCTTTCGATCCTTCTTTTGGAAATCCAAACACGGATGAATATGGAAGAAATATTGATACTTTGAGTAAAATGGAAAAAATTAAGCTAGATAGAATGACACAAGAAGAAAGAGCTAAATATCTTACCAAACAATATATAGGTACTAATTTCAAAATATAATTAATTATGCCAAGAGTAAAAACAATAAGACCAGGTAGATTAACTGGAATAACTGGACTAACGCAACAAGCTTCTAGACAGATAGGTAGGCAAAAAGACATTGAGTACGCTACAGCGTTGAGCGATTGGCAGGCTGAAAAAACTAAACTTGAAGGTATAAAGCAAGATAAATTAAATTATCTAGATCAAAAAATGAAAATGATAGCTGGTGAAGAGCAAGCTGGTGGAGCAACTTTTGATGAAGGATTTAAGAAAGCTCAGATGGAACAAGCTAAAGAGTATGCTAATATTGTTTCTGATATTAAGCTTGGTAATATAGACGCAGCTGATGGTTATGCAAAGTTAGCGGTATTTGATCAATCATTGAAAAACATAGAAACAGCAATACCAAATATAAACGCTTTTAATAAAAAAATGCAAGAAGCTATGAATAAAGAAGAGGGTGAAGTTGGTTCTTTTATATATGATGGCTCTGGTAAAACTTTTGAAATAGCACAACTATTTAATGATATGTATTCACCTAATAAAAGTGGGAACGTGTCTACGGTTATTGAAGATGGTAAAACTTTTTTAGTACATAAAGATGGACAAAAAATATCTATAGAAGGTTTAAATGCTATAATGAGTGGTGAAAATCCTGATTATCCTATAAATTTTGTACAAGATCCAACAGATGATCTAAAAGCTGTTCATGACGCTATGATGAAAAAAAATGATAGTAGATTTAAAATAGAATACAATACTGAAGATTTAGATAGTGAAGGAAGGAAAATTACTACAAAAGAAGAAAAGTATTATATAGGTGATAATTCTAACTATATGACTTATTTAAATAGAGCGGTTGAACCTATATTAAATGACAATGAAAAAATGAAAAGTTATTGGCCAACTATAGGTGAAGGCGTGTGGACCAATAGCGACGATCAAAGACAATTAGCTCAAAAAGCTTTAGCTCAAAAGGGTAAAAATTTATTTGCTCCTAAAAACGATGTTATATCTAAAGACATTGATCTACCTGAATCACAAACAACTAAAACTTCAGACAAAGAAGAAGAGTCTACAGTAGATACCGATGGGTTTAACGCTACACCTACAGGTTATGTAGATAGAACTAATGCTGATATATATGGAACTTTAGTAATGCAATCTAAAACAGATACAAATGTACCTAATAAACTAAAAGGCGTGACAACTATAAATGAAAGCGCAATGGGCTCTATATTAGACAGAGAGTTAAGCAGCATTAAAGGTTACAATGTTGACTCTTATGAGTTTGTAAAAGATAAATCTGGAAATACTAATTTAGTAATAAAATCTGTAACTCCTTCAGGCGGTAAAATTTATAGCAAAGATCAAATTGAACAATTAAACAACTTAGCGTTTAAAGCGTCTAATGGAGATGTAACCACTGTAATAGGGCAAGATGGAACAATTGTAGATCAAGAAAATTTTGACGCGCTTCAACTTGCAGAAACTTTAGGTAGCAACAAGGATATATTTGTACCAAAAGGAGGAAGTAAAAAGAAAGAAAGTAAAGAATTTGTTGTTAAAAAGTTAAACACACCTAATGGTGTGTACGAACTTGAAAAACTGCTTATAACAAATAGGTTTACAACAGCTAAAGAAAAACAACAAGCATTAAACAAAGCTGACAAAATAAGGATTGATGAAAATAAAAAAATACTAAGCGGTGAAAGACAGGCGGTTGATGCACAAAAAATTAGAAGCAACTTAAAAGCCATTAAAAATGATTTTATAACAGTTCAGAATTATAAAAACCCAGTGGTGCTTAATTCTCCAAGAGGTTCCTTTCAAACTAACGCTGTCAATTGGTTTAAGTCATTACCTAAGGATTATAAAGTTAGAACTCCGGACGGTATTGTAACTGCTGAAGAGTTCTTAAGCAAAGATTCTTATCCTATGAACTTTTTATATGAAACTTACACGTATACATTTGAAGACGCTACTAAAAACCCACAACCAGGTATTTCTTTAAATTATGAACCAATGAACATAAGTGAAAACTCTGAAGGAGAACTTGATTAAATATTTATAAATGAACGATAGTTTAGACAAATTATACGAAACTTTATTGTCAAAAGGTTTATACACTAAGTCTTTAGAGGATTTTAAAGAGCAATACAAAGGCGAAGACTATAGGAAAAAAGTTTTTGATGTTGTGTCAAGAGATGGGCTATACACTAAAGACTTCAATAGTTTTAGTAATAAATATTCTGTAGAAGATAAAGAAAACAAAGAAAAAGAAGAGGAAGAAACTACTAAATATAAGTCTGACATAGATATAACTGAATATTTTTCTAAAAATCCTGAAACGCAGAAACAAAAAGATTTTTCTTATTTTGACAAAGATTTTGATAAAATAAATGAAGATATAGGCGGTTTATTTGGCAACTTAGAAGAAACAGTTGTAAAAGACTTAGATGAAAATTTTAAAAAATGGGGCTTCACCTTTGAAGAGGCTGAAGCTGGTTCTGATGCTATAAAAGTTATAAGTACTAAAGATCCTGATATAAATAAAACTTTTAGTTTAGACGATCCTAATCAAGGCATGTATGCTATTAAGTCTTTTATAGACAAGAATAAAAGAGACAATGCTGTTTATGCTGAAGAAATTAAAGATATAGATGTTAGTGATAACTACATGCAAGACTTATTCAAAGCAACTGCTGAAAACGATGAAGAAAAGAAAAACAAACTACTACAAGGTATAAGTAGAAAAATATATGCATCTGAGGGGGTAAGCTATGACGAAGTTAAAAACTTAGAATCTAGAGGTAAAACAAATCAAAACGAAATAGATTTTATAAATAATAACTTGCTAAAAAGAAAAAGAGAGTTTGATCCAGAAATAGGTCAAATGATAGAGTTTGGCAAGGAATCTGTTTCAGAATACAAAGCTAGTGAAGAAGAAATTGAAAAATACCCTAATATATTTGACCAGAAAGGTAACTTAAAAGTAGATCCGTTAAAATATCAAACAAAATTAGAAAAACAAAACGAAAGGTTTTCAGACGTAACAGCTAGTGATGTTATTTATAAAGTAAAAGTAAAAGAAAAGTTATTATTTGATAAATTTAAAAATAAAGAATCTGTAAAAATAATAGATCAAAGCAAAGAAATATCAGAAAAAACTTTAACTTTGTCAAGCGAGTTTAAAAAAATAACAGGTTTATCTATAGATAATTTTGAAGGTGTAAACGCTGGTATAGAGTCAAATATTAATAGCTTAGAATCTGAACTGAAACAAGTTGCTGGTGTTGGTTTTTCTGGTGGCGTGGTTTCTCGTTGTGCTTTGGCTAATGGTTCTGCCTCTGCTCCTTCGTTTCTTCCGCCGGGCTCCGATCCTGCGTCTGCTCGCTTTTCGCTTGTGTGCGTTTGGGTTGGCTCTTCCGAGCTTCCGCTTGTCTGCTTGGCTTCTGCCTTGTCGGCTTCTGACCTTCTGTTGCTTTGTGCTTCGGTTTCGTCTGCGTTGGCTTCGGGTGCCGTTGTGTTCCCTGTCGTGGGTGCTGGTTCTGGGCGTGCGGCTTCCGGCTTCTTTTGTGGTCTGGCTGCTTCGGCTCCGGGCTCTTTGGTTGCTCCGGCTGCGGGTTCTGGTTTCTAGTTCCTGCTTGTTCTTTCGTTGCGCCTCCTTTTTGGGGGTGCTTCGGTTGCGGTCTCGTCCTTCTCCTTCGGGGTCGCAACCGAAGCATCTCAATCGTGAGTTAAGCTTCAT